>Ga0179593_1477333_pt1 | contig 14622 bp, 11 predicted proteins | sample CZODoug2_1_08_16_FD_185931 | JGI IMG/M metagenome (GOLD analysis project Ga0179593, IMG submission 185931) | Vadose zone soil fungal communities from Angelo Coast Range Reserve, California, USA - CZODoug2_1_08_16fungal (PacBio error correction) | ecosystem: Environmental > Terrestrial > Soil >...
GACGCCTCCGAGTTCGGCGAGAGACAAAAAAAGGGAAAAATCATCTCGCCGCAACGGGTGACCTTGCGAACCTCGTGGAAAGTCGTAATAAGCCGATCCGTGTAAAACTGAAAGAGTCAAGTGGAAAGAGCACGTTGCAGACTCGGAAAGGAAAAAATGGGAAAAAAAACCAAGGGCCACCCCCTTGGTGCACGAGAAAAGGGGTGTAAAGCGGGATGGGAAAACTGATTCTCGACCGCGGCATCCGGAGTGAAGGAGGGATGAGGACAACAGCGCCGAAAGCCGTCTGGTGCATCACTTGGAGTGTGTGTAGAGGGAAGCTGGGGAAACTCCAGGGGGCCCGCAACAAGCAAAGGCAAAAAGATCCGGTAATAGAGGACCGCAGCGCTCGCTTCCGAAGAGGCGGAACCAGGGCGCACTTACGGAACGCAAGAGATGGGTCAAAACGCCTTGGAGCTTAATAGTTTGGGCCCACAGTGGAGGAGCCGATGGTTAGGGGTCGGCAAAAGGTTAAAAGGGTTGAAGAGTAATGGGAATAAGGGGGGGTAGATTCTAGGTGTGGGGGGTTAAGACTGCAGTCGATAAAACAAGGGGTGGGGTTGGCAGACTGGAGCCGACCCTAGCTTCCAATGCACATACAAGAAACTGCAGGAAGAGGGTCGGCAGGAAGTGATCCTGCGTTCCAAGGGCCCTAGGAGGGGAGGGGAAACAAGGTCTTCCCTATGACATTGGTATAAATCAAAGTTGTCGATTCTTTGAAAATAATAGCCGAGAACTGGGTTGCACGCATCAGGAATCCAGGCGTCCAGCTGCGACGGCTCCCTGGGGAATCGCCGACGAACCCTCAGGGTCAAGGACTCGTCCCTTCGAAAAGTCGGGCAGCCAAGGGTAACTGGAAAATATCCAGAGCCTAATATAAGAAAAAAAAAAGTCAAATGACACCCGATGGAAGTAGCGAAACGATCCGACGCCCAGGACTGAGCATGGACGGCCCCGCCGGCTATGCGGGCGATGCGGGTCCAAGGACATCGCCAGTCTCCACTCAAAGAAAGGGCAAGGGAGTCGTATCCCCCGATGTACCGGGAAAAACCGCCGAGACTGCTCAGGCGGCTCATTCAGTAAAATCCGAACAAGCCGCATGGGGAACGTAGGGAAGGAACTATACTTGTAAGGGAGGGTTACCCACAGGGGGGCTGATTCATAACACGTTGGGAGTAGTTAAAGGCATTCCCGAAGTTCTGGTACAAAGAAAGCAGTTTTAGCGAAAATCCAAGTGTCTCCGAGCAAAATCCTAAATTTGGCGGAAAAAAAGAGACAAGACGGCAGGGAGAGGGGGAACGTACTTCGCGTCTGGGAGGCGGGATGGCGTGTCTAAAAACTGGATAGAGCTACCAGGGAGAAAGAGGGAAATACTGCGACTGAGGGGGACACCTCGGGAAGCTATCGGCCGCTATAAAAGCGAAAATGACCGACGTTCCGGGGGCATGACGACAAGCGGACCTGTTTTGAGAACAGGAAGCGAAAAGGATATAGGTGCTAAAAGGTAAAAAGGTGGGTTCGTCCACCGGGAGCCTGACCATTGCCTGCGTCCTGCAAAAAAGGAGGGGATTCCTCCGGAGGAAAACCCTTAGTGAGATGAGGACTACCCTGGAACGGGCGCTGGAAAAGGGAGGGAAAGCGGAAAAAACCTTGCAGGCATCCGTGCGCGGAACGTCAAGTTAATCGACAACCTCTCGAAAAAAGGGAGATAAACCTCCAAGTTAGCGAAAAAAACGGGGGAAAGAGAGAGAGGGCGTTCGAAGCGGATTCGAGAGTGGGAGGCTGCCCGCGTCCTTCTCTCCTGGATTGTAGAACCGAGAACCGCCCCAAAGGGGTAGTCCGCCATGCAACAGTTGGGCTCGTCACTGTTCGGTCGTAATATAAAAAATGAAAAACCCAGCTTAAAAAAGGACGGCTTCAAGCTAAAAACCGCAAGTTGGAAAAAAAATGTACCCGCAAGAATAGCCGCTGTCAACGCGCTCAACCATGAGAGGGAGGGTTTCAGTTGAAATTGAAACCAGATGGCGCCCCGGAATAGGGAATAAAACAGAGTTGTTCTTAGCCGAGAGAAAGGAGTATATTAAAAAGACGGTCGCAACAAATCAGTCCTGTGGCCGGAGTAACGCAGTATATAGCACGCCAAAAAGAAAGGATCGTAATACCTAGAAAGGGGATGAGTCTTGGAGAGGGGAAGGCCAATGCAGGCGTGCTCGAGCCAGCATCGAAGGACCTCACACTTAGCGCGTCCAAATAACCGTCTAAGGAAATGCGTACATACCAACGCTCGAGGAACAAAAGAGCCCTGCTCTGCGTACGTAAAAACCCGATACAGTGGCCGCCTTCCCAGTCCGTGAAAGCGGTGGTCGGGAGGATAAGTTCGAAAAAGAAAAACGTCCAGGATCGGTCCGCATTATCAGAGGGGCTCGACGGAATCCGCTATATTGAACACTTGAAGACTGGAAGAGTCCACAACCTACGCGGGGCTCGTCCGCATAGCCCGTGCTTCCAAGATGAGAGGGGCCTTCGGATAGGTGAGACGAATATGGGGGGGTGCAGTGGGAAAAATGTGGGAATAGGGGCTTCGGCTCGGAGGAGTCCAGCCAGAGTTGGGGTAATAAAAAAAAGGGGACCGGAAAGCGTTACAATCTTTTTGAAAGAAAGAGTCTGATTGGGGGTCGGGCGGCGAAGAAACCAGGACTGAAGGGTGGATACTCAAGGGGAGCATCCCCAGGGCGTTAAAACTGTAAGATTTAAGGGATGGTCGCGATTAACAGCTCGAGGGCAGAAAAAGAGGAGCCGGGGCCCAGTGACGCACCCTGGAAAGGAAAGCTGAAAAAAAAAGGGTAATGGACGTTGTTTGATGTGGATAGGAGCTCGGAACAGGGAGAGGAACTTGTTTAACATTTGCCGAACACAGAGAACGCGGTCCCATATCCGGAAAAACAAATTGTAACCATTTGCACGACAAGACAAAAAAAACAGCGGGATCCACGTGGGCAAAAAAGTTAAAAGTCAAGGCGTTGTGACACTAGGACCGTGCGACAGCGGTTTCAGGAGCTTAGAAGAACGGGAAATCTGAAAGCTATAGGAAAACTGGTGAGATATTTGAAATTGAAGGGTGCGGCCCATGGGAGATTTACACCCGAAAGAACAAGGCCAACCGAACGAAGGCACGGAGCTCAGGACGATAAAGGTCTATGATGCTACGGTATCCGATTAGAAGGAATTACCAGGCGGAGACACACCCTTCTCGCTGGAAAAAATTGTCCCGGGCGACCCCAGAGTTCGAGATCACACGAAACCACGGAGTTCAGTTCCCCAAAGGCTTGGAAGGGAAGGAGTAGGAAAAAAGTCCTTGCTTCGAGATTGCAATAATTGGGTAATTGCCGCACGGCCCGACGGACGGCGTAGAGAATCTCTCAAACAGGAGGAGGAAAAGAGAGAGGACTCAGGGGACTAGGGGGCACAGGCTTCGTGCAACAAAATTAAGAGGAAAGAGAGGAGAACGGGCTACTCTCCGGACGCGGTCAAAAATCGTAAATAGAACCGAGGGTTGGAACTGAACCCGGAGTATCGCGGGCTACCATTAGTCAAGGAATCCCTCACGTCGCCAGCAGAGAAAAGGTGGGTGCGGATCGGGGGGGGGAAATGGAAAGGCATCCTTCTCCACAAGGGGGAAAAATCGTCAAGCGCCTGCTCGGCAGAATGAGGTGTGTAGCTGCTCGGTTTAGAGGGAAGCAGGGGCAAGCACCCACCCGGCGGGAGCTCACGGGTTTGTCTATAGGCCAGAGCTCGTCGGCGTCTAAAGCAAAAACGCCGTTCGCTACGGAATCAAACCTTTATCTGGGGGGGAAATATGTGGAAAAGTTGCAAAAACGTGGATGGAAAGATGCAGGAACCGAAAAAATGGTTAAAAGTGGAGGGAGTTTAGCGTATCAAAAGTCGTGATCAGGGGGGGGGGAACTGTCACGTCACTAAGGGTACAAGTGTTTAAGGAACGGGGTGGCATCAATGGACGAGACATACACACAACTTACAAAGCCAGAGCGACTAGGAAAAGGGATCATCGCACTTTTCCCCTAATCGCGCTGGTCGGCCCCTCGAGCAGCCCAGAAGTGGTCTGATTTCATTTAAGTGTTAATAGAAGGGAGTTTTCTAAGAGATGCTTACTAGCTGCGACGGAGAAGGGCTGGGGGCGACGCAGGAAACGTCAAGAGGTCAAGAGCAGTGTCAGAGGGTACCATATCTCTGGCTGATCCCTATCAGGCCAAATCATAGTCCAAAGGGTCAACAAGGAAAAACAAACGCTATACTGAAGCGAACTATCCGACGTCTCAAATCATACGGGCGGAAGCCAAGAGCTATCTCGGACGGGTGGGACCGGGGTGGACATCTGAAAATTCTCGGGGAGGACGCCTATGTAACCCGGGGAAAAATCCGTCAGCTTTTCCGGGAAGGAAATACATCCCAGAAAAGCAAGAAGAGGGAAACGTAAATTAGGGAACTATACATTTCGATTGGACGACGCCCAGTATGCGGCCGTTGGTGTCCTCAAAGAGGGTTCTAAAGGTCCGAGAGGGGGACGACGCCTCAATGGGACGCAGGGGGGGGGAGGGAAAAAAACTAGCCGCACGGCAGGAGAAACTGGCTCATCGTCGGGTAGGACCAGGCTCTGGGACGGAGGAATGGCGTGAGAGCTGGAGAAATGGGGAAACAGGTACTGAAACTGGAGTAGGCCGGGGTGAGCTACGCCACATAGTTGAGAAAAAAATCGAATACAGAAACAAAAGGAAGAGGAAGGGGATGAGCTATTCCGGGCGGAACAGATAAGACTGTTTTGAGACCCTCTGGGGCTAGGGGACTAGCAGGTGAAAAGAAAAATGTCGAGTGCCACCTTGCACGGTTGAGCATGACGAGGGAAGGGGTGCAAAGATCTGTCGTAAAAGGAGTGAGAGTAGAACCAGGGAGATGGCGACCTACATCTTGAAAAGAGGGGGACAGGAGAGGGGCGCAACCTGTGCTAGGCGAGGAGCTGAGAATCCGCGTACCCTCTAAACTCTCAACATGATCCCTAAAAGCACTATCTCTCTCAACAGAGGGAAGAGATGGAGAGATTCAAACGAGAAGGGTTTCGAGGACAGGACAACTAAATCGCAAAGGTGCGAAACATAGTAAAGCCGCACCGCCCGGAAGAAAGCAAAGTGACGCGCATCCTCTCGTGTGAGGGCGTAAGATTCGCGGTTCCCCGACATCGACAAAAAAATTCGGCTACAACCGTCAGGTTGGAACGCGAACAAAGTAAACGGAGAAAAGAAAGCTTCGCAAAACAGGAGGATTTCGTCTCAAACAGGAGGGCAACCTAGGGCGCCCCGGGGAGTCAAGAAAAGGAGAGATCGGCTATGTGTAAAGTAGCTTATAAAGAAAAAACTAGGGGAGAGGAGAAACGTCGGTACGACAGAAAGGAAAAAAGAGCCCGTGAAGAAACGCAAAGGATAACGACACGACCGAGGCAAGGCGTCGAATACTCTAGTGGTCTCTTGGAAGGCCAAGTCACTGAGTGAAAGGAAAAGCAGCAGCGTACTCCAATTGAGGCCTCCCACGAGAAAGATAATGGAAGCGACCAATGGAGGAGCCAACGCGCGAGATCCGCCTCCTGCAAAGGTGCGCAAAGTCCCCGATACCCAATATAGGGAGTGAAAAGAGCGCGGGTTGGAGATTGAACAAACAGCGGCCCGATCGGTATAGGAACGGCTTTCCTCGGGTAGGATACCTATAAGTGGTCAAAAGGGAGGGGCGAGCAAAACCGGGTTTACACCCAGGAAGTAAAATAGCCGGCGTGGAAAACTGGGGGGCCGTGTACAGCTGTATATGGGCGTTCGGATCGGACGAAAAAAAAATGAAGGGTGGTCAGTGGGAAATGGAGGATCTTCCTAGCTAGGCGAGTTCGTATAGGGGATCCGCCCCGTGGAACGCGCAAGCAATGGTGACGAGGGGGTTCGTCGTCGTGAGTACTCAACCAAAAGACGGAAAGATGGAAGGTAAGCAGGTGAGAGCAGGAAAAGAAGGGCCGTTTAACGGTAATGCAAGGCGGCGAGATTAACATATGGATAGGGAAACCGTTTAGTTTCAACCGATAGCGAAACGGACAAAGGAACGACAGATCCCTGGAAAGAGGCACTCGGTAATTTGGAAAAATTGGGGGGGGGTTTAAAAAAAAATTGCATCGAGGCGTCCATCTGCAGGAAAATGGGTGGGTAAACATAGGACTGGAAGGCAAACAACCCCATAAAAAAAAATAAAAAGACGCCCCCCCAGTGAGAAGAAGCTCCCTGCCTCACGACCTAAAGGGAAAACGGGGGGGAAGAAAAGTAGGAAAAAGCGTTGGTTGGAAAAAAAAGGGGGAGGTCAAGGGGAACGGGGGAACTTTAAGCAGAGCCGCCAATGCAGGCCTATAGAGAAAGGCTTTGAGAGAGGCTTGGGTGCGGCCCCCTGGGTGATTGGGGGGAAAAGCGAACAGCGACACAGAAAGTACAACACCGACAGGGGCCGCCTCCGGACTAGTCAAAATAACCTAACTGTCAGGATGTCTGACGGAAGGACAGGTTACCTATCCCGCAACACCCCTTCAAAGGGGGGTGAGAGGGCGACCCCTGACTAATGAGCAACGTCAGGAGAAAGAGAAAAGGCAGGTTCCCAACATGATAAATTATTCAAGTACTACCTGGAAGGGCGCAAGCACGGAGCGGGAGATGAGATTTTGTGCCCGAAGCCGAAAAAGAACTCGAGAAAAACCTTCGATGCTCCAAAAAAAAAAAGAGGGGGAGAGTAAGAGATGTTAGAGAAACCTCCTATTGGCCGGGCCGCTATTTTCGGCAATTCAAAAGGAAAAAATCTGCCGGCAACAGGGACTGGATAGCTCCAAGTCGGAATAAGCAATATCTGTTGGAAAGACTCGGTGTGAGCGCCGTTGAAGCGAAGGAGAGGAGGGGGGAAACTAGTCCACCCAGGTTTGGTCTCCCAAGCGAGAATGGTTGCGGGGAACGCGGTCACTACTGAAGGAAGCATTCGTCGCACACCGACATTTTGGAAAGTCCGAAGGGGAAGCACCGCGGTTTGCAGACACGGGAAGGGGTGTGAGAGCTCTGGGAAGGATTCCAACAGTGCACAGGGGGCCCGAACAAGCAAAGTGAAAAAAAGCAGGGCAATAGGCCCGCAAGCGCTGCAAAGGAAAGTCGATGGAGAAAGACCGCCGTTCGCCTTACGGAAAAACCGAGGCAACAAAGCCTTGATCTTTAAATATGGCCTGCCACTTTTAAAAAAAATTGAGGAGAAGTTTTGGGGAATGGATGCTTGACTCAAAATGGTTAAAAGGGGAGATAGGGGAGTAGGGCTGAGTCGAGGTGGGGGGGGTGGGGCAGTCAGATCCACAAGGTGGGGAACAGACTGTACGACGTGCCCAGCATCTTCGGTCATCACAGGTACCAACCTTGCCTATCGAAGAAAATAGTCAAAGGAAGGAAATTGGAGAGCGCTCTCGGGGACCGAAAGGGGAGGAAGAGAGGAATATGTGGAAGCAACAGCAGAAAGGGACATTTACATTTAAAAAAAGGGGGCCCATCGGAGCCGCACAGGCGCACGGCTGAATCCTGGTCCGTGCGTCAAATACCCGAAGAGAGGAAGTGACGAGGAAACAATGCAAACGCTTTACAAAGGATCCAATATCGAACTACTGGTGGCCATCAGGACAGCACGTCACAACAACGCATATAACTCATCAAGTGCGCACGAGAATATCAGAGAAAAAAAATCACGCAGGGAGCATCCTCCAGGGAGAGCACTAGGGGGGTGCTGAGAGGGGTGGACAAGCGCCTGACGAAGAAGTGTACAATTAGGCTCCGCCGAGGACCAAGGTGGAATGCCGGACTACATTCGAGTGGAGGAACCTGTTCTAAGTCAAGAAAACAATCCGCTCGGGTACAAGACTTTACGGTACTGGAATCGATACGGGAATTTTACGGGACACTAGGATGCGGGCAACATCGCGGGGGTATAAACTCCCTTGTCGAATGGAGGAAAAGGGTAAGGTTAGTGGGACGAAATTGGGGAAGGAAAGGAAGTCGAGAGTTGCTCACGCAGGTTCCTAAAGCCAAGAACTGGTGCTGGTATTCCTAGACTTGCGCGGACTGGAGTCTGAGCTACAGGATCACTGACGGCTACCGGAAGATAGGAGTACACATTTAGAGGGCCGTACGCGCCCAGTTTCAAAGGGAAAATCGGGCCGCTACAACATGAAATGAAGCCGGTAATGGACCAAAGGAAGGGGCGCAAGCAGGTCCGGTGACAAGCCGTCCCTGGTTGGGAACTGAAGAAGTTGCGAAGCGGCGTATATCGGAAAACGGTAGGGTGGAGGGAAAAAGGCGGGGTGGGGAAAAGGCCTTGGGGAGGGGAGAGAGCTGGCGGTTAACGATAATGGGGTGGGAAGAATCCCGGAACTATAGACCTGAAACCTTCAATGGGTATGGCATGGAGGCGCGTTCTTAATCGGTGGGCGCGGGCTAGGCGCGCCTGTTGCAGAAGAGTTAATTCGACAACATGTAGGGAAAAAGGCCTATAGATAAAACCAACAACGGATGAGGAAAAGAGAGGCTTCGAAGAGGAGTCCTGGTTTCGATTACTCGACCATGCGGATAGAGGAAAAAAAGTAAGAGCATCGCAAGTTCGAGATAAGAAGGCAGGCGGAACACTAGGTAAGTCTCAAAACTCCGGTTTGTAGAGTCAACAGCGTAGAATCACCTTCGCGGGGTCCCCTAAAGAGGGAGGCAGAAGAAACGGGAATGCCGGAGCACGGAGGGGAACGCGCAGTGTAGGAGAGCGCCGCCGGCAACTCGCTATTTGAAGGTCTCAACCATGTCAAGGCTTTAAGAAGGCGACCAGGGAAAGGTCGGAACCCGGACGTAGAAGAGGCGATGGAGTATCGTCCCGATGAGGGGCCCTAATGCGTAGCCGGTAAAACGTCCGGCAGGTACTTCAGGGTAGCCTCTATCCAAGTGACAAGAAAGCACGCAAAGCAAACACCGCAGAAGGCGGAACACTAACGAAATTCGCCAGTCAGGGAGAAGGACTTCCGAGTGTTCAAAAAAGAACATCGGAAGCGGAGAGCGTCCTTAAAAAAAACGATCCATAACTTCCTAATCCAGTCGACCGTACCAAGCTGAATGCCGATCCTGAAGGAAGAACGCCCGAGACCGGATATTTAGGAGAAGTAAGGAAAGAGCAGGCTTTGTTCGGAGGTAGGATTAGCAAGGCAAAGCAGGTATCTGAATAGAAACCAGGACTCGGAGGGAGAGAAGAATTGCAACTTCGTGAGTGAGAAGAAACAAAGGTTGACCACCCGACGCGAAGGGGCCGCAAGGGGACGGGGAGGACAAGTCCATGAACGGCAGATGAGGGAGGGTCGTGAGAAAGGATGTTATATGCGGGTTGGTCAGTGGGGTTGGGGATAGTTAGCGCGGCGCTTATGGAGGAAAAGGGTTGAGGGTGATCCTGCCCCACTCTTGGAGGGGGGAGCTAAGGGAAAAGATTGATCGTCTGAAGAAAGAAAAGAAACTTAGAATTCATGCTTTAAGGAACAGTGCTGACAGAAAGAGGGCTAGGGTATTACCAGAATCAGGGAACCTTTTCTGCTGGGGCGATTAAGAGGCAAAAAGGTGAAGGGGTCCGCCGAGCCGCTCGAAAGGAGGGAAAGGAAGGAGAAGGAAGAGCGCGCCGAGGAAACAGTCTGGGAAGAGGGTGTTTGTATGGTGGACATGCCGACACAAACGTCTGCGTAAACACTTGTAAAGAAAAAGTCACCCACACCAGACTCGCCAAGAAAAGGGGACTAAAAAAATTTTACATTTGGGAAAGACATCCCTGACTCAATCGCTCCAGCAACGGGGAAAAAAATGTGGAATAAAGAGAAGTGTTGAAAATTCTAGGCGGTGTCAAGTGAAAAACGTTGGGGGGGGCGCTAACGCCGACAAAGCGAAGAAGGGGAGGGATAAGAAAAAGGAGATACTTTGACTTTGGTGCCAAAGGCCCCTGGAGGTGGGCAATACCCCGAGCGCAGACACAACTGGGGACCCGCAAGGCCGGCGCCGGACGACGCACAAAAAAAAAATGGGGTCTATGGAGTGTCTGCACTGAGGCAGACGTAAGAGAAACTGGGAACCGCGCACACCACTGGTTCTCTACAAAACAAAGGGGGTGGCCCGCGAAACCTGAGGGGGAGAGCAACGGGGAACCCGAAGTTACTCCTGATGGGAGAAAACCAACAATACGCTGTTTGAAATGATCTAACGGGAAGAAAAATCACAAAAGTAGGGATTTTGAATTTCCGAAAGCGTCCCCTCTGAGGGAAAAGTACTGAGGAGGCTCTCAACAACAATCAAAAGAGGAGGAAAGAAGAGGGGGAAAGGTGTGAGGGCCCGAGTTCGGACCGCTATGTCTTAGGAGGACTCCCGGCAAAGTGGGAGGGCTACCGAAGGAAAGTCAGATGCCCGCTCCTGTTGGATAATCAGAAAAAGGGGGTATAGACGGGTGCGCGAAAACATTGGAAGGGGGGAAAGGTAAGAATTTTTGCGCTCAAAAGCGAAAAAGGGGGGCGCGAATACTGTCACTCTGAAGTAGCTCAGGCATAAGCAGGCAAGCATACAGTGGGAGACTGATAGACGAGCGGCCATCTGTGCAGTGTGAGGTGGTGTCTCGAAAGGGGTAAAAGCTGAATCGAAACCAGTGGGACCCGCCAACCGAACAAAAACTCTATAGGGCCCGCAGCAAATCTTCAAAAACTGAAAGAAAAGAGAAACGCCGTGCGCGATTACGGGGCAAAAAAAAAACTGGATCTTAAATATTTCATTAAAAACTGTTTGGGGGTCTGGTGAGACCCGAGGTGGTCGGAAAAATGGTTAAGGGGGATTTGATCAAAATAGAAAAAGAATGGGGGCGAGAGTGGGGGGTAAACCCTGAGGGCACGACATGTGCAGAATGGCGACGGAATTCCGCTTCGGCATTCACGGACACACCTGGAGAAGGGGGGAAAAGTGCAAAAGGCTCGAGAAAGGAAGAAGGGAGACGGCTTCACTTGCCCTAGAAATCGGTCCTATCACTGGTAAAAAGGAAACCATCTAGAAAGATGTTAATCTCAATGAAGGTTCCGGATGGATAACTAGCCTTCTGGGGCGGGGGAAATCCGGAGAAAGTGAGAGGGAAACGGCTCAGTACGGGTATGGGGAACCGGGAAGAACACTCAAGATTGATGTCAATGACTAGAACTTTCCTGGGCCATTAAAAAGACGAGCCCTATCATTAGCATAATATCAAAAAAAAAAGGAAATGTAAAAAACACCAACGAAATATTTAAAGACGGGATAAAAACTCTCCCAATCTACTCCAGTCCCATGGAAAGCTGGAGATGCGGCGAGCTAACTTCGCGTTTTGTAAAAAAAAAAAAGGGAAATCGATCCGCCACACAAGTGGTAAAGAGACGGAAAGGAATTACCATGGGATCCAACTAAGGACCTTAGATTGCGGGTGACTGGCTAAGGAAAGACCGGGAAAAAAAGTTGGTACATGGAAGGGAAAAATGAACGAATACGTATCGGTTGTAGACTCCCACACCGCGCGCGTTGGTTCTCCAAAGGGAGGAATGGGGCAATTGAGCGAAGGGAGGGCGTGTGACTACTCAGTGGTGGCGCAAGTTGAGATTCGTGCGGGAGAAATGAGCATTTGCCTGCCAAGATATCCAACGCGAGCCGGTCGAGGGAGACTAGGGCGCGGCTGCGGCTTGATGGCGGGGGAAGGAGCTGTGGCGGGGGAACTTGCAGAGAAAGGGAAAAGACGGCTACAAAGCGGTCGTATGACCTGACGTTAAGACCTATACGAAGAAAACTACGGAAAGCACAAAACGGAAGAACACAAGCGAGAGAGGGGGGCCCGAGGGGGCCATCTGGGACGGCAGCAAAAGAATTAAACGGACCCTCCAGACCAAGGTGAAAGAGGGGGGTGGGAAGAAGCGTCAATCTGAGCGTTACAATTTGTCGAGGTTCCAAACAAAAAAACAGGAACAAGGTGGAGAGTCCCGCTGCCCTGCGAGAGGGGAAAGGTAAAATTGAAAGTAACGCCAAGATGAGACAAAACCGTAAAAGTGGACCTCCTCGGGAGACGGCTTTATCGGTTGATCAAAAATTAAGATGCCGGGAAGAAAGAAAAAATACCCCTAGCAACCTCTCAACAGGACGAACGTTCCAGAATTCTCTCCAAACACAAAGGAGGGAAAATTAAGAAGGGCAGTCAAGCGGTCAAACTTTCATGAGGAAAGAGGCTCCGAGGCCAAGGAGCGCCTAGAGTGCGAGGAAGCCTCATTCAGGAAGTACATGGAGGGCCATAAAAAGCGTAGAGTCCTGAGAAAGTCTTGCCGTGGAAAAAAAAAGGGAAGAACGCAAAATCTTCGCAAAGTACTACAAGGAAGGCTCAAGACAGGGAAACTACAAAGACAGTGCCGAAAGTCAGCAAAGAAACATGTAGTATTTCCAGTTCTCAAAAGTAAACGAAACACAGATGGGACCCCCGGAATCGGAATTCGAGCGCTAAAAGGTCTTAGACGGAAAAAAACGATAGCTGTAAGAAGGGAGTAGGCTCTAACGGGTCAGACGGGGGCAGGAAAAAAGTCCATGGGAAGAAGGGAGAGTGGAGAGATATAGGGGCCGTCAAGGATCAAAGAGCACGGAGGAGGAATACCTCAAAAAGGATTGGATCTCGTAGTTAGGAAAAAAACTGAGGGACTCAGGAAAAAGCATCGAAAGGCTAGAGAACAACCAAGGGGAGGTCGTCCCACGCGGAAATACCGGCTAATGAGGCTACGTCAAGACCAGATCTATAATGCCGTCCGGGCGAAAACGGGGGAAAATTCAAAGTAACCCTTATACCAAGAGCCTTCCGGGGAACCGAGAGGGGGGTTTGCATTATTCACCATCAGAGGAAAATAAGGGTCGCATTATCCCAACACGGGAAAAAAAAGAAGATAAAAGGACGGACGTGGAAAATGGCTAGTCAAACCAGGAAAAACCGACTCTAATGGGAAATCTAATTGCTTGCCGTACGACTCTAATGGTCGTTTCGATTGTGTTGGGGGGGTTTTGGGGGGGTGGGGGGGGGGGTTTTGGGGGCAGGTCTAAAAAACTAGTAGGATTTTGTGGTCAGTGTGACTTGGGGGAGGAGTGACGGAGGGAGAAGGGAAGAGGGGAGAAGTCCGAGTTTCGTAGGTCAGCCCAAGAGCGTGACAAGGAGGGTACGTAGCATTTAAAACTTGATTTGGGGACGGGTCGACAAAAGGACAAGGATAGAGGAGGTAAGGCTCGGATCCGATGCGCCCAAGAAGGCTCTTGGAGGGGGGGGAAAAGAGGGCCAACTTCGCTGGTCGAGATGAAACTATGGCATCGATGGCCAGAATTTCCCCTAGAGCTGACGGTCCAAGTGGAAGAGGGATCCAAAAATTGAGGTGCCCGGGGAATTGGACGTTGTGTGGGGTCTTGTGCAAAAAACTCGGAGGGGGGCGTCCGGACATGCAAAACACGGATCGGCCACTGGAAGGTGACAACCACCAGAAATCAGTTGCGAAGAGAAGAGCCATCCCCCTGAAGCAGACACCTGCCTCACATCGGGCTCCTCAAAGTGGAAGGAAAAAATGAAGGGGAAAAGGATCAAAAAGGGTGTTGAAAATTCATCCGAAATTTTCGCCTTGAAAAAAAAGACGAGGAAGGAGGGGAACTAAAGCACCTGTTTGAGAGATACGGGGGGTCCTTGCAGAGGGATATTGGCAATCTACCCCGAGCAAACCCCTCACAAGAAAAAAAAAAAAGGGTATGAAAGATCGTACGCGGATCCAGGTACTAACTGGGGTGGAAGGAAGCGTCGAGAATTAAGGCAGATTTAAAAAACAACCCACTCCACTTCTAGAGCAAAAGAAAAGTGGTGGCCCAGGCGTCCCAATGTAGGTCGAGCAACGCGGCTTCAAAAAAAAAAAAGGATTTAAAAGAGGGCTTATTCACTTGGGAACCGCAAGCCGGAAAGCCCGGGAGATAATTTTTGTAAGGAAAAGAACGGACCCTAACAATAGGAGAACCCTATGCGATCGAAGTCTCAAAGGAGAGAAAAAGATCCTCAGGTACGGTAAATGCAGAGGGGGAGGAGGAGGGCCGCTTTCACTTACCAAAAAGATAGAAAGGGCAAACGTGACTGGCTCGAAAGACGGAGTGAGTCACATTCTGAGGGTTGGTGAAAAAGAGCCTCTTCAAGAGGGGGGGGTGAGGCGTTGCTCGACATAAGAGGAAGAGGAACCCCCCTTTTGAGCTGCCGAAGAGGAAAGGGGGTGTGGGAGTCTGCACGAAGAAGTAAGTCATCTACCGCTTGAAAGCCGGAGAGAGCACCAAATAGCCGTCGTCCGCTCCGAAAAAAAAAAGAAAAAAAGTAAAGGGGAGGGGGGGCGCAGCGGGGGGAGGGGGGAACAGGGGGGGACCCGCCAAGGCAAAGAGACGCGCAAAGGGC
>Ga0179593_1168632_pt1 | contig 14620 bp, 11 predicted proteins | sample CZODoug2_1_08_16_FD_185931 | JGI IMG/M metagenome (GOLD analysis project Ga0179593, IMG submission 185931) | Vadose zone soil fungal communities from Angelo Coast Range Reserve, California, USA - CZODoug2_1_08_16fungal (PacBio error correction) | ecosystem: Environmental > Terrestrial > Soil >...
GACAACTCAAGCGGGAGAAAAAGGAAAAATGGCCACTACGCAATGGACCCTAGTTTATATGATTACTTGCCGTGGCTCTAAAGTTAATGTGTATCGAACAGCGAGGTGGAAGGTAACTAGGAAACGCGCAATCCGTCTTTTCCCCCCCAACGACCATTTCCGGCGCGACACCGAGAAGACCAGGGAGAAAAGGTCCAGGCTCAGATACGAAGAGAGAGTTTCAAAGGGAGGGCTAGGGGTTGCTGGACAAATAAGGTCTCATCAGGAAATAGGCGGACGTCCTCAATCTCGAGGTCGAGCAAAGGGAAAACTGTGAAGGACATTAGAGGCCAAAGGGGTCGTGAAATGGGGGGAGTCGTTCGGAGGGGGCTTTCGAGTCACCTCTCACAGTATCCCTTCAGGGCAAGCAGTAATTTCTAAGTTAATTCTCTTAGTCGGACGAAACTGAAGCCAATGGCATCGTCAAGAAAAGGGTCACTCACGGAAAGTCTGAGAAAAGAGTCGAAGCTCCTACAATGGGCGAAATCAAAGTCAGCTAAAGACAGTTTTGACTCGAAAAAAATTTTAAAAAAAAAAATTAATGAAGGAAGCCGAGGAGAGAAGGCGGAGGTCCGAGTGGGGTTCGAGAGTCAGAAGAGGGAAAGAGACTTTTACCATGTTGGGAAAAATACGCAAAAAAAAGCTCTTGATCAGAAGATCGTCGCGACCAGTGGAGAGGGGGGAAAGTCTGCAGAAGAAAGGATGTTCATGAACTGTATCGCGGTAAGGGCCGAATCCTATGAGACAGATAAAACTGATGGCAGAGTGTGGCCACTTAGGACATTAGGCCGCGCGCGATACTAGAGGTTAGGACAACGGCGTGACCGAAGCATGAAAAGAGTAGGCAACAAAACCCTGAAAGGGAGGACCGCCTTGCGGAAGGCGAATCTCCAGAAGTCAAAAAAACTGCCTACTACGCGACGAAAATTGTAGAAAGGCGGCACGACGGAAAACCGGTCTTTTCGGACCATTTCAGTAGTTCAGCGAACCTTGAAAGCCACAAAGGATATGCAGACTACTAAAGGGGAATGAGCGATCGGCGGAGTGCTGAGGGACACCAGACGCGCCGATCAGGTCAACCGAAGGCAGTGAAGAACATTTGGGTAGAACAAGAGGACCCAGGGCAATCAGCACGTAGGAGGAGGCGTACCGTATCACGGGCGTAATGAGGAAACCGGCGCGAGGACGCTGCACAGGAAAGTTGAGGCAGGAGTTAAAATGAAAGTAAAGGGGGATCGACGATCCGGCGCAGGAAAAAAGACCAGAGCAGCCCGATCGGTGCCCTGGTTGCAAAAAGGGTCTCGACCCATGTGGGGGACACACAGGGGGGGGAAAGGGGGGGGCTCATCGATTTCGATTAGTCGCAAGGTTGGGCTTGTCGAGGAGGGGGGCCAAAGAGGAAGAGAGAGGTCCGGACCAAGCGAAAATCAGAACTAAAAAGGCATAGAGATTGCTACCGCTGTCATAGGCTTTGATTCGGGACGCGGGGCAAGCCGCCGCACCGGAATACCCTATTTCTACGGGCAAACGCGCGTGACTCTGACTCTCAAAAAAACAGGTAGAAAGATCATCTCGGGGGAAAAGAAAAAGGAGATATAGTCACTAAAGGAGATACAGCAAGGGCTGGCTGCAGAAAAGCGACAATAATCATCCTCGGATATTCGCGTCCTCGAAAAGGGGGAGAAGAAAAAAAAAAAAAGCTCGGAGAAGGTAAAACTGACGAGCGAAGTAAAAGAGCATATTGACCGAAAAATATCTTAATTATTTCGAGGAGCGGGCGCGCGTCGGCAAGTACTTTCTGGAGAAGAAACGCGACATGCGGGGAAGAGGAAAAGAAAAAAAAGGAGCCGCACAAAAACTGGATACATACTACTGCAACATTAGGAGCGCGCTGGCCGCGGTGGGTTGCGTTGGCTCTGTTGTCATACCCAGGGTACGGGCGTGGGGCTTAAAACGGTCTAAAAAGTAAGAGAAGCTAGCGACGATCGCTCGGACCTATCCACAAGTGTTCGATCGTATGAGTTTGGAGGAACCACGGAAAAACCCTAAGATCGGCGCGACAAGGGGCATCGAAATGGGGGAGATTGAAGTTTGAGTCGAGTCACCTCGAGACGAAAATGCAAGTTGCTATGTAAATCGCTAGAGGGTCAGGGGGGGAAACGACAGGGAGCCAAAAGAAGAAACCGGTCACCAGAAATCAACACAACAACTGTTAGGAAAAGATCTAGATTGGAGAAAAGAGAGGCGCAGCAGGTCTCCTTTGACGCTGGAAGGAAAACGAGGCCACATAGGAACCATTTTTCGGGAAAGTGTTGAATCCAACCGGGTCATAACATGGATCGCACGTCTGGAAATCTGTCCCAATCGAGATCAGGGGGAAGCACTCTGAAGAACGTCCCCGTCGCAGAGCCGTGTTCGGGTCAGAAGTAGAGGAGCTAGTCCGGCTTCCGCCTATTCTTTCTGCGCCCGAACCCACAAGAAAACAACGGGGGGGATCACCGCAAAACAAGAAAAACACCGCGGAACGAGGAAGACGAACTTCGGGCGAAGGGAGGTTTCCTCGGGAGAGTCCAACAACCAAACCACAGCTTGCAAGTTCTGGAAGAACAAAGCTCGCGGAAACGAAGAATTTCACGCAGAGACAGCAACCTGTACCGAAGAGGAGCCAGCCGCCGAGAACTCAGAAGCTAAGAGGAGAGAAAGTTGCAAGAGCTCGGGGACTGCGCGCCACCGAGAATTTCTCAATACCGCCAGGATCATCAGTCAGGGAGGGACTCTGCAGATCCGGGCGTGATTCGGGTGGTCGTGTTTGAGGGAAGCAAGGGCCCATTGCGGCATAAAAAAAAGAATACTCGAAGGGCCTTCACCCGAGAGGAGCAGTCGACAGAGAATACGCTATACTTCAAAGTGAAGCAGAGAGGGGGACTCACTAAAAGCGGCGAAAGCGGGGGTTGAGCTTCTTTGGAAAGCAATGGAATCAACCGAGCCGGGCACCAGCCGGGGATAAACAAGGAAAGCTGTCTAATTCGGGGTGCAAAGGTGAGAGGCGCTGGGGGACACGGACCAGGCGACTGCAGAGTGGGCCAGCGCGCCCACCAACGCCCAAAGGTTCGAATAAGCTGAAAAGGAATTGCCGAAGCGTCCCAGCTTTGCAAGGCTTAGATCGCGTTTGCAAAACCAGGGCAAGATCTTCAGGGCGAGATCAGGTGATGTCAGCGACGGATCGAAATCAGATCACCATCCTGGGCTAAAGAAGCCGGGTAACGCCATGTGCAGAATCTCTAAGAATAGGAAACGAAAGACCAGCATCCGTGATAAAAAAAGCAGCGCAACGGCCATAGGAAGGAGTCCAGATGTGCTAAAAAATGTTTTGAGGGAATCAACGGGCAGAGGTGAAATGAAAGAGGAAAAACAGGTGGGGGAGCACGATCCGAATCCTAGAGAAGCACCTAAGGATGGAGCCCAAAGAGGGAGAGGTCGGCAGGGGGATGGGGGGGGAAGAAGCTCTCGAACGTCCACGAGAAAAAAAAAGGGGGGAGCGTGTCCGACCGGGCAAGAAAACAGCGGTCAGATGAAGAAGGTTCTACCAGGTAAAAGGAGGAATACGAGATACAGCAGCTCGAAGGGGACAAGTGGACCGTAGCCGGGATAACTAAAAAGGAAAGGGACACGAAGAGATGAACCCCTAAAATCGGATCGACTGTTCCTCATACAAAACGACGGGCCACAATTCGGCCATAAGGAGCTACTGAAGCAAGTTTCATGGAAGGGAAAACAGCCGCGAAAGTGAACTATCAAACTTCTAAGACATTGCCGGCGAAAAGGAAAGACTGAATAAAGCGATCAGCGGGATGCTTCCACAAGTGGGGTCTACAAGCTCGGCGATCGAAGAGATCGACCAGAAGAAAGATATCTGTCTGAAGGAGAGGCCGTGAGCCGAAAATGAAGTGGAAAGTAAGATGGTCTTTTCAGACCTGACGACCCGGCCGCCAATAGCGTAAAAAAAATTAGTCGGACTGAAACTCACAAAAAAATGTTTATAGAGGGTCGTGGACAAATTGTACTTACGTGGGACATCTAAACAGGGACACATGTTACTGGTGGAACCCGATCAGGAAAGGAGAACAGGATTTGGGAGGTAAGGGAACCCCCGTATAAAACGGTCGAAATAAAAAGCAAAAACCTCCAGGATTAAACCCATTTAAACATGGGGGGGCGCTCCGATATGGACGCAAAGGGGAATTAGGGAGGAACTCAACTCTGGGATCCGACTTCTCGAGCAGGACCGATAAAAATATCAATTCGGGGAGAGAGATCCTTGTTCCAGAACCGACTAGAACACGCCCTCTCTGAGGAGAGAATACGGAGCCGTCCGTTCAATGAAAAGGTAAAGAAAAAACGCCGTAATGTCTGAGAACGGCCGGCTTAGAGGAATCTGGCGACATTGCAAAAACGATCGTTCGAGGCAAGCCAGTCACGAGCGAGGGCCACAAAAAACTGGAGAAAAGGGACATAAATCCAATCGGGCCAATTTGCGAGGGCAACCCGGAAGGTTTTGCAAATTCAATATCCTAGGGGTCAATCCTGCGAAGATATCAAACAACAACAAAATGGAGGGAGGAAAAAGTCTAATGAGGAATAGATTCCATCGGAATCGGGAGGAAGATCAAAAGAAATGCCACCTCCAAGGGAAAAGTGGATAGGAATGGGTACGTTGGACGGGTTGTTAAAAATTGAATGATTTGATCTCATACGAGGGTTGGGCACTGTGCAAAAAATCTTAAAAAAAGAGACACCATGTCTTTCAGAAGACCATTCCGTCTCAGGGAAACGGATGCTGCCCAGGGAATTGAAAAGGGGTCGTGACTCTATGAGCCCAATACGTTGTAAAACTTTCTGCCTATGCTGGAAAAGACGAGATCTCTAAGACGTCCTCGGCGGCATACTCGGTTGAGGCTGAATCTCATCACGTAGGAGGGCTCTGAGAAAGACGGAACTTGGGAATTCCTATCTTAAAAAGGTCCGTGACTGGGGGTTAAATCTAAAGAAGTGCTTTAGAGGGCTACAATGCGGAAAAGGATGAAGACAAAGTAATACCATCCTTGCATAAGGAATGCATGAGTTCTTCAAATCCGGCATGTGACGAGGAAGAAAACCATTGAAAATAAAAAGCGTCAAAGATGCTTAGAAAAAAATCGAATCTCAAATAACGCGCTGTGACGACGTCGGTCTTACAATGAAAGACTGTACTCGGGAAATCCCGTCGGAGGGGGGGGGAATAATGCTGAGAACGGGAAAAGAATATGAGGGGGATCGCAGCGGAGAGAAAACTAGGGCTCCTAACGGGTCTACTTTACCAGAACCGAGTTATCGCGACGGGGTCACAAATTGAGCCGGAAGGAGAAGCAATAAACCCTGGCGAGGTGCCGATATTGTTGAACGCGGGAAACGTGGAAAGAAAATGAAGGAAGCGAGAAGGATGCCGATTGTGGAACGGTCGGGGGAGGAGGTTAAGCTGCCGTCTCGCATCCGTGATCTGGGTTGGGTAAAAGGCGCTTGACCCAAAGAGGACCGGAGAGAGGAGGTACAGGTCCAAAAACCTAATTGCGGCGCAAAGAGGGGCGTAAGCGTATCGACTCCTGAACCCTATCTATAAACAGATCCGCGTGATCTGCAAGTACGCACAGACGGAAAAAAAAGGCTGGTTAGGGGGGACCTGAGGAGTCGAGGAAAAGGGGAACCGGGAAACCATAAACGGGAGGGTGTGAGACCTCCTGGTTTACAAGGGTGATTCGATCGGCGTCGGATCGGGATCACAAGGCTCCAAGAGCATTGAAACCAGAACCGTGCGGGAAAAAACGGTCAAAAGAACAGCTGACGCAAGACAATCAATGCGGTTCTTCTGCTTGCTGGCAGAAAGGATGACTGGTCTGATCGAAAGCGAGACCGCTTCCCTTGCCTCATTCAAAGAGTGCAGAAAAGGACGGAGGTTATAGGGGAGAAAGCCTCCGAACCTCACATGGGGAGAGAGCGGAGATCCTTGCCGGTTGGGTGGGGGGGGGGGGTGGGGTTGTTGGGGGGGGGGGGATTGCTCAGCTAAGAAAGGGGGGGAAAAAAATCACCGGGCCGATGGCGGAACTCCTTGGAGATGTCGTGCGCAAGTTGGGGGATTTGGGGATCGCTTGGACCACCGAGGAAGAAATTTCAGGGACCCAGAAAAAGGAAGAAACGCAGGAAGATCGCGATTGCTAAGAGGGTTAAGCCTTCGGGGATAGAAGGGGGGGTAGAAGGCGGGGCAAACAGCAACAAATCACCGGCTACATACGGAATTTCGACGGGGCCTCGCGAAGGGCGCAAGAGAGGGGGGGAGAACTCAAAAGACCTGGAGGCGGACTCTCCAGCTCTGGGGAAGAAAATTAGAGGGGGCGCAACAAAGAGGCTCGGATACCACACTACACCTTGGACTTGCTTCCTAACACCTCCACTGAACCAGAAAAAAAAATGGTCTTCTAGGACGGCTGTACCAACTCACGAGTTGAGTAACGCTGGCAGAGGCGAATGGAGCAAAGATCGGGGAGAAAGGGTACAAGAGAAAGCTTGCAAAACGTGCGAAGAGAGGAAGGTATTTATAGGAGCTCTGGGAAGACTGCCAGGACATGGCGGCAAAGATGTCGGACTCGACCTGACTTTTGGAAGCGAATAAAGCGAATCCAGATACGGGGAGTGAAAGCCCGAGGCCAAGGGAAGCAACGTACGCCGGGGGGACGCCCAGAATTCGAGAGAGCAATGGGCGATTTTTGGGGCTGTCCGTGGTGCTCGTCGTGGGGGGCCAAATGGCGGGGGGTGGATTTTTTCAAAATGTCGCAGAAAGATGAGAAAAGCAGGCGCGACCGTTCGAGGGGGGACCTCGAACAGAACTCGTGGGTCGAGGGGCTTGGCACAAAAGGTTTGTCGGCGCGGCACGAAAACAGAGACGGGAGAGAAATTCTCAGACAGGGGGGCTAAAGTGAATGTGGATGGACCAGCGAGGAAAAAACTCGGTACGCAAAAAATGAAGTTCCTGTGGAAGGAGGCGCATAAGCGATAAAGGGTGTGCGACAAACCGACAACTAAAACCAGAAGGAAGAGACGACCGTAAAGAAATATCTCTCTAGCACAAAAACACAAAGTTAGAATAGAGAGAATTGGATGGAAAAACTTGAGTAGTACGGGCTGGCGCTGGATGGGAGAAAAAAAACCCTTTTGAAAGAGGAGGAGGCAGAAGCGAGAACCAAGAGTTCAACAAAAATTTTTCGATGACTGAGTGATCTATGGTCATACAGGGCGTCACTGAATCAGAGGGGGAAAACGCGAGATCGGGGGGGGGGGGCAGCCCTACGGGAAAAACTAACGAAAATAGATGAGGAACACTATCTGTTCGAGGTAAAAGGAAGGGATCGGTCGCTAGCGCGCGTTAGAAGAGGTCGAGCAGGTAGGCCCAAAAAGTCACGGGGCGCCCAACGACGAGACAAAGAAAAACCTAGGCCTCTATAAGGAGAAACGGCTGGACGTCGGACGGATAGGTTGGCATGGGCGCAAGTGGGCTGCCCGTCTCTAATCCAAAGAAGTCGCGTGCCGCTTAGACAGAGCAGTACAGACGAAGCTTAGAAATCGAAATAGAACAAGTACTCTATGGCGGGTTGCTCTCGTGGGAAGGAGTTTCCTCTCTCAACCTGCGTCGTGCTCCAGAATGCCAGGACGGGGGCGATCACACGGGGATCACTAGCCATAATCCTCTTCTGGCTTTAGTTCGTGCAGTGTTGTCTGACGTACAAGTTGCCATTCGGATCAGGATCAGAGGGTGTGCGCGCGCAAGATACAAGTTCTTTGTTGGAAACCGCGAAGGTGCAGTCTACCGAAAGAGAATTTTCTATCGTCTTCTTTATGATTCTTCCTACCAGGGGAATTCAAGAGGTCGCTTCATCGTAGAATCTTCTAGTGGGTCCAAAAGGTTGCTTGACAGTGGGCGTTTGCCCGGCGGAGGGGGCACGGTTCCTGTCCAGAGTCGCGGGGAAGCACAGTCATTTGCCTACACCCTATAATGACCAAAAAGTGTTAAAGCGTATCATCGAGCGGCTGTTGTTCTTATGCTTGGCGCTTGAGCTCTTCGCGGATCGTGTTACGGTTCCTTCCATCATGGGGTTGTACAAACTGGCGGCTGCGGGGATGGTCCTACAGCCGGGGAAGGGAACAGCGGCCAAAGCTAGGGTACGCGTTGTAGTTCTAGAAGTGTCAGAAAATTCCGTAGGGGAAGACACGGTAAAAGGTGGGCATTTTGCACATGGAGAGATAGACAATTGGAAAAATTTCAAACCTTAGATATAGGTGATGGCGCACGGATAGAAAATATCACCAGGTGAAGGGGAGGAAATGTACCTGCATTGGACCGTCCAGGGGCATCTGAGCTCTCCGGCTTCGATCAAAGACCATCATCCTGTTAAAAAATCACAACGAGCCGAAGAACTTGAAGAGGAGTTTCACCGTTCAGAAGGGTCGAACTTGGGGGTTGGACTAAAGGGAACTTAATATGGTGAAAGGAAAAATGAACTCTCATGGAAACAGACCGAAAATCAATACGAGAGCACGCAAGCCTCATTATGTCAACAGAACCCTAGAGCGACATAAGTTCTGGACGGTTACTTGGGGGTCAGAACAGAATCAGACTTGTTCAAACGAACAAAGGGGGTTGCAAGACGTGCCCGTTCATATCAAAAGCGGAGCGCGTAAAAATGCGACGCCCGTGGGTAAGCAAGTCGTAGACGCCGGACGCAAGCGGTCACGGGGGGGGGAGTGGGCAACTCCGAGAAGGGGGCTCCGGCACTGAAAGAAAGGCCATATACTTTAAAACGAAAACCTCGAAGAGTAAGGTCGTCTGAGAGGCAGAATCACAGACGCGTGGCCAAAATCGGAAGGCTAGAGGGGAAGCAGGTTGCGAATGGCAAACAGGGATAGATGTCGAACTAGCACAAACAGGATTCAAACACTGGCCGGCTCAAAAAACTGGGGGGTCCGCGCGATCGAGAATAATGAGGGGGAGGGATGAAACCATGGCCGACAAGCTACGGAAGCTCCTCTTAAAAACCGAGAAAGAGAGACCGATCTTATGAAGTCATCCGGCCTTGAGACTAGAATTTAAATGTCGAGTAAAATGTCTGGGCTGAGAAACTAAGAATTCAAACGGAGGTAAAGGAGATCTGGGAGAAGAAAGTAAAAAAAAATTCTTGGGAAACCTGGGGGATGGCCCAACGGGGAAATGGAGGAGGACCATGCAGGCTTTGGACATAGACATTGCCTTAGCAAGGATGTATTTATAAATCAGGGCGCGGTCGCCCTCGAAAGCCCCAGAAGGAAAATAGGGGAAAACACAGTTCAAGACCACCGTTTTTCGCCGTATATTAGGCAAAGGAGGAGGGCTGTCCTAATCGTTGATCGCAGTCTCGAAAGAAATGCAAGGACCGAGCCGGCCTGGCGAGAGGGACTTTGAAAAATACTGAGAATCAAGGAGGAACAAGTCAGGGGATCTAAAGTCTAAACGACGCTCATTCACCGGGCAAGCATCGGTGTCCGCAAAACGGCAACTGGACTGAGGTAAAAACAAAGGGAGGAGCACGTCAGGCTTACAAGTGCAAAAAGATCCACTCATTCACGAGGGAGACTAAAACCCCGGAAAACGTAAATCATGATCAAAAAGAAAAATTACGGAGTGCATGTTGCGCTGACAGAATGACCAGGGGGAGAATCGCGCTCAAACACAAAGGGGAGGGGGGGGGGGGGGAAAAGAAGATATCGCCAGAGAGGACAACATCACGGAAATCGGTAAACTAATAGAAAAAAGCCCGACGCAAATGAACAAGGGGGGGAGTATGAACAAAAGGGGTGGTAGTCGAACCGTAGGGGGAGAGCCAGAGAGGGTGTGGGAAGCAGGCGCCGAGGAAGAAGAGAAAAATCCAGGTAAGGTCCTCAAGAAAGTCGAGGAGAGTAAAACAAAAAACTATGACAGAAAGGAATTGAACGCCTTCGAGAGAGAGAGAAGAGGCGCTACCATGGCTTTTCTGGAGGGGAGGGGGGTACAAGCATAGCTCGAAAGCCCAGGAAGCTATGGCATTACTCGCTATAAGTCAGAGAAAACTAGGAACGACGTGACCTTGAAAGGGAACATATCGGCGCCAAGGGGTAGGGCACTTTGAAAGCGGGTTCGTCTTGTTATGGACGACTAGGAACCGTCTGCACAAAGGATATACCCGTAAAGAAACCTAACTCAAAAGAAGTCTAGGTCTCTGCGGCACTGACCTAAAAAAATTTGCGACCGCAGTAAAAAGGAGTGGGGGAAAAACCAACTGTCTTGAGCTCTCGAAAATCAAGAATAAAGATTGCAAGGCGGTCGTCAGTCAGAAAAGAATGTACTCGATCCTGAACATTCTTAGGACGCAAGCGAGGACGGAGCCGATAGGGTCAGCTCTGCGCGACGAGGAGATACCTATCTTTTGTCGAACTAAAGCAGAACAGGGGATCGCGAAGCGTGGCGCAGAAGTGGGAGGGCAGGAAAGGCGTCGCTCGCAAGTCGGGTTGCAAGGGAGGCCCTTTCGCGCGGTGAAACGGGAAAGACCGCGGCAGCTATGACTAGGGGAAAATGGGTGGAATATCTGAATAGGCCTACGCCGCGATCCGACGAGTTTTTAAAATCTAGCGTGACCGAAGCGGAAGAAGGACTTCTCAGACCAGTTCGAAAAGGGAGAATAGGTAAAACCCGCGAACAAGATCGAGACAGAAGACTTCTGAGAAGATTGTGAAGAGGAAGGGAGGAAAGACTGAACCTTCGGTCGTGGAAATGTCTAGGGATGATTCAGGAGAAAAAAAAGAGATGAAGCCCATCGCGCGAGGATTTTCTAACGGGCAGGATTCGATAGGGCGGCTTTCGTCGGAAAAACCAGGGACACCGGAAGATACATTAAAAGCACCGTCTGCCGGAAGGGAGACAAAACTGTTCGAAACATAAATGACAATAAAAGAAAATGAGACTGACGTGAGGATGAAGGAAGGACTGATCATAACCTGTCTCAGGGAACATGCAAAGCAGTCAGGAGAATGTCAAGAAAAAGACGCTTGGTGATAGATCTATCCGGACGCGAACAGGAAATCACCGATCTCACTGGATATCTTTCCTTTGCAAAATGGAGCCAGAACCATGGAAAAGACAACAAGGCGATTGCAGTAATCTCCGGGTCTCTTTAGACAAGTGGGGGTGATGGGGAGGATGAAAAAGGAGAGACGTCCGGACCCAGCTCAAGGAGACGGAAGAACGAACGGCTCTCGGAGTGGCATCAAGAGGTGCAAGCCGGCGAATCTATTTATAAGGGTAGGTTGAGAGAGAAGAAAACGTCATTACCTCGCCCTAATTTGATCAGGGGGAACTAAAACCGATGGCAGGAGGTAAATTCCAAGTGAGACTTACGGCAGAAGTCGACTAAGGGGAAACTAACCGGAGAGATCAGAGAAACAAACTAATGATCACGGCTGGCCTTTTCTTCGTACAAAACAAAAGAGGAACAACTACGTATATATCAGAAGAGACCGGCTGATAGTGAGGCGACAGAGGGGAAAGAGTGAGGGGGCGCGAAACCGAAATCATCTTGGAAAAAAAGGAGAATGAGTACTGATGAGAGGCGACGTGAAAAATCGTCTACAGAGGAGTCAGACTGAATTAAAGCTGAATTAGGGGAAGGAGCGCCAGCCTAACTTTCACTAAGTCAGCCCGACCGAGAAGACGCCCACAGTTAAGGGAAGTCTGGCAAGAGGGGGGTTGACTTTTTGAGCGCGGTTGGAGAAAAGTTGTCGCGTGTTTTGCATTACCGGCGCAGAAAGAGGCAAGGACGGATAAGAGAGACGAAGAAGACTCTCTTACCTCTAACCGCTCAGGTTCTAGAGGGGAAGAAGGTGGTTTTCGTCCGCGGCTTCACACCATCTCGAGGGGGAAGGAGGGAGAGAAAGTTTGGAAGGGTATGACCAGGCTAGTCAACTCATATCCTACAAAGGAATTCTATTTGGGCCGATTGAGTAGGAAAACGTAAGGGAGACCTCGGAAAAAGCGACGACGCGGTCCAGACAATCTATCCCCACAACGTAGTAGGGAAAAAATAGAGGATGCCCTCTTGGAACATTTATGCTGAGTAGGTCTCCCCTTGAGAGGGGGGGGCGAAGCTCTAAAAGAAATGGCACTGCATTGGGGAGAAGGCGGGTTGGGAAGAGCTTTTACCAAAACTTCTAAGAACGGGAGAGCAAGCGGTCCCCGAAGTAGGGGGCAAGGAAACTTGAAAATACAAAGATCAGTACAAAGAAGGGGAAGGGGAAACACGAAGAGGAGTACGAAAGAGGCTAAAGAGGGGGGAGGCCTCTTAGGCTCCCTTTAAAACACCCTCAACAGGTGGCACAACCGGGAGGAAAAAAGAAAAAAAACGATTCAGAAGAATCATGGAGTTAGGACGGGGGAGAGGACGTTGGAGCAAGGACCTCTGGAGAGAATCAACTAACGTCGCCGGGTTCCGAGACAGAAGTCCCGACAGAAGCGCCAGGAGAGAGGAACTAACGCAGCTGAATTGACAAAAAATGCTCGGAATGAGGAAAAGATCATACCAGAAAAAAGTTCGATCACAAGGAACGAAAAATACCGGGGAGGCGGGGGGAGGTGTGAGGAGACATTCCATTTCTGGACATAGCCTCTTGAAGACGATCATCAGACGGTTCGTGACTCCATAAGGAGCGAGACAGAAGTCAATCGTGTGGCAGAAAGCATCTGCAGGAAGAAGTCCGTAGAAAAATAGAGTCAGGTGACAAGGGGCTTCGCTGTGACCGCCTTCGATCGATCAAAACCTCCTCAACAAAAACCGGTCAGAGAGAAAAGGTTCTTGGTGCGTCGGAGAGTTGGGGTCGTTACGACGCAATCAAAAAGTATGAATAGTGGACGAGCGCGCCCACCAAACCCCAAACTTGCAATCTAACCGAGGGACTAAAAAAAACGGGGCTGGGTAAAAAATTCTTAAATAAAAATTTCAGAAGAGACGATTAAAAGGGAGGGGGATTAGCGACGAGAGAAGAGAGAACCAAGTCCTGTTAGGGAAAAAGATCGGCAAGGAAAAGGTGCATATTCCAAACTCCACTGAAGGGCGAGAGAGAAATCCTCCTTGTCCAAAACGCAGGTAACAGCAGCACGGGCGAGGAGGGGGCCTTAGAAAGAGTTGGAAGGGGGAAAAAGGTTTGCTAAAGGTACCGTAAGTAAATTAACGTCAGCGGAGGGGGGGGAATCCAAAGCCGGAAGTATCGGAATAAATTGCGAGGTTCGACAATAGGAAGCGGCGCTGGGGATCAGCGGGGTCTGTCAATATCTAAATGGTCCACGACCCAAAGGGTTGACAATGTCTTTTACAGGGGCATTCAAAGAACAAGGCTGATAGACGTAGCCTTAGCGCTCAGGGGTGAGCAGGCGTACTCCTCTGGAAACAGGGCGACTGGGAGTTTAAATGAAAAAACTTCAATCGGAGGGGGGGGTTACCCCTCCTGAACAAAATAGGGTCGGATCGCAATTCTAAAAAGAAGAAAAAGACGACTGCAAAAAAAGACTGACCACTCAAAGCTGCCTCTTAAGAAAAGGGGAAAAAAGACTTAAATTAACGAAGCCCAGCAAGGGGGCTAGAGACAAATTGAATTGTCCAAAGACTGACTAAGACGAGAGCAAGAAAGATGAAAAAAGGGTCACCATTGCTAAGAATGAGGCTCGAGACAAATACTTCCTATACAATACTATCCTAGAGGGGAACGGCAACGTCAGCACAATTCGATCGGCATTGAGGAATACTACTGGAAGGATGTTAAAAATGGGGGGAGGGTTCGACGTACAGAAACTACTCAAAAGAGGGAGCTTCGCTAATGGCCATACGAAAACAGTTGAAAGAGGTTCCTGACCCGGGGTACTAGTCAAGAGAAAGTAATTGGTCCTAGACCTATCAAAATTCTAAGAGGGGATGAAGTGTACGCAAGCGGTGATCTTGATTGTGAGGGAGGGGGTGGAATAGGATGGGTGAGCCTTTGTGGTAGGAGGGGAAGGGTCATACCCTGTGCGGGGCAGTTACTCCCGATAAATACCCAGAAGAAAAGACGCTTTAGAAAGACACCTGTGCACGACCAAACTGGGGCGCCAGAAATTGGGGACTGCAAAGGCCGTCGCGGCAGTTCGTGGAAAAGCGACGTATGAGAGAGATTTATAATTTCCATCAAGTCATATTAGGAAAGAGAGGTTTAAACCTAAATTAAGCCCTTAGGGACGGACGCTTCGCGGAAGCTATCAGAAAATCAATTCATGAAAGCATAGTGGACACTAAGGGGGAGGGAGGAGGAACGAACAGGGAGGAGAAATCCGGAGGAGACAGTCCCCAAATCGGCGAATAAGTCAAATAGGGCTACTACAAAAGGGCAACAGAAAGGACGGGCCAATTGCAAGTTTCAGGTGGGTGAAGAGGGGGATAACCGTATCCGATGGGTCATGTCGAAG
>Ga0179593_1681371_pt1 | contig 14620 bp, 17 predicted proteins | sample CZODoug2_1_08_16_FD_185931 | JGI IMG/M metagenome (GOLD analysis project Ga0179593, IMG submission 185931) | Vadose zone soil fungal communities from Angelo Coast Range Reserve, California, USA - CZODoug2_1_08_16fungal (PacBio error correction) | ecosystem: Environmental > Terrestrial > Soil >...
ATATCAAGGAGGGCGAGGGAGGCCAGCAAGTTTCCAAGGGGAAAATCTCCGGTTTCCCGCAGAAAGGGGGGAAGGAGATAAATATGGCCCTGGCAGAACTCAAGCCAGGAAAACAGCGGAAAGGAAACCAATTCCAGCCAGAGGGGGGATGAAGTGAAGGACCGAAAGAGTCAAGATGGTTTAAAAGGGGGGGGAACGAGGGGGAGGTTACTCCTTTAACCTTCTGCACAAAAAAAAGGGGAAAAAGGGAACGCAATTCATTGAGCAAGGGGCGAACACGGAGGGGGGCGGGGGGGAAGGAAGGGGCTTTGCTGATTGGGGGGAAAAGGGGGGGGGACAGGAGGCACCGGAAGGAAGGAAAAGAGGAGGGAGCATTTATTTCCGGCTTGCCGCATTAAAAAAAGATTTCAGAATCGCGGGAAAAGAACGCGCCCACGCGAGAAAGGAAAAAAAACGAAGTGCACTTCGGAGGGGATCAAAAAAGTGATCTTCTCTTCCATGCCATGGGGAGAGTTAACACGACAGGAAAAAGGGGGAAGATCCGACAATGACCGTAAGGGCAAAGAAAAAGTTACTTTTACCATTCCTTCGAGAAGAAGAAGTATCTTTCTGTCGCAGAGGACAAAGGGAAAGGACCGCGGTTAAGTTCTGGGGGGGGGAAGGAACAAACCCGGACGGGGTGCTGAGCGTGCAAAGGGAAAGAGCGATAGACTTTTCTTGTCGAACAAAGAAAGGGGTGTGCGCAAGTCACGGGTGAAGGGAAGTCGTCCACCTACGTTCAAAAGGGGGAAAAGAAGAAATTACGCGCCCCCGAAGGCGAGAATCCTTCTGTTTGTCGGCAATATAAAAAGGGGGGGTAACACCCATAAAGGCTCTGGAAGACGGAGTTCAAGACCGACCCCAATGGGAAGAGGAAGAGCAACGGAAAATCTGCAAGAAGGAGGGAATCCTTAAACTATACATTAAAAGGGAAAACCTATTCACGAGAGAGAAAAGGGGGGGAAAAGGGACGAGCATCAAGATCGATGGACGGTGAGGAAGAAAGCTGTTTTGAGGGCAACGAAGACCGAAAAAAAAAAACACCGCGCCGTCCTGGAAAGGCGGAAAATCCCGCAGAGAAAAAGGGGAAAAAGGAATTCCATATAGATAGAAATCAGACACAGGGGAGAGAAGAGGGAGGCCCTTATTCTCCATATCTCAAGGAAAAAGAACACTTAAAACCACGCTGGTGGAGAGGAACAGAGCGGCTCATTGAGCGCCAAAGGAAAGGAAGTGGGAGGGGGATGCAAAGATCTAGAGAAAAAAAGAAGAACACTGCCCATTATTTAAAAAGCAATATCGTCAAAAAACGGGCCACAGCGATTTTTTTTGCAAAAAGTGGGAAAAAAAGGAAAATGGGTGTAAGGAGGGAAGTGATTGGTCAAAAAGGAAATACGAAGGGAAAATGCTCAGAATTCCCTGGAAGCTGCAAAAGGGAGAAAGATTGACCGTCCGGACGCGCGGGCGGGGGGGAAAGACTGTACTGACCGCGGGTAGAGGGGGGGGGGGAAAGCCAAGAAGAAGGGGGGAAGATACCAACGCAACGAGCAGGGGAGATTCAATGATGAAAGGTGAAATCTTCGGCAGATGGGGGGAGAAATTCTGTGGAATTGTTTAAAAAATCGCGTCGTCTACCGACTCAAAAAAAAGGAGACGCATCAAGTACGTTACGAGGACGGCCTCTACCTGTGGGGAGGGAGGGCTCCGCGACAATCAAAAGGGAAGGAAAGGAAAAGGACCTTTTCGAAGAAAGGGTCTTTCAGACGAAGGGGGAAAGGCGCCACCGCAAGGAAAAAAATCTCGCCAGGACCAGGGAAAAGGGCTTCTTTTTTCGCCTACAGGGGTGGAAAAAAACACCGCATCCATTACGAAGGGAGAACAAGGTCATCTTTTATCAACGAAAAAACAACCCGTTACAGGGCGCAAAGGAAACGTCAGGGAAAAAGTCATTTCTTCAAAGCCGCCGAAGAAGGGGGAAGAGGGAAGGGGACAACCTTTGTTCGAAGGCACCGATGAAAAAAACCGCCACCGGCATTTGAATTTGTGGAAAAGGGGCGGAAATGAAAAGCAGACCATGAGGTCCACGGGCACTTTTTGAAATCAAAAAGGTCCCCCTTCGCTTTGCTGAGCGAAAAAAGGGTTCTTCAGATCCCTGGAGAAAAAGGACTGCCTTTTGAAGAAGGGGGGGACCGAGTTCTCTTCCTTCAGTAATCGAATTCCTGCGGCATGGAGGGAGAGAGAGTCGACCCGCGATGCACGATAGCAACAGGACAGAAGAGGTAATATCTATACACAAAAAAAAACTCTTGTGATCACCGGACAAAGAGCAGGGGAGGCGCTCTATCCTGGACAAGGGAAGGAGCAGAAAGGCAAGACGCTAGCGGAGAAAATCAAGAAAGGATCCTTCGCGATCCAGGGCCTTCCGAGATAGGGAGAGACTATTACTTCGAGAGAAGGAGGACCTACTTCGTCTAGGGCCGGGAGGGCCTTCCTCATTAGAAAGGGGGACCTCCGCAAGGACTCTAACTCTGACCAGATCAAAGAGATGATTCAGCTTTGGAAGGAAGAGGGAACAGACTCTTTATCGGTCCAAGGGAGGAACGACCTTTCTTTCCGACAAAGGTGGGAGGTGTTTCGGAGATAAAAGAGAGGTAAAAGGACCATTGAACTCGAGGGGGGTGAGGCCTTAAAAAGACGTGCTTCCTGCATGCCTGGAAAAAAAAAAGTTGTCCGACAGAGGATCATGTCTGGGGAGAAGGGACGCGGAAATGAAGTAAACGACGCTGAAACCACCTGTTGAAAAGGGGCGATCCGACAAAAGAAGGTGAACTCAGAAAAGCAATCGTCGCCCCCATGAAGAAGAGACAGGATGCTCGACTGGTTGAGGAGAAGAATCGAAAGGGGATTGTCCTCCCCCGGAGACTCCTCCTATCAGATAAAAAAAATATCTGGGCTTCTGACTCGCCGGATAAAAAAAAGAATGCGTCGGCGGCAAAAAGGGCAAAGGAGGGAATTCCTATTCTCTGCAAAGGGAACCATTGTCGCGCGGAAATCGGGCTGGATCATGGGGAAGGGAGGAGGAAGGGGCGCAGAGGGACTCAAAATCGTCTTAAAGGATCAGAAATTTAATTTCTCCAGGCCTCTGGTAAGGGAAAGAAAGCTTGCCGATCACTTAGGAAAAAACAAGGTCAGGGAAGGGCTCTATGCGCAGAGGGGAAAAAGGGGAGCAACGTGCAGGCCTATAATTGGGAAAAAAGACGAGGAGGACTTTCTATTCTTTAAAAGCCTGTAGTGTCTCCACTTAGGAAGAGAGGAAGGCTCTTCCTTTCGCATGAAGAGGAAGAAGGAAAGGGGGGATCGGCGGTGCAACTCAAGCTTTAAAGGAGAAAAGGGAAAAGAGATATCTTACAGCAGCGCACCCCGAAAAAAGAGGAAACTTCAGTCACAGCCAAAAAAAGAAAACAGTTCCTATTCCTGGGGGCGGAAAAAACGTGAAGAATCGCAGCCCGATTCAAGAGGGGACGAAGGGAGGTCCTTTCCGTTGCAGAGGCCTCACCTGGCTTAAAAGGGAGGGGAAAAAAAAAGACCTGAATTGTGGGGAGAAAAGAAAAGGGGAGGCAAGATTGCAAGGAAGGACAAAAAAAAAGCCGATCATCATACTGTGCTGACGCGGGAGAAAATCTTCCGCAGGCTCCAAAGGGAAGAGAGGGGAAGGTAAAATCTGGTAAGGGGGGAAAGCGCATCGGGCTGAAGTTTGGGGAGAAAAAGTGTTCTTCCTCTACATCCTCCGAGGAGAAGGGAATTTCTTGATACAGAGGGATGGAGAAGGGATCTGATCGGCGAGGGGAAGGGGGAGGCAGACACGCGGGTCGCTGGTGCTTTGCGCTTCGTCAGAAGGACAGAGGAAAAAGAAAGCAATCGAGAGACGGGGGAAGGGGTGGAAATTTCTTCACTTCATCTTCTGTCGTAGGAAGAAGTTTTTCTGCAGGAGAAGAGAAAAAGGGGCCAAGGACCTTTGACCTTAAAACAGACGATTAAAGAAAAGATGAGAGAGCTCATCTCTTCTTACAACTTAAAAGGAAGAAGCCCTCGAATTGCGGGAAAAAGGTCCTGGAAGGAGGAACAGAAATGGAACTGACAATACAAGGGGGATACTCACCATCATTTCTACCGGGGGAGAGGGAGACTCCTTTCCTACACTAGTAGACGTGGAGAGAAGGTGCGCGACACAAGCGCAGGGGGCGGGGGTCCTATTTCTCTTCGAGTTCTCTATCTGGCTTCTCAGGACAAGTAGTCAGAGAGGAAAAAACGCAATAATTCCGAAGGAGGCATAGGGGGGAGGAGACGCCTATCTCGGAAAATCTTCACGAAAGGGGAGGAGACGGCAGGGTGGGAAAAAAGGCCTGCGACCGAAGAAGCCAGACGTCATTATCTATCTCCTAAGAAATCTTTGATCCCCAGGCTGGGGGGGTTCTAGAAGGAGATTACAGGAGAAATAAAAAAAACGCATTCAGTTTGAAGAACCCGGGGAGGGACCTGCGGCAGAAACGTCCGCTGGTAAAAGGAACGAAAACTTATGGGGCGTCTGCCCTTCGCTGAGAACGAGATGGAAGAGAGCAGGGATGTGCAAAGAGGTGGGCCGAACCTCTCTCATTCAAGAGGAGAGGGTTGTTGGCTTGGCGTTTCCTGTAAAAAGGAGAGTCCTTCCGACTGGATCGCACAAAGAGTTTCGTTGACGAGGGGGGGGGGGGACTTCTAACAAAGGTTTGCCAGAAAATTCGGAGGGCTTCTTGCGAAGAGGGGGGAGGATTCGATATCAGGGAAGGCCTTTCATAGCTCGCCCTTGGAGTCTTAATGTATGCGGTGGACTAAAACGGGTCAGCAGCGCCAGGAAGAGGAAAAAAAAGAGAGGGAAACTTTTGCACGCTGCTTGCGAAAGGGGGGGGGGGCTGCTCCTTAAAGGACGGGCCTTGCCGCAGGGGCCAGGAGAGGTGAGGGAAAATGGGGAGCAAAAAAAAGGCTTTTTGGATGATGAATAACGACTCACATCACCACCGTCGAAGGGGTGAAGCGTCACGTAAAAAAGGCTCTTGGATGGAGCCGACGGAGGAACATCGTCACAGGGGAAATTAAGGGAAGGGCAGAGATTTGCACCAAAAAAGGCTCGTAAACGTGAGGAGGGGGGGGGGAAGGAGAGAAAAGTAAAAAAATAGGACGCTTCCAAGTCTATAAAAGGGAAAAGAGAGTACTGCCGGCGCAGACGGGAAACGGTCACAGAGTGACAACTACGACCAGGCTGGAAAAAAAAAAAAAAACAAAAGAAAAAAAACAAAAAAAAAAATGCTTAGCACGGGGATCTGCGGCAGAGGGAAACGGAAGAGAGACCAGCAAAGGAAAAGTCAAGCGTTTCCACTTCTCCCAAAGAAAAAAAAAGAAAAAAGACTATTTCCTTCCTTCGTTATAATAAGAAGGGTTCTGGTCCAAAGGGGGGGGGAGAAGCGCTCGTGTGAAGGAAATCATTTTCGCGTCAATTCTCCGGGAAATCATGCTTCCACCAGCGGGTGGTGGGGATCGGGGTCGAGGAGGGGCGAAATTGCGAAACAATGAGAACTGAGAGAAGGAATGGTTTAATCTTCTAGAAGAGGGGGGAAAAGTTGATTGCGGACAGCTGCGGGCGGTAAAAGAAAAAAAAGGAGCAGTGGTTAGATCCGGGAATCAGAAAAACTTTAGTGGCGAAAGAGGCAGCGAGGCGGTTCGTCCATCCCACGCTTTCGTCCTCTCGGAAATGGAAAGCAAGGCTTTGATCTGGAAGGGGGAAGGATTCAGAAGCTTTTGCCGCATTTTTTCCGGAAAGGAAAAAATCCCTTGGGTTCGGAAAAGCGATGCGAGCAAAGTATTGTTGGTGCCAGAAAGGGGCCGCCAAAAAGGGGGGGGAAGGTCTTCGCCTCCTCCATCATTCGTGAGGTTTAGGGGGAGGAAACCCATCTTGAGGGAAGGGGAAAAAATGGACTTCGAAAAAAAGGGGAACTGTCTCTAAAAAGGGGGGGAAAACAAAATATTCTTTAACTTTTTCAGGGGAGGGGGGGATCCAATCGGAAGAGAACAGCACCTGCCAGGTGGAGTGGGAAAAAAAAAATTTAACCGCGGGGTGCTCAAAAGGGGGGAACGCAAAGAAAGGAACAGTTCTCTTCTCTTTTTCTAGCCAAGAAAGGGTATTTGCCTGACCCAGGGAAGGGGGGGGTCTTCTGAGACTGGAAAAGGGTGGAAGGCGTGTATCAGGTCTCAAGGAGAACAAGGAGGAATTGCCTTGGGACAACGAACGCATGAAATAAGGGGGGGACTTTAATGAAAGAGGAGAAAGGCGGACCTCTATCTTCCCTCAAAAGAGGGGAAACTTCTCAATGTCTTGCCACCGGGAAAAGAGCAGGCGTATTCGTAACCGAAGGAGAAGGAAGGAAGAGGACGCAAGGGAGAGGGGGACGAAACAAAAAAACAAGAAAAAACGTCCGCCACTACCGGGAAAAGGGGAAAAGAAAAAGCACTGTCCTGCGTGAACAAGGGGGTGGGGGGGAAAAAACGTATGTTGTTGCCGACGTGAAAGGGAGGGGAAAGGGGAATTAAAAGCCTGGCGACTAGCAAGGGATCGGGGGTCTCTCTTTCGTTCCGTCACAGATTGTGAAGGGCTGGCATTGGGTCCTGGAGCGGATTGATTGGACAAGTGCGGGGGACAAGTATTTATCCTGTTCTGTGGAAGGGGCTCTTCTTTGGACTTCTGAAAGAACGCGGCAAAAAAAGGGAGGGGGGAGAGAGGACCGCCGGATACTATCGAAAAAAGGGGAAGATGAGGAAAGGAGTAAATAACTCTAGTGAGGAAGGGGTTTTCCGCGCAGGGGAGAAGAAAAAAAGAGCGCCGGTTTTCCAGCGAGAAAAGAAAGAGAATGGGAGGAAAAGAAAAGGAACGGGGTCATTGAGGAAAGACAGGGGGAGAAGACAGAGTTTTCAATCTGGGAAAAGGGGGAAAAAAAGAGAGCCATATTTTTATAGGCGAAAAGAGGGGGCTCGGCGAGCCAGCTGTGAGGCGTGGAAGAAGGAAAAAAAAAGAAAAAAAAAGAAATGGGCTTGCACCGGGTCACGGAGGAAGGGTGAACGGCAGAAAAAGACCGGTCTTTCCTTATTGTGGTTGAGAGGGGAAAGAATCCTTCTAAGAAGACGATGCGAAATCGGCGTCTAAGAAGAAGGCGAAGTGAAATGCGGGGAAACAGGGGGGGGGAAAAAAGGGGGATATTCGTTCATATTCTCGTTCCGAGGAGAAAAAACCTCGCGCGCATGCAAGGGGGAGGAAGAATGCTTCTAAGGGAGAAAAGGGGACAGGGGGAAGGACAGGTGTGGGGGGGGGGGGGGGGTCTCTTCCATTCCTCATTTTTGAATTACACTCCTGACAAACAATGGAAAAACGGGGAGGAAGCAATGCCCCGAAGGGGAGAGGTTGAAAAAGATACCGCAATGGGTCATTGAAGGGGAAGATAAAAGGGAACCGCTTTTAACGTTCTTTGTGAAAAAAAAGGACGTGCTGAGATGTTGATCACGAAAAGGAAAGGATATAATTTCTTGGGAGAAAAACGGGGAGAAAGTGGGGTGCGCAGCGGTACTTGAAAAAAGAAGTCAGAGGTACTCCCACCTTATTGCGGTGGCCGCACGGAAAAAAGAAAAAGGTTTTAAAGCTTTAGGTACAACAGGGGGAATGGAGCTCATCGAGTGCACGAAAAAGGGCATGGGTTACGATCGAACACAGAACCAGAGGAAAGACCAAAGAGGAATCCTTAAACTATGACATTACTACCAAAACATAGGCTCCATCGTGGTAATGGTACGACCGGGGGGAGAGCCTCTTGCGAAAGGAGGTGGGGGCAAAAGGATTTTCTAACCACAAAGGAAGGTTTTCCTTCTTAAGCCCGCCGCGAAGGTACCAAAGAGGGAAGAAGAGAGAAAAAAGGCGTAGAGGGGACAACCGTATTCTCAATATCGAGAAAAACGTAGACCAAAAAAGGCTGGTTTCCGAAAAGGAAACCAGGAGCGCGCGTCCGAAAAGAGGGCAAAGGGGATTTCTGCCCACTATCTCTAGAGGGAAAAAAAAAAAAGTCTTTCCAGAACACGGCCATTATGAAAGTGAAGATCAATCTCGGCGGAAGAGAAAGGAGAGGGTGGGGGTGGCGATGAACGAAAGGAAAGAGGCTTCTGTTCTCCGAAAGAAAGAAGGACTGCATACTCTGTACTTTCTTCAGAGGATGGCCGAAGCAAGTAGGGATAACAGATTGACCGGGTCATTAAAGAGGGTGGACAACTATCGGGAAAAAGATTATCTCCTTTTGACGAAGAGTTTTATTTTCCCGTGCAGAGAAGCAAAAAGCCGGAACGCTAGAAAAAAAAATTTTTTCCTTGTGAAAGAAAGGTTTTACGCCATTAAAAAAAAATTGTCTACGCGCAGACGGTCGGGTAGGAAAAACATCGCACCTCGCGCAGAGAAACGATCAAGACCAGAGACGGTTTTTCGGGGGCGGAGAAGGCGAACACAATCAAAAAGGCGCTCCGTTATTCTCAAAGAAGACCGCGACAAGGGCGGCTAGAGGAAAGATCGGCCAAGCCACGGCAGAGCCCAAGCCTCTTCAATTCCGATAAAAAGGGGGGGGGGGGGAAAAAATCCTTCTGCTGGGGGGAAACGCTACGCGAAAGGTCAAAACTGAGAGCCCAGAGAAAGTAAGGAACTTCAACAGGTCGAAAGAAGGAGCTTCCACGGCCCGGGGAAAATGATCGCTAATTCAGAAAAAAAAGGAGAAAAGAAGAAAGAAGTTTTCACGAAATCTGGAAGGGAAAAAAGCAATTCTCCTTAAAAAAGAAAAAGGGAAACCCCACAACGACAAGGGGGGGAGGGGTGTAAAGAGGGATGAATTGGAAGGAAATGAAGGGGGGAAACTCCCCCTCCCCACCACTGTCAAAAAAAAGAGAGGTCTTCTCTCGTTTCGGAAAAAATGGGACTGCCATACCAGGCTCAAAGGAGTCACTCATCAGGGGAAAAAAAAACGTGCTCTTCCTTCCCCTGAGGAAAAAGTATGCATGGGAGAGGGGCGCAAGGCATACCCGCAGGAAGGTCAGGGGTAAAAAGCATAAAGTAAAGGGATTCTCTGTAAGAAAAACAACCATACTCCTCTTTGGAAAAAAAAACGAGTCCGACTGAGGAGGGGGGGAAAAGGGATCCGGCCGCTGAACAGTAAAAAAGTGGTTCGAAAAAAGGGAGTCTTATTTCCCTCGGCAAGAGAAAAAGTCTATCCTTCTGCGAGAAAACGTGCACGTCAGCGAGGAGCGCGCCGAGCTTAACTAGAGGACGGGGATTCTTCTCATTCCTGAGAAGAAAACCGTTCCATCCGATCGAGGCCAGCCAGACGCTACTCGACCAGGAAGGACGGGGCGGATGGTCGCCTCCACCAAAAAAAAAAACAAAACTCTCATAAGCGAAAAAATCGGGATCGCCCCGGCGAGGAGAGAGAGAGGAAGAAATGAGGGGTTCAGGTTGAGAGAAAAAGAAAAAAAAGGAGAATTTCGCTCTCTCTTCTAAAGGGGAAGAAGCATTCTCGTGCTTCTGCATGGAAAAGAGTGTTGTCCTACTCGCTGAGGCGAAAGAATAGGGGAAAGAGGGAGAGCCTGTGTATTAAAGGGCGAGGGACAAAAAGGGAAAAAAACTCTTTTCCCGATAAAAAGAAAAAGGGAAAGATTCCTTTACGCCATCAGCAAAAGAGAACAATGAAGCCTTCTTCATCACTGCTAAAGATAAGGACGAAGAAAAGTCTGTTCTTCTCCTACCCAAAAAGCCTCTCCCGGTCGAATATTCTGCAGCGAAAGAACGCCATTCAATGATGAGGACCGATGGGGAAAGGGACAACGCTCAAAGGGAGGGGGGATGCTCCTTACATCTTGGAAAAAGAATTCTTCCTCTGCATGGACCAAAGGAACACCGAGTTCTTCATTGCGGATGGAGGACGCAAAGTAGAAACGTCCGGAAGTAGTAGTAAGAAGAAGGGGGAGGTACCTCTTCTCAACGGCAATCTTCCTATCAAGAAGGGAAAGAAGTTCTATTTCTCGATGCGCTCGTAGGGATGAAGTGTCTCAACGTGACGCCAAAAAAACCAAGGCCTCGAGGTAAACGAGGATCAAAAGGAGGAGATTCTTTACGTTCTCCAAAGAGCTCGTCCTGTCGCATTACGTTCGTCAGCGGGGGGGGAGGGGGATGACGTCTTTTCCGCTGCTTGGAAGATCGAAAAAAAACAAAAGAGGGAGAAAAGGAGAGAGGAAAGGGGGGGAAGAAAGAAAAAATCGATCAGGCTGAAAGAAAGGCCGCTCTTCAGCGCTGCCCGCCAGTGGGGTGGAAAATGGGGCGCACTACCTCATCGAAGCAAGAGAGAGGACAGAAGACATATAAGGGGAGAGGGAAGGAAAAAAAATCACCTTCTGAACTAGCGCCTCGCGCCATAGAGGGACTACTACTGTGAATCGTAGGAAGGGTTGCGCAGCGGTCCACAGCGCCGGGAAGAGGAAAGGAGCAACCGTCGGCTCTGGCCCCCCCGCAGGGAAAAGAAAGGCCTACCGCGTGCAGGAGGATCAAAGAAGGAGCCTCCGTCCCAGGGTGAAAAAAGAGGGGTCAGGGCAGCTCATTATGGAAAAGGTGAGAAGAAAGACTTTCTTCCTCGACCAGGAGAAGACATTCATGTCTGAACGCGTCTCGCAGGGAGAAAGGGGGGGGGGGGAAAGAGGCGGCGTAGGTCGGGGAAATGGTTCCTTTCTCGGGAAAAGGAAAGACTCTCAATCCATCTATAGAAGAAGAGTTCATGGTGGTCGACGGATGATACCGAGGGGCAAGGAAAACGGAGAAGAAAGCTTTAACTCTTTTTTTTTTCCCGAAGAAAACCTCGTACATGAACTACACAACCACAGCGAGAAAGATTACGAAGACGGCGAAAAAAAGGAGAATGAAAGCGTCTTACACTCCCCTTCTATGCAAAAGCATTTCGGATTAAGAAAAAGGGGCAGCGCGACGTACACTGGACTGAAAAGAAGGCGTGGGGATTTCTCAAGAACAAAAATCAGGGGAGCGATCGACGCCGGGGACTATTTCCTGGTGCTTCAGGAAGGGGGCGGAGAACCATCGCTTCATCGAGGGAAGAAAATAAGAGTTCAGGAAATACAGATCTTCTTCTCCTGAAGAGGAGGAGGGCTTCACTGGAAGGACGGTCTTTCCGAAAGGGGGAGGGGGGAAAGAGGCGACTAGGAAGGAGAGAAGGGGGGGATTCGCTTCTGTCTGGAAGAAAAAAGGAGAGACTCTTAATTTAAAAAAGGGAACGCGGAACTCAGACTCGCACGAGAGGGGAGAGAAAAGCCTGCAAGGCAGAGGGAAGCGAGGACCTTTTTCCCGCGTTTATAAAAGGAGGGGACTTTTTCGATGCGCGGGAAAAGAGCGCATTGTCGAAAGAAGGAGGAGGTTGAAGAGTTGAGAAAAAAAAAAATATCCTTCCAAAAAAGTACTTATTCTTTCCTCCGGGGGGAGGGAGGAAGGGTTCCATTTAGGAGGGAGGAACAGGAGGGCGGTTCGAGAGGGGGGGTGAAAAAAAGGGGGGACTCCTAACTCTCGTGCTTCCTTTTAAAACAGTGGTGGTGGGGGGGCGGCCTTTCCCACACTTGCAGTAAAGGAGGGGAAGGAAGGGAGGGGTAAGGTAAAAGGTTAAAGGAGTTGACTGAGATTCTTTGGCCTGAGCAGGCAGGGAAAAATTAGGCTTCTTGCCGCAAATGAAGGTGGGAAAGGCGACGATCAGGGCGGGAAGGGGTAGAAGATCCCTCTCCCTTTTTGGAGGGAGGATGCTTTGGCCGTTTAACGTAAGGGGGATACGAACAGCATCACCTGGATTGCGGGAAGTAAAAGGGGGGCTTAAGCTTTGAGGAAGGGGAGGAAAAGAGGGCCTAATCTTCTGTCGCAAAGGTCTCTTTAGACAGGGGGGGCAAACGGATCTCCATGCCAGAGGGGAGGTGTGAATTTGGTCGACGGGAGAGAAGCCCGTTTCTATCCTTTCTTTATCGGAAAAAGGGACCTCTATTTGCGCTTGGGAGGAGGGAAGGAAAGAAAAGCTCGTCGAAAAAAGGAAAAAAAGGGGCGTCAAAAAGCGGACCAAGTGGGACAACAAATTCTCGTAGAAGCCAGGAAGAAGTATCCTGAAAAGACAACTGATAAGAGTCCAATTCTATAAGAGGTCGTAAAAGAGGTGAGATTGGGAAATGAACCCCTCTCTGAGAAAGAGGTTATTCCAACTACTTCGTCAGTACAAAGGGCCGGAGGAGAACTTACCCGGCGGAATCACTCAGAAAAATGAACCCTTCAACATTTTCAGATCGGGGAAGAAAAAAACCAAAATCTCTGTGGTCAGAGAGGGATCTGCAATTCGGGAAGGAAATAAAAGGGGTGAGGGGGACAGATGGACGCCGAGAAGCGTTTTCCTCCCTCCCACAGGATTGTCTCTAAATGCTTCCCTCTAAGGCGCCACCATCGGTTGTTGGGGGGAGAGAAGGGGGCGATAAGCAAATTGGAAGGGGGGAAAGTAAAAAAAGAAAGCTCTCCCTACTTTTTCTCTTCTTTAGGAAAAAAAAAAGGATTCGTACCTCGCGGCGGGAAGGAAAAACGGACGGCTCCTTTGTGTGAGAAAAAATCCGTGCAAAAAGAATGGGAGAAAAACATTTTGGGGGGAGAAGAGAGGCGGTCTTCCATTCCCAAAAAGTGAATCTGTTTGAAGCCGGGGAGGAAGAAGAGGTTCCGGCTTCCAAAGGACGCAAGGGACAACACGCGTGGGGAAAGACAAACTGCGCTCCCTTGGTTTCGGAAAAACCGCTCATTCCTATCCGGGGAAGTGGAATCAAAGCTTTCCAACGCTAGGGGGGAAAAAGAAAAGATGTGGTGGCGGGAAAAGGGAAAGAAGGGAGGGAACTGTCCAGCATACCAGCTTGAGATTCGTGTGACGAAAAAAAAAACCACAATGCTCTGCGCTTCCGGGTTCTACAAAGATAGGGGACGGTATCTTTGTGAAGGTGGCGAAAGAAACGGCGGTTTGAGGGACCAGGAAAAGAAGTTAAAAGGGGGGCCTCTCTTCCGCCCTCAATAAAAGGAAGGAGCTCTTTTTCATATCCCAGAAGGTTAAAGAACTTGGGGGGGAAGTTCATCGGAGGGACAAGCTTCGGTCTTTCCATTTGTTGGGGAAAGAAATCTCCACTGTTGAAAACTGGAGGGAAAAAAAGAAAGGAAGGGGGACTGTGGCCAAAAAGGGCACTTACGTTTTGACTGCAAAACGGTGTGCGCGAAAACGAATCGCCCAAGAAGGAGGCTTTTTTTCCACTAGGAGTGGGGGAGTGAAAGAACCTACAAACGAGAAGGAAAAGGGACGGCTCAGCTGCATCTTCTTCTAAGGAGGGCCGCTGGAACAGCAACGGGCGAAAAACAACAAAGAAAAGAAGGCGAAAACCAAGGAAAAGAAAGTCCATTGAAAGGGCGCAAAAAGGGTGTCCCGGCACCACATCGGGAAAAGGAGGGGCCCCGTCTTCACACCGAAGGAAAAAACAGGGCGCGCAGAGCCCAGAAGGGAAAAGATAAAAGAGGGCTCCGAGGTAGGGTCCCTGCACAATTTGGGAAAAGGACCCTTTCTCTGTCTTGTGGTTTCTGGGAGGACATGGTCCGGGGAAGAAGGGACAGGGGAGGTAAACCTTCCTCGGCTTTGTGGGGAAGGGAGCAAAAAATTTCTTGCCGCTCGAGGGAGGGGGGGAAAAAAAAAGCCGGAGATCTAGAGAAAAACGGGGGGGAAAGAGAGAGAATAAGGCGGAAGGAATTTTTTTCCTCGCTGGAAGAAAAACTCTCCCGGGGGGGTACAGCTCTCACAAGCAAAAGGGAATAAAGGAAAAAGGAAGGCCCTGGCAATAAAACGAAAAAAAGAACAATCAAAGGCAGAAAAGTTTCAAATCTGTTCCGGGAAAAGGAAAGGTTTAGAGCGATAAGGTAAGACAGGCTTTAATATTTGAAGGAAAAAAGGCCAAACTTGTTCACTCAATGCATTTAGCACTGTGCGGAAGAAGGGGAAGGGGGTCGTCCGGGCGTGCCTTATTGTGTGGGGGGAAAGAGGGAACCGCTTAAGAAGAAAGAAGGAGGAGGAGAAGAGGGAGAATACGCCTGCTACGTGGTTGAGGAGGGGGAAGCCGCTCATTATTAGGGTCAGGAAAGCTCCCTCTCCCGCGCGCGCACAATTCAAAACGGGCTACTGCCGGAATGGCGAGGGACCACGGGGTAAAGGTCCATTCCTCATTGTCTCAACCGGGGGGGGGAAGGACCACATGGAAAGCTCCGCATAAAAGGAAAAGAAGAAATTCCCTAAAAAGTTAAGGGTAAAAAAAAGGAAGGACCCACAAGACGCTCACTGTGCAGTATGGTCGGAGAGAAAAAAGAGGGATGTGGGGGAGGGGTGGCCATCCAACTTCCTTTTGGCTTCTAGGAAGGAACTTAACT
>Ga0179593_1475658_pt1 | contig 14619 bp, 20 predicted proteins | sample CZODoug2_1_08_16_FD_185931 | JGI IMG/M metagenome (GOLD analysis project Ga0179593, IMG submission 185931) | Vadose zone soil fungal communities from Angelo Coast Range Reserve, California, USA - CZODoug2_1_08_16fungal (PacBio error correction) | ecosystem: Environmental > Terrestrial > Soil >...
CTATCGTTGATCAGGGGGGAAACAAACAAAAAGAGGGCCACCACTAACTCGGAAGAGGAAAAAAAAAAATCGCACCAACGACGTACTCGAGCTAGTGAGAACTCTGAACAAAGAATCCCTTTGATGGGGGGGGGAGGGGAAGGGTAGACACGGGAAACAGGGACGGAGGAAGTCCTTCTTCAAAACTAACTTTCTAAAAAAACAAGGTCCGAGGAACCAAGGGGGGAAGGAGTGTCACACGAGCAAGGTTACCACCCCCAGTTTTGAAAAAACGGAAGAGGGGGCCATCTCAGGACGGCTCGAGCATGGTCACATCGAAAGTCAAGCAGGGTGACTCGGAAAAGAAATCCACATGGCAAAGAGAAAACACAAAAGAAACTAAACTGGGAATATGACAAAAAGAAAAAAGAGGAGGAGAAAAATGAGTGTGGGTCAGGGGGCCCCGGAATAATTAAAAAAAAAGATAAAAAAAAATATGTGCACGCACCACAAACCAAAAGTCCAACACTGAGGACAAGTGGGAAAAAAAAAAGCCATCCGGAAGCCAGTGGAGTAGATCCGGGGTCAGATCGCCAAAACGGTTTGAAAAGCCCGAAAGGGTACAACAGAAGTGGGAAAAAGTTCATAGATTTGAATAGCTCCATAACGGCAAGGACTCCCCAGACGAACCAAAGAACACGGACAAAGTAACCTTGAAAAGGCCACTTTGATTCGTTTGGTGGGTGTGGGGCCACACATATTGGGGAAACGAACCCAAAATCCTCAACTCAAAGGACAGGTAGTTAGAAAGCGAAAAACGTGTCCAGAGAGGTGAAAAGAGGGAAGAATGGGAGTCAGGTGGGAATTTTCTTTAGGGAAAGTCCATTTGAGGGAGAAAGCTGGAGGTGGAAGAAAAAAAAATAAACAAACAATGGAAAAAACGTCCAGGAGGGGGAGGGGGGGAAACGGAAACGCTTGAGGAACTTCTCAAACAAAAATCCGAAGTATTAGCAGATGTAGGTAGAATAGGGCCTGAAGACAAGAGCAAGAAGAAAAAAGGAAAGGTGAAAAGGGGAAATCGTCCCATCTAACACCGAGTCCTGACCCGTTTTCCAGTAAAGGGGGGGGATTGAGGCAAGGGGGCAAAAAAAGGAAAGGCGGAGGGGGGAATTCCTATTTCCAAAACCAACTTCTTGGACTAAGGGAGCTCACGAGTGGAAAAAAGAACACGCAGGAAATGCGTGAGGAACAAAAAAAAAAGAAAAATAAAGACTGGGGACAAAACCGAATCGCTGTAATCAATCTGGAAGGAAATAAATAATACGCGGGGAAACCACTAGCTGGAAACAAAAGGCAAAGGAGGGAAAAGTAGGAGTCTCTGGTGGGTAGTTCTTTAAAACGGGGGTGGCAAAAAGGGTACTTGGAAACGACAAGGGAAAAGCGGAAGAACTTCTTGGGTACAAAGCCCTGACCACCAGAAAAGGGAAACTAAGAGGAAAAAAAGGGGGGGCAGGGAGAATATAGGGGGGGAGGCAGGGGGGCAAAATTCTCTTTCGGGGGCTTAATGCTCCATCCAGCATTCCGACAAGATCCGAGGAACCAGGAAAAGTTGATAGACAAAAAATTCAAAGAAAGGGAAAGCCCGAAAAAGGGGTGACCTAGCCTGAGTTGGGGAAACATGAGTAAATGTGGGAGAAAGGGTAGGTAGGAAAAAAATGGGGGGAAGGGAAAGTTTTTGAAAGGAAATTAAGGAAAAAGAACACGGGGGGAAACCTCAAAAGAAGAAAAAAAGGGGTTGGGGGGGGGGGGGAACTTTAGAACACGCGCCCGAAGGGAAACTCCAAAATGGTCGAATTGAGAAGAAAAAGGTAAAAAACGGGAGGGCCGGTAACGTTTCAGTCGATCCCCAAAAAAAACCCAGACTACAAAGGAGGGGAATCAAAGACCTCAAGGTCGGAAGGACCACATAAGGAAGGGAGAAGTTGAAAAGCCAGGAAATTGAAGACCTGGGTGAAACTGACACAAGCAAGGGTTCCAAACGGGAAGAAGGGAGGATGAAAATGGGAACAAATTCCAAGGTCGCCAAGTTCCAAGGAACCCAGAAAACACATGCCTCAAGGATATGGCGAGAACAAGAGACCGCGAGGGGGAAAGAAGGGGACGCATATAACAAAAAAGCCTGGAGGGATTCATGGCAAGGGTGTTGTACAATAAGGGGCGGGGGGGGGGAGAAGCAAAAAAGACAAACTGCCAGGAAGGAAAAAAAGGGGTTCAAGGTTGACGGGCTGAAAACCAAGAGAGCCTTTAAACCAAGAAGATCACTGAAAACGGGGGGAGAGAAGAAAGATAGGGGAAGAGGGGTGGAAAAGGAAGGACGGGGGAGGAAGCGAAAGGGGAGCCCCGTCAACCGGGACAAATGGTCTGATAAGGTGGTCCCTTCAGAAACCGACATAGGGTCCAAAAACTGAGGAAGAGTGCAAAACGGAGGAAGGTATAAAGAAACGGGAAAAGGAAGAAAACAAGGGGTCTCACCTCTTGGCTAACCAAAAAGTAGCAATGAGTATGTAAGAAAAATTAGACCAGGGAGGGGAAAAACTTGGCCGGGGGGCCGAGGGGAAACATTGCTAATCGGGGGGAAAGGGGGAGGTACCTGTTTAATTTTATAATCCCTCGACAGCTTAAGACTTAAAAAGTAGGGGGGGGGAGGTAAGAGGTCGGGGGCGGAATAAAAAACTGCGGGAAATTGAAGAAAAATGGGGGGTTTGAGATTGGAAGGGGTTGGATAACGACATAGGAAAAAAAAAACAAAACTTTCCAGCAACAAGACTCCCGCCTGTCACCATGCGCCCATTGGGAGAGTAACGGAGGGGGGGTCAAACAAAGAGGGGGAGAGGGAGGGTTCCCAAAAAAAACTGGCCCCTTGAACGGGGTACAAAGCAGTGTTACAAAGGTGAACGGAAAGGGAAGGGGGGGCTACCAAAAAAAAAACCAGAAGGGGGGGTCACACGGTGAAGCTCTTCCCAAAACCCCAGAGAAAAAAAAAAAAAGGAAAAACTAGTGTCCCGGGGGGGGTGGGAGGGAAAAAGAAAAAGGTTCAGGAGAAGGGGGAAAAAACGTGAGCAGGAACCCATTACCGAGGAACCAACTCCCAAAAAACGAATGGGTCAGCACACAGGGAAAGAGGCGAAATGGAAAAAAAGGGAGAGGGGGGGAAATTTGCTGGGGGGGACTTCCGGCGGGGGAAGAGGTATTAAACATCAAATGAACCGGTTCGCGGCTGGGGGAACACGTAAGGGGGAAAAAAGACGAAAACACCTCCCAGGATTCTTTTCGAAAAAAAAATCCAATAGGGGGCACGGTGAGGATGAACAATCTCGAAACTGTGAGTCGCTCACGAGGTAAAGGGAAAAGGGAACGAAGGGTTTCCCTGGGAACACTAAAACCAAACGAAAACTGCTGGTGTCCTTCCCGAAGAAGGGAGGTCACTTCGGAAAACTTAAAACAAATTCTCGTAAAAGGGTGGGATAAAGCCAGAAAGCCCAGGTCAGGAGGGGGGCGACTCCCGACGAGGAAAAGGAAAACGGGCGAAAAAAAAAAGAACGTGGACAGAAAAGGAGGACGGTAGGACGTCGTGTTCCAGAGGGACATAGGACATCTTAGGGGGGTAAGAAAACTATAAAAGAGACAATGAAACAGATGGGGAGGGAAAAAAAAAGACTTCAAGAGGGGAGGGGGGAGAAAATAAAGAAAAGGTGGTCCAAAACCCGCGAACGACTCACCTGACGGGTGACGCTGCCCAGAGGTCAAGGGATCAAAATGGAGGAAAAAAAAAACGAGAAGGGAAAACGACGAAACAAGCTGCAGTGGAAACTCTATGACGTAAAGCCCATCGATACAGATGAGTGGGGAGGAAGGGGAGAAAAGAGGGGGGAAAAGCGGGGTGGGGAAACAAAAAAACCAGAGCAATGACCTAAAAGTACGAAAACGGGATTGGGGGGGGCGCCTGAACTGAGTCCGTGTGGGAGGAAGAAGAGGACGAAAAGAAGACTGCACGTGACACGGGAACGACCAAGGCGGACCAATCAGGGTTCCAGGAGGGGGGGGTTGTTCGCACGAGTAAGTCAAAGGAGTCCAAGGGGGGAGGGGAGGGCCAGGATGGGGAGGAAAAAAAAAAGGGGGAAACCGAAGGGGGGAAGGGGGGGGGGTGTCGCAATCACCCTGTGGTGGTCTCGTGTGGAATCGCTCTAATGACCATGAAAATAGAAGGGGAAAGGGGGGGGGAGGGGGGGGGGTGAGGAGAACAAGATTTTTACTTTTTTAACGCAGTTCGTGCAAAAGCAAAATGGCTAAAAGTTCCATGGGACTGGGGAAAATCGCATAACGAACGGGGAAGACTCAGAAAAACAGAATAAGGAACTCAGTCCTTTTTAAAGTTTGGGGGGTTGACCTCTAAAAAAAGAAGTTGGGGGGGGGGAAGAGTGAAGGAATAAAAGTCCATGCAATCAAAGGGAAAAACTTATTCAAAAAAGGTTGATCAGGAAAAAAAAAAGAAAAAGAACTAGACAGTACGAGGGAGGACAGGCGAAGAGGACGACGGAAGTACTTTATCAAATAAAAAGGCAACGGTAAGTGGAAGGTTACATGGGGAGCAGAAACAGAAAGGATAGTAGCTGAAAAAAAAAAAATACCACTTCAAAACCAACAAAAAAGGAGATTATAAAGATCAAAGGACTAACGGTAACGGAGTATTGGGAAAGCTGGCCAGACCAAAATTAACAACTGAAAAGTCTTTCATTAAAACGAAGACGAAGAAGCACGGGGGTAGCAAACGGCTGGAACGCAACTGACCGGGATCTTCTCTTTTGAATTTGAGGGTAGGAAGGTCAAAAAAAAACAGGGTCATGAAATCGAAGGCCACTTATTCGCATGGCTTCCCTCCTTCACTAAGGAAACCCAAATGGAAATTGTTCACTCCCGGGAAAAACAAGGGGGTCGAACCCCAAACCGGGCTGGGACGGAGGGCGAGGGGGGGAAGAGGACGATAAACGAGCAGAATTCAAACAAGAAAAAATCGACAATCAGCGCAGTTACCTTTAAAAAAAAGAAATGGACATCCACTAGGACTCACCAGGTTAAAAGAGTCAGGAAAAAAAGGGTAAAGAAAAACCCCCTTTTGTGGGGTATCGTCCCAGCTGTGGTTCATTTACATTTAAGAGGAAACAAAGAATAAAACTGGGGGGCAGTCAGACAAAACAACACCAAAAATTCAAAACACAACCCAGAAGGGAAGTCAACTGGGAAGAAGGAACCCGTCTTTTGTTTCTTATAACCTTTAAAAAAAGCCACACCGGGGGGGAAGAAATCCCAGAAGGGGGTCGAAAAGGAAAAAAAGTAAGAAAAGGTTTCAGTTGCAAAAAAAGCGATCCTGCACGTCACAGAACCCTATACCGACAAGCGAAAAACCACCATCAAAAAGGAAGGGTGGCCCCGTACCAAAATTAAAGGGGCGTGTTTTTGTTTCGACAAGAAAAACACAGTCCAAACAAAAAAAAACGAAAAGGTATCCATACCATCCTCAATGGCCCCGGACCTAGAGGAAAAAAAAGGGGGAGCGGAATTGGGTCTGAAATATCGAGTGAAGGAGGTGCGGTCGGGGGAAGGCCGAGGGGGTTCACTGAGGATTCCATGTTCTGTATAACAATGGCTTGTCTGAAAATGGGGTTCCCAAGGAGGAGGGTAGACGGGGGGGAGGAAGAACAGAAACTCCTGGGGGGGATCTTGGACAATGGGGAACAGAAGGAGGTGAGGGAGACAAAATAAGAAAAAGCGTACGTAATAAAGAAAAAGAATGATAAAAAAGGAAGAAGATCGAGAAAAAAGTGAAACGAAAAAAAAAGCAACGTGCCCCGCCAACGGGTAACGAAAGGTCTGGGCTGAAGACACAGTGTCCCGAAAGGGGGGTTTTTGAGGGGGGGGAGGAGGGGTCAGGAGGGGTCCAAGAGGGAAGACCAGGCTTGGGGGATGCAGAATGCAAAAAAAAGAGGAGGGGGGGAAAGGTAAGAAGAAGGAAACATCAAAAACGAAAACTCGTGGTGTAAAGGGATGAACCGAAAAAGGGACCCCCGGAGGGGGGGTAGGGGGGGATTACCGACATAAAAGACTTGTACAATAAAACAATATCCTACTTACAGTCTAAGAGGCCGGACAGGGTGCACGATCGCCAATCCAAGATCCAAAAAGATAATGGGAAGCCATAGGTGGTGTACACCCTCTTTCCGTAGTGAGGAAAATTGGGTAATGGGTTGGAAAAGCGAGAAAAAAAAAAAATAGGATCGAACTACCGGTTGGGGAAGACAAGGGTGACGCCTTAAAAACCAAGCAATTTTACCCACCACCATAGGGAAAAATGGGGAAAGGACCAACGCAACTCTCCAGGGGTGGGAAGGCAGGAAAAAAGAAAGAGTTAGGGAAGGCGAAAGGATATTCATCAATACATCTCTCGCCCCATCAACAAATGGGGTCTAGGCAACTCCGGATGCGCACTCCTCTTGGGTTTGTGAAAAGTAAGCCTACTTGGACTTTTGACTTGGAACACCGCATGAAAGGGGGGAAAAGGGAAAAGGGGGGAAGGGTGTCCTAATGTTTGATGAAAAACCGATCCCAGAGGGGGTGGGTAAAAACCCAAAGAGGATTTGTCTTTACACGCGGAAAGGGATGCTAAAAAAAAAAAGAAGGGGACGAAACGTTAAACACCGGAGTTGAACGGTACTTACCAAAGCTGACATCTGCAAAGGAAAAAAATCCTATACAAAGATGGGAAAGCAAACACGCCAAAATAGCTAAGAAGGGGGACTCCAACCTAGAGAGCCTGTTTCAGAAAGATTTAGACAGTGGGATGAACGAAAGAAAAAATTAACACAGGGAATCAATCAACGGGGGTCAAGCGATCAATGACAAACGAAGTCCCGGTTCCAAGTTTGGACGCAAAATCCTCAACGCCAGAACACTTCGCTATTGCCGCCAAAGGACCGGGGAGGGGGACGTAAAAAAAATCGAGGAACTCAAGAAGGGCCGACTTGGCCACCTTGAAATTTGCGAAGGGGGAAAGAACCCCTAACTGTCGGGGGAAGGGAAATCGCAAAAGAGAAAAGAAAGAACTTTCCCGGGGGGGGGTTGACGGGCAGACCGGAGGAAAAGGACTAATACAAAGGCGATCAATAAAGATCGACAGAAAACACAACAAAAAAGGAAAGAGACGAATAGGTGATTCGTCGGATAGACCCCTGACCACCACTTTAAACGCTCTGAGGGGGATAGGGATGAGGGGCCGAGAATCCCCAAAAGGGCGAGGGTCAACGTAAAGGCGGGGGAAAAGGAGCCAAGGAGGGATGGGGGGGGTAGAAGCCTGATTCCAACTGACTACTGGGGGGTTTTTGGTGTTGGGGGTGTAGGAGTGCAAAAAGGGGCAGGGGATCACTGGGGGAAAAGATGAGCGACGGGAGGGGAAAAAAAATGGGCCGGGGAAGGGAGTCCATGAGACTATGTGACATTTTATTATGTGTCAAATTTGGACATCGATAAAACCATTCCCAAGTCCAAAAGAATGGGGGGGGGGGGAGACATGGAAAAAAAAACGGCTAAGGTGGTTGGGCTTGTCAAACGAAGTTCGAAAACGATGGGGATGCGGCAGGGTGGAAGCCGGGTAAAAAGGGGGCAACCTGAGGGGGTCGCCGAGGAAATACTTAACGGTAAAAACCAGAGGGACTCAAGTCTTCAGGTCCGCCCATGGGGGGAAGGACAAACAGGCCGGGGGTTAAACCTAAATAAAAACACAAATCTGGAAAGAGGGGAAAGGTTGAAAAAAAAGGTGGGCAATAGAAAAGAGGAAAAAAAACAGGGAAAGGGGAAAAGGGGGGAGTATCTCTAAAAAAAAATTCGGTGCGACCAACGGGTCAAACCCAAGGGGGGAAAACGTACCAGCGCACTTCAAAACCAAAAAGGGTCGCATCCAGTAGTGGGGGGAAAAAAGCAATTTGAAAGAAAAAAAAAAAAAAAAAAGAAAAACATCACAACATCATAAAAATAAAAAAAATAAAAAAGAAAACAAACAAAAAAAAAAAAAAAAAAAAAAAGAAAACAAAAAGGAAAAAAAAAAAAAAAAAAAAAAAAAAAAAAAAAAAGAAAAAAAAAAAAAACAAACCCAAAAAAACCCACCACCACCCACCGGGGATTGGAGACTGTTGTTTCCTTTCTGCCTGAGAACTAGACCCGCCCAGGGAAAGACCCAGGAAATTTTTTCCGGGCCTCGAGAGGCGTAAGGGGAAACCAGGGGGTTGCCCAGAGAAGGGGAATTGCCCTTTAAAAAAAAAACGGGTCAAAAGGGGTGCAGATAATGAACTGGAGACCTGGTGGGGGGGAAAAGAAAACGGAGTAACACCAAAAACTACAGTCGTGAGGAAAATGAGGAAGAATGAGGTGGGACAACTTTGCTTCCCTTACCTAAAAGCGGGAGGTCTAACTCAGGGTCCGGGTTGGGGGAAAAATGTATTGAGGGGGGAACACGAAACCAAACAGGGGAAGTGTACGCTTGACTTGCCAACGCGTCCAAAAAAAGGGGGGGCCTTGAGTCACTTCTCCCCATTCAGGTCAAAAATCTGGTCCCGGAAAAAAAAGGGAACTGGGGGAAGTATGAATCACAACACAAAGATAATTGAGGGGGGTTTTGTCGGAGGGCACAGAAGAACAGCATCCAAACTGGTTGAGAAGGGCCGATCTAAGTCAGCAAAGGTTCGAGGGAGGACGGATAAGGGTACCAAGTGTTTCATTCAAGCTGAGGATATCAGATGTCCTGTAACGACTTGAAAAAAAAAAAAAAGGCCCCTTGACAAAGGGGGGTTCCTTGTGAGGAACAATTCCACCTCAAAAAGAAATCAGGGGTAACTGAGAAAAAAAGAAAAGAGGGGGTTGCAGGAGGACCACGACGAATTTTGGGGGAAAAAGGGCGACAATTTTCGAACAAAGCCAGAGGTACACCCGGGGGGGTACTCGAAAAGAGTCAAAAACAAACCCAAGAAAAAAAGGAAGAGAACACTAGGGAAGTGGGCCCACCTCCTCTGTGCGGCAAATTCACGGGGATAGAAAAGGAAAAACAAGCTGGGGAAAAAAATAGGCCCGACTGGCCTGATGGGGAGGGGAAAAAGCAACAACATAAGTAGGGGGGGGGGGGGTACAGGGAAAAGGGGTGTTGGGCATCAAAACAAAAAACACACTGGAAAAAGCCCACAAAATTGGGGGGACGGTACTTTAAAAAGGGAAAAAATGTGGCAATGACTTGGGAAGTTCCCGTGAACCGTTGGGACGGGGACGCCCACTAAACTCTCTGCACTTTACAACAGATATCCTAACCCAAGGTGCAAATAGAGGCTCAAAAGATAGGGGAGAAAACTAGGAATGAAAAGGACTAACCTCCAGAGGTACATGAGGGCTTGGACACTTTTTACGACCTCTCTAAAGGGGGGTGAAGGGGTGGTGGTGGTGGGGCAGGAAAATTGCGGCGTTTGTCACCTTAACACTTCGCAGCAGAACGAATGAACCACAGTTCGGCGCAGGAGGTCGGGGTGGGGGCTACATACAAGAAAAAAGGCCGCCGTTTAGGTGGGGTGAAAGAAGTAAGCAACTGCCAATTTCAAACTAAAGACTGGTCTGGGAAAGAGCTGGACGAGTGAATAAACTCTCATAAGCGGGTAGGAGAGAACCCCGAGGGAAGAAGGGAAAAAACCTGGGGCGACCAGGGTTGTTGCAGTGCTGGACAATACCACCTTGGGGGGGCCTCGTGGGGGAAGGGAGAGAGGGGAAAGAAAAAAAGCAAGGAAAGGTCGCAAGTGGGGGAAGAAACGTCATGGAAAAGAACCTACAAGAAAAGCGAATCAAGAACTCTGATGACGCTTTGAATAAACTACATGCAGCCTGAACGAGGAAGGGGACAGTAAGGAGAAAGCTAGGAAGAGGGGGAGGGTTCGTTTCAACGATACATAACTTAAGAGAGAGAAATCAGCAAACACCAGTATGAAAGGAAGTGAAAAGAGAGATACTAGCGGGAAGGAAAAGTGAAATGCGGGGGGGGGGGCCTCCCTGTCAAACGGCGAACGAAGACATTGTAGAAAGCGGAATGCGTAACTGAGACATTGTGAGGACAAAGAGGGAAAGGAAGGGGCCAAAATTGATCTGCAGTCTGTTGAATGGTCGGACTTAAAAAAAGCAGTGGAAACGAATCGTCTTTGTCTTCTGATTGTACTACCCAGCCTTCAAAAAAACGAGGACCCAGGGAGGGAAGAAAAGGGAAAAAGTCAAGCCCCAAAGGTGACACCGGAGCACGAGGCCAAGAGAAAGAGGGGAGCAGCCTTCAACAGATCCGACTTGAAAGCCAGGACCCGTGCAAAGGAACCGGTGAAAGTCAGGGCAAAACCAAACAAAGTGAAAAAGAGACAACCCCCGGTCTGCGAGCGGTGTTTGTGTTCAGTGGAACGGGAAGAAGAAAAAACGAAAAACCAAAGAGGTTAGTGACGCCAGGCAACACAAAAAGAAAAAAACGTATGACAAAAAGTGCCATAGAACCACCGTGGGGGGAGTTAGAGAATTGGACGCAGGGGAAAAAAAGAAACGTGAAGCAAATGATGGGCCGCCTGGGTCGAAAAGGGTGGCAAAATTTCCGAGAATGGGGGGGTGACTGTTGGGGGCCCATCACTCCTAACGGGACACAGGACCTGAACCCAGAGAAAAACTACAAGCCCGTTCCGTAACACAGTAAAGAATGGGGTGTTGAGTTGTTTGGGTGAGAAACCAAAAGAAATGGGAACCCACGAAGGGGAAGATCCCCTCCAAGAACAGTACCAGACGGGGATAGAGATGGGCAGGAAGGGTTCGAAGGAGGGAAAGACGTCATGACCAAAGGGCGGGGGTCTTAGTCTACCATTGCCCGAGAAACCCGAATAAAAACAGAGGCTGGCGAACCAGGTTGAAAAACAAAAGGGACAAAAACGTGGAATTCTCACAAAAAAGAAAAAGCTGGATTCTTCGACCAGAAGAGTATGAAGTCCAGAATGGGGCGAGTTAAACGAAAGAAGTGGAGCAATTTGAGATCTTCGCAACACTCCCGGAAAAAATCGGCCTCAGAAAACGGAGACGGGAGATAACACGGTCGTCAACAAGTTTGGGAAAGGAATTCCGGCCAATCTAAAGACAACTTCCAGTTCTGGGGGGGAGGATAGAACCAATCAGTTCCCTTGGAAACGAGAAAAAGAAGGACTCAGGAAAAAAAGTGGCGAATGAAAGCATCCAAGTCCTTTGGGGTATTGGTAACAACGACTACCTTGTAAAAGAACCAGAGTAGCGACGGAAGGTGAAAGAAAAAAGCATGTTGCACGATGGAACTGATCCCAAGAAAGAAAGGGGGGTCGATTGGTTCCCCCCGGAATCTGGTTTTTAAGGGGGTCCACAATCCTAATGTAGAATGAGACGAACTACAAGTTGACCCGCCCGAAACCCACCAGGTAAAAAAGTTCAAACAATCCTAGAACAAACTTTTGAAATTCGCCAGTCTCCGTTGGGGAAAGGGCAAAAAAGGACAAGGAACGCTGGGTCTGGGTTATGGCAAATCATTCTAAACGTCACAAAATCTCAGGAAAAAGCTCTCAGCACAAATCAAACTGGAAGAGGGGGGGGCAACTCATGACTAAGAAAAACAAACCTAATGGGGGTGACCGAAAACGTGAAGGGGGGGAAAAAACAAGGGGGCAATTGTGGGGATCAATCGTTTGAAAGTTTGGGCCTTTGTTAAAAACGTTTGGTTGAAACCCGAGGAACGGAAAAAAAAAAAACATCGGTTTGGGGGGAAAAAAAACCGAAAAGAAAAAGGGTTTGGGGTCACTGGTACACGTGCTCTCACCCTGGCATCCCAATTGCCGAAGAACAACGTGAAAGCCACAGGCAGGGGGGTGGAAAAGTTATTGAGGGAGGTAAGATGGGCTAAAAAACCATCACTCCAGACTAACAAATTACGTTTCAAGAAAGCGACATTCCGCAACTCATGGACGACCCCACCTTGAATAGAAACTTTAAAAACAGGAAAGAAAAAAAAGTTGAAAAGGGAATGAAAAAATTAAAACAGGGAAATACAAGGGGAAAAAAATGCCAATCTAACTTGCCGGAAGTCCCCAACCACGGTCAAAAGAGCACATCACTACAAGCCCAATTGAAGTCATTCCTATTGGGTGCGCCAAGCAAAGAAACGGTCAACGTAAGACAGGATTTTAACTAAAAAACCTCCACGTGGGAGTCAAGGGCGAAGGGGGGGGGAAGAGGGGGGGGGGGAAAGGAAGTCGGGAGACGGGACAAATGTACACCAATACGGGACAAGGTTTTGTGAAAGAAAAACCAAGACGACTAAATCACCTAATCAAAATCGGAGAGGCAAAAACACGAAAGGAGGGGAAGGAGGGAGGGAGGGTGGAGTGAGGACGAAGAGCTCGGAACAAGGGAGCAAGGAAAAAAACAAAAAACCGTTCTCCGGCGTGGGGGTGAGGGGGGGCGCACCGAAAGAACCGTAGGAAAGGAAAAAAGGTTACGCCAATGAAACCGGCGGCGGGGTAGTAGGACACTGAAAGTCGAACTCAGAGGGGGGTTGAGTCGGAACAAAGTAGAAATTAATGAACAGTGGGGAGTGAAACTCGGAGGAAAGGGAAAAGGGGCGGAAAAAAACGGGCATTGTGATGAGTTGGGGGAAGGGGAATCACTGTATGGTCTAGAAGCCCCAAGTCTTGAAAGATACTAGGATGTCTCTTAGGGTGGGAGGACCCCAAAGAGGAAGAGAATGAAATTGAGGGAATGTAGACGTGTAGATGGGCAGGAGGGCAAAAGTTAAGTCGGAAACGAAAAGTCAAGTCCAGGAAAGGTGCTGGTAAGGGGGGTTTCCAATCGCACATTGGTGGAAAAAAAAGCGTGTCAGAACCACCAGAAAAAGGGGAATCGGGGGGGTCAAACCGCTGTGACAAATCGGGACAAAAAATAAGGAGACTACTTTTTCCCAGTGTACCGAGAACCTCACAAACATGCGTGCGTAACACTTCAAAGGGAAAGTGTGAAAAGGGGAACTCGGGAAAAAAAAAAGGGTCAAACCTCATTCGGATTGGGGCCCCCAGAAGCCCCCGTGATGGGTGGCATTAAAAGGTTCCCGATGACGTGGGCTTTGAGACAGGAAAAAAATGAACGCACCTCCTCAGAAGGGGCATGGCACAGAAAGGGGATAAGCACCGGGAAGAAAAAGCTGGTTAAGTAGCAAAATCTTGTGAAAAAAAAGGGTAAGTGAAAACAGATAAGGGAACCAAAAAAAAGTGGCAACAATAAAGGAAAACTAAACGGAAGAAGAGAAGCTCCTTTACGAGACGAAAAAAAAAAAAGAATCGTTGACAGGCCGCTTCAGGGGGAGAGAGGGGATTTTAAAAAAAAGTGCGCTTCGGGGAGGGGGTCCCAGTTGAGGAAATGTTGTGGGGAAAATAACCCAAACGACCCCACAAACCGACAGGGACTGGCGGGCAAACACTTTACACAAAGGCAAGTAACGTCGAGTAAGGAGGTGATTCGATTCACGGAAAACACTTGGGTGTGGTGTGAATATGAAGCACCCAAAAAGAGGTCTGGGACTCAGGGTCCTACCTACAAACTCAATTCAAAAAACCAAAATTGACGAACGGTGCGGATCGCCGGATCCGTTGGAAAAAAAAAAGGAGGACGTACTTTATACGTTGTTCTCAGGGAGGGGAAAGGAAACCCTGAAAATCTTCTTTGGACTGTGCAGTAATCGTCAACCACATTGCTCAGGTGTGCACATTGGGACAGACATACTCAAGGAAAGGGGGGAAGAATCCCGCCCTGGTGGACAAAAGACCATCCGACAAACGGGGGGAAATGAGCACTTGGTTGAGAACCTCCCTACGATTTTCTTCTCGGTAAGTGGAAAAGGAAAAGAAGGACCAATAGAATGGGAGGGAAGCAAACGCTCGACCTTAAACCTCGTATTGGGACAAAAGGGCGATCACCCAGCCTCTAGCCAATTGGAAAAAAATGTAAAGGTGGGGGAGAGGACAAATCGTGGGGTGAAACAACTCAACAGCTCCTGGTTGTTGGGAAAACCAACAAAAAAAACTAAACCAACTGGAAACGTTTGGGGTACGTTAACTTAAAACGAATGGTTGGGACTACTAGGGGGGGGGAAGGGTTCGGATTAAGATGAGATATCAAACGAAAACGCTTGGCAATCTTCACTTGGCACAAAAGTTGTTTTCACGACCAACAAGGGCAGGCAAGAAGGGGGGGGATTGAAACTGAGTGGGGGGCGGAAGAAAGGTATGACCAAAGGCCCTGGACATAAAAAGTAGAAAGAATCCGAATTGTCTCAAAAGTTTGATACTACAAGGGACTGTTTGGTTCCACAGGCGAAATAAACCAGGGGGGGGTGCTATGAAGTTTCACCCATTGCATTCCTTTTAAGAAAGCCGTAAGTGTGATCAAGAAAGAAAAATGGGGTACGGTGGGGTGAAACGGGATGTTTCTTGAATTGCACGGCCAAGGTGGAAATTACAAGCT
>Ga0179593_1508272_pt1 | contig 14619 bp, 14 predicted proteins | sample CZODoug2_1_08_16_FD_185931 | JGI IMG/M metagenome (GOLD analysis project Ga0179593, IMG submission 185931) | Vadose zone soil fungal communities from Angelo Coast Range Reserve, California, USA - CZODoug2_1_08_16fungal (PacBio error correction) | ecosystem: Environmental > Terrestrial > Soil >...
GGGGTCTCGATAAATTGGGGGTCAACGGCGACCAAGAATAGAACAGCGCGCTTTCCTGCATTTGGTGGAAGACGGCGGGGAGGTAAGCTTTAATCACTGACAAAAAATGTCACATGTGAACGCTCTTACAGGCGAGCGAAGTACACGTTGGCTCATGGAGGCCAACCGGAGGGGACAAGCTTCCTCATTCGTGTTGATTTACCAAAAAGAAAATATAAAAAGATCCCGCCTCAACCGTGCCGTGGAACGCGATCTTAAAGTGAGGGGAGGGGGCGATGGAAGAAAGGGCGCTGCTTAAGGGGGGACTCCCTTTCGAAGGCGAGAAGGATGCACTGACGCGACTCTTTATCCCTCGGAGGGTCTTCCAAGGGAACAGAAAGGGGGGGGGAAATAAATCTGACCAGGATAGCTGATATAGCAAACATTGAGAAGTGAAGGTCGGGAAGCGCGTGAAAGGTTTTGAAGAAAAAGAGGGGGGGATGGTTGCTCATGAACGCACGCGAGACTGGGGTTCATCGGGCCAACGGCACTGAACTCTTTGGATAGAATATGCGAAATAGGCGCGGGTCGCTTGAAGGGGCGCGACGGATAGAATGCGTGGGTCTTTCCTAATTGAGAACAGAATCGTGCCGGCAGCGACGAAAAAATCGGAGAAGGAATCACAAGTCTTCCCTTGAACGGCAATGGGGGGGGGGGGCACATGGGGGCACACAACATCTTGGCTTCCGTTACTTCCGGTGGGGAAACAGGAATGACAGGACTAAAGGGGACATTGACGGGGCCAAAATCTTGTTTAGGAAAGTCTGAAAGGGAACAAAACCTTAATCAACAGGGGGGACTCGAATACCCACATCAGGGTGGGATTCCTGAGGGGGCGCAAGGCTCTTACTCTTAAACGTGCGCGAAATGCTCGAACGGGGCGAGAGTTCGAGGTCTCGCTCGACCACCAATTGAGGGGGGATATTCTTGTCGGTGGTCGGGGCCGGCGATTTCCGAATCGTTGTGAGGGAAAATTTATGAAGAGACCATCCCAAATTGCAAACCCGCAAAGAACACACAAGAAACTAGGTTCGATTAAATCCAAAAAAGGCTTAAGGAGAAATAGAAAAAAAAACTAAGGTCTTCTATCTCTTCTACTCATTTAGCTGAGACGACCCGGTCTAGGCGAGGAGGCCTGCAAGAGGAACAATTTCGGGTTCGCCGCTGATCGAGACCGACCGGGGAAAAAAACTAATGGAGAGGGGATGAGTACGAAGGACCGCCAAAAAGGGGGCTCCACGCGGGTGCGGTATATCACCAAATGAGCCGTTGGATGGAAAGAGATGACGGGGGTCTGGTTGGACTATCAAGCACCAATAGGGGATGGGGGGTCTGATTTCGGATTCTCGGGGTGCAGGAAGAACCTTCTCTAGGGAAAAAGTCTCAAGGGGGGAGAGGGGGAAGAAAGGCGCAACTCGGTCTTGGAGGGTGACTGATCGAATAGCTGTCTCTCAAGAAGGGGGGCGGGACTGGGAGGGGCCCAAGGACTTCGGCATGCTTAATAGGGCTAAAGGGGGGGGTGCACCGTCAGAGGTCGCGCGTCTGGAGAAACACGGTCGGGCTTCTCCAAAGGGGGGACTAGAGGGGAAGGCAAACGCGCCTCGACCAGGACCATACCGGCGAAGGGGGAGTTGGGACGTGTCGCAAATGGAAATCCTATCCTGGCAGCGGAGATGGATGAGGGACGCGAAGAAAGCCCGGCGGCATTCGGACTCTCCTATCGGGGGCTGAGGTGGGAAGGCGACTTCGGAAATAGGAGAGGTATGCAGGACGGGGCTTGAAAAAAAAACTCCTTTGGATATATTATGGCAGGCTAAGCCTATGCTGGCTAGAGAGAGGAGGGGTAGGACAAGGGCTCTGATTAGTCACTGGAATTACGGGGGAAGCCAGGAGGGGGTAGGACGGGGGATTTCGCGTCTGGGAAAAAATTATCGGAGCCGGGGGCCTTTGCCATGGTGCAAGCTGGACCGGCGCAATAGGCTCGGAAGAGACGAGGTGGGAGGGGATCAATCTCGAAAGGGCGTGCGGGCATGCCTTGCCCTAGTTGCTTCTGCGAGGGCGCTGCCACTCAAAGGGCTAAATTAGAAAAGGAAAGGAGAGCCGAACCACCTAACAATAATGGAAAGAGCTCGAGGCGCAGACGACGGTGGGGGGCAACTGGAGGCCTCGACGTGAAAAGATCGGTGCAGACGTGGGCAACGTCAGCAGGGGGAGCGCAGGGGGAAGGATGACTGGTTAGGGGAGCTAGTCTTTCCTGGGAACTTGGGGATTCAATCCCTATCCGGTGACTGCACAAGACCGGTCTCATCAAATGTTAAAACGGTGGGTCGAAAAAGTGGGCAGAAACAGGGGGGAACGGTTGAATGGCTACTTGGTCGGGATCGAAGGAGGGGGGCTCGTTCCAGGAGAGGAAGTCTTTCAAAAGGTGGGCTACTGAGAGTAGACTAGTGTGCGAAGGGGGATTATCTGCTTTCGGGGGATCGCTGTGAAGGGCCAAAAAGGAGAGTTTGGTAGAGTGATAGTTGGCACCTGAGAAACAGACCTTACTGTTAAGACAAGAGGGAGGTTCGCGAACTTAGGGCTCGAAATGACGCCATCCCCGCTGGTGGGGACGAAGAGAAAGAGCCTCAGAAGGTGGGTGGTGTGGTGAGACGCACATCCTCGGAATGGCTGAATGAAAAGGTTACTCAATTCGCCTAAACCAAATAGCCGATTAGTGACGGGGGGGCTCAAATCATGAAAAAGGGAGGGGGGAAAGGAGGAAAGACTACCAATGCCAGAATAGCTCAAATTCATACCACCATCACCGGACAGGAAGAGTCAAGAGTGGGCAGGTAGGCTCGGATATCCTTTGCAGGGGGGATTTTGAAAACGAGTAGCAAAAATCTTTTAACGCCGGGGGATGAAGTGGTCCTACGAACTGAAGATCGGGTCAACCTCCGGAAGAAGATCGCAAACGAAATCAGGGGAAGATCAAATAAAAACAAACAGTATGATTAGGAAAAGATATATTCAAAAACCCGCTACAAGGACGCCTTGCGGAGGGGGGGAAATATTCATTCGGGGGGCGAACAAAAATGGTTTTGACAGGGGAAAAAAGGCGGGAAAAACGCGCGTGAAACACTATGAAAATCCGAGAAATCAATCCAATGGGGAGGGAGGAAGGGTCGGACGGTTAAAGGGGGGCTATTTAGTGGTCGTGAATCTTGTGGGGGAAGCTCATTACCGCTCACTAAGCCCCACACGCAGGATGACCAAACGTCTTGGGTTCTTTGGTCGCTTGCAAAATGGAGGACTCAATCATACTGGGAATTAAGGGGCTTTTGTTCTTTGGCTTTCCAAAATTGTTAAATCGGTGAAGACTTTAGAACTGTGAGAGGGAGGTCCTCGACCTCCTACCCCCGAGGACTCAAGGGCTCAAGATGCTCTCAGGGCTTAGAAAAGGGGGTAGATAACTCCCACCGGGAAAGTAGTCGGGGGTCTTCTGGGTTACACCACATAGCGGTCCAAGTCCGCGGAGTGCGGGGGACGGCTCAAGAGGGTCTTCCTCCCCAGACCGGTAATTATCCTGGAAACCATGTGGGGGCGCAAGTAACTATCAAAGTCACGCGAAGGGGACCTGCAAGACTAGTCTGGGGAACGAGAAGCGTATCAGGAAAAAATTAGCTTCTGAAAAGAGATGAGGGAAAAAACTTTGGACCCAAGTTACTGACTAAGGGTATCGAAAAACTAAAGGGGAGAGGACAAGAAGAATTGGGTAACCTCAAGGGAAGGGGCAAAGGGAAACATTTTAGCGAAGAAAGGTATCTACGTCATTGCGAAACACAAATGGAGGCATTCCAAGACCCAAAGAAATTTTAGCATAGAGTACCGGAAGGATAGCACGCCGCGCAGAGAGGGACGTCTCGTCGACAATTTCGTTGACCGCAGGAAGACCCTTATTATCGAGCGGCTTCCATGATGGAGGGAATTCAGCGAAAAGAAATGGTTCTGGAGAAATGGATTCCCAGGAAACTGGGAGTGAGAGGCCTAGAAAAGAACCAGAGTTACGGATTCACGCAAGTATTTCCGTGACGCCACAAGGGGAAAAAAAAAATCCGGGCGATGCCGCCAGGACAGAGCAATGGAAAAGAAAAGCGAGAAGTTCCTTCGGGCGAACGAGGCACCGAAGGGAGGCCAGACAGAAAGGGGGAGGTGACGATCCAACACCGCGTGGCCCAAAGAGGGAGCCAAAGAAGAAAATCGGTGAACAATCGGCTATATGTTAGAGAGGAAGCAGGGTAAGGGAAATGTGAATAGTTCAGCTAAGACATCTTCCGAGTCAGATACGGTGGTATCCTCATTGAGAAGCCGCCAGAAGAGACGGGCTTCGCTTCCTCGGGGAGACGTGAGCGCAGGGTGGGAATTAGGGGAGACTGTCTTAGACCATGAAGGCACAACGGAGGAGGGGGCTTAGCGGGGGGGCGAGCCCTTGTGGGTTCAATATCAGGAACGCTTCCGGGAAGGAGGTTCCTTTCCTCAGGGGTGGTTAAGGGTCTTGGACGAAGGCACCGATAGCAAGGTGGGGAAACGACCACGGGACCCATCGGCTGCAAGGGAACATAGGAGACTTGGCCACGGCGAAAAGTTGATTATGAATAAGAAGAGGAATCAAGGTTGCTGACGGAGATCCGCGAGTTCAAAAGGAATGGAACAAACAAGGTTCAACCAAAAAAAAAGAAGGGAAGGAGAAAAAATATATAACCGAGAGGCAAATTCGGTGATTAAATCAGAAGTCATGCATTTCGGGATGGGGATTATCTGATCACAACTCGACATCAAGAAGAAAGAGGCCCCACGGATAGATCTGGTGGGTGGAATACACCGGCCAACCTTTAGCCGGGCCAAGAACCTGGAGGCTACAGAGGGGGGGGGGACACTGCCCTAAAGAACGGGGGCCGTAAAAGAAAGGCCGGGTCGGGAATGTGATCAAGGGGGCCCTGCCATATGCAGGAATCATAGAGTTAATCCGTCAGGGAGAGGAGCAGTAAATCTGCAGTGCGGGTGCGCGGCTGCGATTCTTTTGGAAAACGCCGGAGTCCATCGGGGGAAAAAAGTGTGTGGAGGGGCAATTGCGGGTTCAATTAGAAGTAAAAAAAAGCGTCGATCCTAAAAGCAGGCCATCACCCGGGCAAAAAGAAAGGTCCGTCAATTGTGCGGGGCAAAAAAGAGAGGGAGCGCCCCCGCGCCGCGCCACATGGACCGGCGCGCACAGGGGGGCCTTTCCGCGAGACACGAAAGAAAAACTATGAGGCAGGCAATGAAAAGAGTCAGGAAGCATGAGGGGAGAATAAACAGGAGAAAGTTCAAGGGGATGCGAGCGTTGGGAAAAATGGCCGATTGTCACAAGACCTCATACCGGAAGAAAAAGTTGGGAAGAAAAAAAAAGGAAAGAAGTGAACGAGAGGGGGGGAAGTTACTGCCAGAAGGCTCGTTGGACTGCGCTGCGGACTCTCATAATGGAGGAAAAGTTACGAATCCTCAGCATTAGACTGCGAAACGAAATCGATAAGAATATCCGTGAGTCAGGCCTCTGAGAAATGGGGATCCAGGGTCCTCTAGTCACCCTCAAAAGAAAGACCTTGCTAATAAAAAAAAAAAAAAAAAAGGTTGACCACACAGTTTTAAAATCAAAAAGGAGCAGTTGTTTGAAAAGGGGAGTAGAGGAGATATTTCTTTCTTTCCCCGGGGAGAGAAAATTTTCTCAGAAAAAAACTGGACACCAGCAATCGGGGGGCGTACACCAACGGACGACGGTAAAAAAAGGTGAGAGGCTAGTCAAAGGAAATCTCTTAAAAATCGCATCCGCGATAAGGGAGGGAAAGAAATCACAACGCCAAAATTGGAGGGACCTCGAAGGAAGATTTTGGGGGGGGGGGGGGGGGTAATCAAAAATGCATATGGGCAAATGGCAAAAAAGTCGCCGATGAGCCAACTGGGGTCCTAAGAGCTCGACTGTGGCGCGGGGGGAGGGAGGAAGGGGAAGTTTCGTTTTCATGAAGGCTTGCAAACCCGAGGCAACCGAAGAACAAAACTCAGGAAACGTCCGAAAGAGGAGAGGAAGTAGTCAAGGGGATTAGCGAGAAAAGCAACTCTCGACAAAAAAATCAGGGATGGAAAAAAAGATATAGGAAAGTGATCGAGATTGTGGGCATCCTCGGCGGGAAAAATGCAAAGTTAGTAAGACGGGGAGGAGGGGAAGCTGGTCACTGAGAAAACGAACTGAAATTGTATCCTCCCCTCTAAAAATGACTCAAGGAGGGAGAAAACTGGAGAGGAACTTCCTGGGAAATCCGTGCAATAGAAAGGAGGGAGTATTGGAATGACCCAAAAGATCCGCTGTCCCGAGAGGGTCGTTGCAAAAAAGGGGGGAAAGAAAAAAAATGAGGAGTTATTCGGAGACGGTTGTGACGAAGCCAGAGGAGGCTAAGTCATGTGTCCAAGAAAAAAGAAAGGAGCCCAGTCCGGCGGAGGAAAACTGCGAAGAACGGTGGAAAACCGTCCCCGAAAGCGGATAAGTACACAGGGAGGAGGAAGGGGGGAAGGTTACGATCAGGTGCTTTTGAGTGGGAAAACAGCAAGCTTATTCCGGTGCAAAGCAGAGAAAAAAAAATCTCCCTGCGCCGGAAAGGGGTCTCGGGAGTTTCCAGCGGGGAGGGAGAGAATGAATTCGATTAGCCATCATGCGAGTTAAAAGGGGGAAAGACAAAGAGCCTAGGGCGGACAGTCAACACGCAATGATAACAAGTGGCCGGGAGCAACTCTTGAGGGGGAAAGAAGGTGAGGCCTGTACAAGGAGCAGAAGCTCTAATATGGAGGGAAAGACTTGTTTATCTTCTGGAAAAATCATGAATTCGGCATCCTAGGGGTGGGCAAGAAAACGCGTTGGGAAGGAAAAGGGGGGCCATTCTCTTACCTGAAATTTTGGACTCTACACGGGGGAAAGGATTCACGGGTCGAAAGGGATCGTCTGTCTGAAGCAACGTGAAACGGGAATATATCGGGCTTCGGGTTAGCTCTTTCTGAGAGTTTCGAGATCTACTTTGGGGGTTAAGGTCTCGGTCCAGATCAAAATCAAATGGGATGCCCGAAACAAAGGAAAGATTAATAGGAGCCAAAAACGGGGGTCATCTCGTGCGGAGAGGAAAAAAATGCTATCGGAAGGAGGGAAAATAAGTCGCTAAACTGGCGTCAGCTGGAACTCCTTGCTAGCGAAGGGGGGACGCTCAAAAAATTCAAACCTTATTTTGTGCTACTCCCCTAAGGAAAAAGTCAGCTAATCGCTCGGGGTCCTCATCACTCACTTGTGGGTAGGTCTCAAAAATCAGAGCCGTTGGGTAAGAGGGAGGTTCATTTTTTAAGAAAGAATGTCGGGGAGGGAAGGGCTACGCTGTGAATCCGAAAAGCATCCTCGACCAGGTCTCGGCAGCGACGACTCCTTTCATGGAAGGGTGAAGCTGGGGGGTTCTTAGAAAAAGGGGAAATGATGGCGCGCTTCGGGGTTTTACTGCGAATGGAATCCGTCTCATCTGCAAACAGAGGTTCGGGGAGTGGCAAAAAGGTAGAATGTCAGATCAGGTGAGTGCGACACCGGGCGTGAGTGCTGACAGGGGGTTCGTCGATGCAGGGGAAGGCACGCCGCGCAACAAAAACAGACCGGGGAAAAGGGGAGGACGTTTCCGGCGAAAGGACAAACCGCAACATCTGAACTACATGGGAAAATCGAATCAAGCCAAGAAGGGGGGATCATTCCTCTCAGTCTGTCTTGTTCCTGCTAGGGGGGAAAGTCTCGGAAGCGGGCCAAAAGGAAAATCTAAAGAAGGCAAAAAAAGCTGAAAAAGGAGGTTAAGAGGGGGAAGCAACTATTGCGGAGCTAACGAGGGCAGGCTCGGGGCCTCGGCTCGGTGGGTCAAAAGTGAGTCCAATGGAAAAAAAGTGATTCTTCACCTCCGCGAAGGACCGGCGTGTACGAAGGAGGGGGGGAGGAAAAACTTGAAATTCTCAGCGCCTTTGGGGGAAGGGGTATCCCTCTTCAAGAGAGGACCTCGAGGGAAGGGCGATCTACTTCAATGAGTGTAGAAGTTCGAGAGTCATTCTTAAGGGGGGGAGCGAGCCATGGGACAGCGGGGGGCTCCACCGGCGAAAGAGAAAGGGGTTACTCTCCGACGTGAATGACTAGAGGGGGGAAGGAGACGTGGGGCGGCCTCGGGAAATTTCTAGAGTGGTCGACGGCACGACTTCGAAAAAGAGACTCTTTACTTCAGGGAAAAGGCCGAAAGCTCAGGGAGGCCCTTTGAGCGGGCATAAGACCTCTCACTAACCAGCAGAAAGGTTTCGAAAGGGGGAAGTGGCATCTGAGATTGAGACTGCGGTTAAAAGACGTAGAAAAAGAGGTATCGGAAGTCGTCTAGCTATCGTGACAGAAGTTGTTACCTAAAAAGATACGAAAGAAGCGAGGACAAAGGAAAGGGTTCGGATCGCTCGCGGGTTAGATGCAGGGAAAAGGCGTGCAAGTTGCGCGTGTAAGGGGTGGAAAGGTGGTAGGGGAAAAAAGGGGGGGGATTATCTGGTGCAGGAACGGTTCTATCAGATCCCAAGTTTGGCGGGGTCTACGAAAGAATAATCGATCGGGGGGGAGCCTTCCAAAAACAAAAAGGAAAGTAGGGGTAGGAAAGGGACAAGAAAAAGTCCAGTCGCGCGATGGAGCCTACAAAAGGGTAGCGGGATGTAACTCAAGGAAAAGAAGAAAACCGCCACTGAAAAAGAAAAAGACTACCTTCCTCCTTCATAGAAGCAAAAGGGAATTATATGCTGAAGGGGGGGGGAAGAAAGAGAAGGTCTGGGCCTACGCCAACCGGGGATAAGGGAAACGACTTGTTCATGAAACTGGGGAAAGAAGAGTCACTCCTCAGCAGGAGAGGGCTCGTCAAAAGCAGGGGAAGAGCTCAACAAACAAACAACGGAGGGGAAAAGATATTCACCATGCATCAAAATCTCGCAGAGAAGGCGGGAGGACACTATATGAAAGGGGAAAGTGAAATTAACTTTTTAAAACAGAAAGTAGGAAAAGAAAAAAAGAAACTACTATCAGGCCAAGGGGCTTCTGCAAGTCTGGGGGGGGTGGGCTGAAGGATGGCTCGCAAATTCATTTGTATAGAAAGAAACAACCGAAAGGGGAGGGGAGGTCAGGAATTGACCACCTGTGAGTTTCCAGGGTAAAGGGAGGAGGAATGGTCGCGGATGGAAGAGCCCCACCACCGAGAAAAGCGAGCTTCGTCTTCTCACAAAAGCAAAGCGGAAGTGGGGAAGAAACGCGTCCGTCAAAAACCTAGAAGATAACCGGGAGTCCTTGCTCGGGAACAAGAACATAGGTAAAAGGCAAGGTCTTTTCCCTAAAGAGAGAGAGTCTAAAATGACGGACCGCGATGCGCAATATCACACAACTTGAGCCAAATCGATCGGACAGAAAAGGGGGGGGGAAACGATAGAAAGACGCGTGGAAAAGCAGGGGATCCAATGCGCTTCCAACGGGAGTAAAGTTGAAAAAGGGGGAAATGCCGATCACCCGCCCTCGTCCGGCTGCCAGGACCGTCACTAGTAGCGAGAAACCTAGTAGTAACGACCTGAGCTAAAAAATAAGAGAAAAAATTGGAGGTGACGAGCCCCAAAGGGAGGGAGGAGAAATGCTCTTAAGAAGTGGCCGCTGTGACCGAGGCCTTTATTTTCAAAGCAGGTTACGCAAAGACATGGCGGCCAAAAGGGGGGACAGAAGAAGAGTGACTTCAGAAGAAAAGCCTGGGAAGGGGATCTAGCCAAAACCAATCGACGAAAAGCCGATGAACGAAAGACTCCAGCTCGCAAAAGGCGGAGAGCACTTTTGGTCATTCATAAAGGGGGAATAAACTAGGGAACACGGATTACACGACCGCCTCCTTAAAAGGCACCACCGAGCAAAAGAGGGGGAAGAGAAAAGACGATTCCAAATCATCCCTCTCGCGACTAAAAGGAGGACACTTCGTTCTCGTTGACCTTCTAGTGAGAGTGCAGTCAGAAGAAAAAGGCTTCCGATACGCTCCTGAAAAGAAACGCCCGGAAATATCTTCTTAAGGTCAAGTCGTACTGATGCTCAGTCCACCAACATGAAGCCTAGGGGAGTCGTTAGTTAAAGAAACCCGAAAAAGTCAGCATCGGAAGGGAACTGGGGCGGGAGCAGAGAGGAAAAAGATAAGCACTGTTGAGAACCAGCGGCGAAGAAGCTTCTACATGGAACGCCAAGTTATTAAAGAAAAAATCAGGCATAAGGTAAAAGTTTTCGCAAATAGTAAAGTCCCGCTACGAACGCACCGCTGGGGGGGAAGAAACCAGGCACCAGCACAAGAAAAGGGAGGGGCCGGGAAGATAAAAGGCATGAGATCCTGTTCGTATTCAACAGAACACTCACGAGAGTAGAAAAAAAAGGGGAAGGGGTTGATAGATCACCACTACCGGGGCCATAAGAAACAGATTCAAAAAACGGGCTGGTTTGGTGAGGACCGTCACAATTATCTTGGGGACCATGGGGGGCAGGAGGAAAAAGGGATCTCACTGGGCTATACATTAACGTCCTTCAAATCACAGATTTAATTTTAAAGAGAATCCAGGGACTCGGCCAGCATGAATAATAGGTATCTCATTCTAAAATCTGTTCTAATAAAGTGGAAATCGGAAAATTTAAAAGGAATCTCCTCACTTTCGATAGGAGTTTTTTGTCGCCTATTACTCTTTTTCAAGTGGGTGGGTCTGGAATTTGCGGAGTGTTAAATCCTCAACAAAATCGCAGGCTCGAACGGCCCAGCCAGCACCCCAATCAACGTCAATTGTGGGGAGGTGCTAGTGAACGAGACCGTCCGGCCCCGGCAAGGAAAAACTGTCGCACACGGGGGGGGAGTCGTTAAGCGAATCGACCGAGAAGGCATCGTGACACAGTGCGGAAGTAGGAAGCGAAGGTATTTTTTCAAGAAGAAGAAAAGGGCCCAAATTTAAGGATTGCATCAGGGTCGACGCAGGTCCAGCCATACACGTGTCCGTAAAAAAAAAGGCCCTTCACAAGGCCGGAACGCGACAATAAAACATAACTCGATTGCTTCGAATCGCGCGGCACATAGTATGTCGAGGGGACTCCAGCATTAGCTACAGAAGAAGAAACGAAGGATGCACTATCCTTCTCGGCGAGAAAGAGGTCAAGGAAAGCCGGGGACCATCATCGCGGCGAAGAAAAGCACACGAGGTGCAAACCACAGTTCACAATAAACGGTTCCCTCGCAAGTGTTTTTGGGGGTGTAAATTAAGAGAGCGCTAAGAGGGGGACTGCGGGCTTGCCGCCAGGCTGCGGGGAATCCGCAGTGGGGGGGGCTCCAGCGGAGGAGAACCACAAGAAGAAAGAAGGAATGTAGAGACTCTCGTCATCAAAGGCAAAGCAAAGCAAAAGCAGAGGATGACCAATCGTTTGGAAAAAGGCAGGGATATAGATGGGGGAAGTGGGGGGGGGGGGGGGGTAAGCGAAAAGAAAAAAATCGGGGCAATGACTTCAAAATCACGTCGGACCGAAAATTATCAAAGGGAAAGATGCGCGCTGGTCGCGTGAGATTACACTGGTGCATTCTGGGAAAGGAAACATCAGAAAAGGAAGAGGGTCCAGAACGGCCTGAAAGGAGAGGAAAAGCTAGTCATCGGCATAGGAAAGCGAAACAGAGAAAAAACAAACAACGGGATTGTAAAGAAGGAAAAAGGTTTTTGTACTAACCAAAGCTTAACAGATTACGCACTCTTCCGGCCGGGTGGGGGGATTCTTGATACGAGGAAACCGAGACCAAAACTGAAAGGTCACCGCTAACAGCCTCTCATGGGACTAGAGTTTGGAGAGAGGGAGAATTGGCAGGGGGGGCCCGTCCCAATCGCAGATTCGGCGGGAAGGAACCACCAAATAAAATAAGGTATCATGAAAAAAAAGAACAGGCTCAACCTAGTGGCTTTTCAAGAGGAAAGGGGATCCGAAAAGGAGGGCGTGAAAATGGTCGTGCGCATTCGGAAGAAAGAGAGACAGGGTCGGACGGCTAGTAGGGTAAAGACCCAAGACTCTTGTATAAATTCAGGAGGAAAATTTACGCAGGAGACGGCAATAAAAAATGGGAAAAAGGGGCGTCTAATCCTTAAAACCATGAGGGAATTCCGGGGTAATCATGAAGGGGATCGTGTGACTTTGGGTTTCGATGGAAGGGGACGGTTGATGAAGGCTTCCGGGCTAAAAGAGGGGTTCTAGGATTCGATAATTAGAGGGAAGAGAGCTTCAGAAAAAAGAGGAGGCTTTTCCTGAACAGATGCGATGGTGCCAAGGAGAAAGCAAAAAAAAAAAGCTGGCTGGTTGACAGTAAACACTCTCATCAACAGGTGTGTTCTCACAAATTCCCCCCCAGGGAAAGGGAAAAAGGCAAATTGGTATGGAAGGGGGGGAAAGAATTACTAAGAGAGAATCAGTGAGGGGTTTCATACTTGTTTATCTTCAGAAAAACTCATTACTTTACAGAAAAAATTGGAACATGTTAGAGAACAAGCCTCGGGGGTTTGAGGAGCAAGTCGGTAAGGTTGAGAAGACCGATCGATGAAAGTGTCAGTCTCTCGATAGCGCAAGACCAGTGATGTGTGCGCGTGTGCTGGGAAGGGGGAACGCGAAGTATATAGGGGAAGAGGTATGTGGACTGGCTAACTATGACCATCAAGCAAAAGTTTGAAGAAAAAAAAAACCAAAGGGGAAAAAACTATGTAATCGGAAAAACTAATCCGGGGTGAAGTCGACTCTCAACAGTATCGATCTGGAGAATACTAGGGGGCGACCTAAAAAACGGCGGATCTGCTCTCCCGTAATGGACTTGGGGGAGGAGCTACTCAGAGAAAAGACCCTACCTGAGTGGGGGTGGGTGAGGTACGCTATGAGGCCCGTCTCCGAGTTAGAATGCCATTCTCCAAACTGGAAAAACCTTTTTGCCAAATCTAATCCGTGCTTACAAGACTCGGAGGTTCGGTTGTGGGATTCTTCAGAAAGCGGGGAATGGGGGGGGAAAGTGATTTCTATCGGCATAAGGCAAAGATCTCTAGGCTCTCGCCGGGCGTTGGGGGCTGTTGAAGAATCTGCTCTAGAGGACTAGGGGATGATTGAATGGGAATGCCGACCCTGAATTTGATTTTAAATCGGGGAACGGGCTAACTGGGCAAAAGGCCTATGAGCGGTTATTCTACCGTGGTAGTTCAATTAATAAAAACGGGGAATCTACCAAACGGCGGAAATCCGCTCTTGAGGGTTTTGCGGTTCCGTCCCGACCGAGCCATTTACGTCATGCTTCATTAGGGGACTCTGGGACATAAAAAATAGGGCCCGGGAAGAGACCTTGGCGTGCTTGGGGGAAGGTCAGTCTCTTAATAAGGATAAGCATCCAGGGAGGAAAAAAATTTAACATGGGTAACGAGTGTTAAGAGATGGCTTACTTACAATCCGGGGCTGAGGATGCAATTATCGAACTTGGATTAGGGAAATTCAGTACTTACCCGCTAAGGCCTGTATCCAAGGAGTCCGTCCGTTAAGGGGAAAGGGGAAGGAAGGAAAGTCGCGTCCGGGGGCATTTGGGAGAACCGGCAGGGGAACGGCGATGGACACTCGAGGGGCGTCCATCGGCAATGCGGAAAATCAATGAGTCAAATTGTTCTTCAGGGGGCAGGCGGCCAAATGGCCCGAAACCCCTCTAAAAGCTCGCGTAAGGAAAAGGGGAAAAAAGGAAAAACTCTCGAGAAGTGTCGGCATCGCCGCGAAATCGGGTAGGGGCAGGAGCCGTCCTCGGAAAAACGTGACGCCGGACGTGACGGGGGGAAAAGCAATCTTGACGGGGTTGTCATCTGAAAATCCCATAAATAGAAATGGAACGGCGCATCAAAGTAATGGGTGGGTGCCAAGGCGCATTTGCACTGCGGGGACCACACGTCGGGAGCGGACCTTTCCTATCTGGAGGGGGGGAGTTTGGGGGGAAAGCTGAGGCGCAGAAGGGAGATCACAGGGGGAGATCTCTGAGCGGGGGGTGGAAGGGACCTAGGAGGGGAAAAGGGGCCGCTTTCTCTCTGGGGGTGAGGGGAAATAACTGAGGGAAGAGAGTTGAGGGAGAAAACCGGTAAAACCCCTCCCCCGGAAGGGTCGGGGGTCAGGAAAAAAAAAAAAAAAGCGAGATTTTTTTTTTTATGGGCGGGGGTCAGAAAGGGAATACTCTTTTAGGGGCATGAAAACCCACCCGAACAAAGGGGCAGCGCAGAATTTTATACCGGTCAAATCAAAATAGCGTGGGGAGTTTAAACCAAGGACGAACATCCCAAAGACCTTGACCACAAAGGACCCGGCAGACAAACAAACCGGAATTAGTAATAGACCTAAAGGATTGGGGACTCTACGGAGGGAAGTCTGAAAGGAATTTTGTCCGTTGAGGATAGTTGCACATCAGAAAACTGCTCAGAAAAAGAGGGAAG
>Ga0179593_1555030_pt1 | contig 14619 bp, 20 predicted proteins | sample CZODoug2_1_08_16_FD_185931 | JGI IMG/M metagenome (GOLD analysis project Ga0179593, IMG submission 185931) | Vadose zone soil fungal communities from Angelo Coast Range Reserve, California, USA - CZODoug2_1_08_16fungal (PacBio error correction) | ecosystem: Environmental > Terrestrial > Soil >...
TGATGCTTCCGGCCAAAGAGCGCAATCACTAGTACATGGCATAACTCTTCTCAATTCCGCGTCTTTCTGGTAAGCACTTGCGTTGACTTTGTACAGAGTGGAGAGAAACATACAGTCTCTCAGACGCACTCCCATAATTTCGCGGTTCCCAGGCGGCCAAGGCTTCGATCTGGAGAATGACTTTGACAATGGACCGACAAGCCGAGCGAATCGTAGGCTCTATTGCAAGACACTATAGGAACAGCCGGGGAGGGTAACATGTTTTCTGTGGGAGAGGCCCTGACATACCAGCCCACCTGAGTATAACACGCCTCAGGGGAAGGGGGGGAAACTGGAGTTCGGCCAGCTGTCAAGACATCCAGGTCACTTCCTGAATAACGATCTATAAGACCAACCAAGACGAAGGCGCGCCTTGTGAAACGCCAAGGTGCGTAGGCAAGACGACGGAGGGTCAGCCGACGCCCCGTCGCAAGATGCACAAAACCTAATCAGAAGTTTCACAGGAGAAACAAAGGGAGGAGAACGCGTTCTGGTCGGGCAAAGGGGGCGGCTCGTCAAAGGGATTTTCCTCCGGACAGGCGGGGGAAAGGAAACGGGGGAGGGGGAGGACCGCAGGATAAGGGCGAGAACCAATTGAAAGCCGGTTGAAAACCTTGGTGATTTGTAAGCAAGGAGATGGAAAAGAGAGGAAAGAGGCATTCGCGCGATGCAAGCCAAGCTGGCGATAACAGGGGGACAATCGGAAAAAACGTCTACGTGGGGGGGGAGGGGGAGGCCTTCGCTCAAAGGCGGGGAAGAACATTCGCTCAAAAGGGGGGGGACAGGGATCAACATTTCAACTCTCTTTACCGTAAGTGGCAGATTCGAAAAGACCTGGGTAGAAGGGATGCGTCGGCGATTAACGCCTGGCCCAAAAGGGGAATGGAAGGAGGGGTCGGGAGAGGGGAAATGGTTTGGAGTGTCATTAATCCCTGCCCAGATAAACGAGGAGTACCAATGCGAAAAAAAAAAAAAAGAAAAAAAAAAAAAAAAAAAAAAAAAAAAACACTCTCGTCAGTTAGTCTCTTACGGTGCGGGCACAAGTCGTTACAGCGGTCGACATGCACCTTAGAAGTGCACAGCACTGAACAAAAAAGGAAGCAAGAAGGGAAAAAGGCGACTATGCCTTGCGTTTCCTGCCCCTTAATGAGAGAAGGGATGCAAGGACGGACCAACCGGGGGAGACAAAAGCGGTGGTAGGTAATTGAAAAGACTCAGGAAAGCATCGCCAAAGGACAAACAACCATGATTCTGGGTGGTAAACGGGAGAGCCACTAAAAGCCATTGCAAAGAAAAAAATAGGCGTGAATCCAGATGGCCCGCAGTGAAGGTAATTATCGGACCCTGTCGAGGAGGAACGCAAAAAGAGACCGTGATCCCACACAACTCACGAAGGCGCGACAAAGGAAAGCAGCCAAAAACGTCCGCACGGGTTGTTTCATAAAAATCAACAATTGAGTCAATCTAAATTGGAGCGGTTTGGGAAAGGTAGTGGCCAAGGCTCCTGGCTGGAGGTACATGGAGATCCCCCCGACAAGGACAATCCACGAGCGGACCTAAAAAACTAAGACGGTAAAGGCCCCGGGATGGTGGCCTCAAAACACCAGGTTATCGTCGTGCGATAAAAAAAAGCATCCGTGGGGGAAGGGTGGCAAGAAACGGGAAAGTAAACACTCCTGACCGGGAAGCATTAAAAAACGAAGGAGCGCTCAAGACGGGGACACCTAAAAGGATGCAACCCGGAGTCCGAGAGGAAAAAAAAAAAAGGGGGGGGGGGGACCAATCGGGAGGGGGGAAAAGGGGGAAAAAGTCACCGAAGGGAAATGTCTATAAGAAAAATCAGGTATACGGTTTGTCCCCGCTGACTTTGAAGGTAAGATCAGTAGTGGGACAAATCTAAGGCGGGCCGAAAGGGGAAAAAACGAGAAGCGAATCATTGGGGGGGGGGGAAAGAAGAAAAGTAGGGAAAATATACGGAGATACCGAAGGGAAATTGCAAATTCTGAAAGGCGCGCGTAGGAATTAAGGGGGAGGAAATAACAAGATCAAAGTAACGAGGGCTCTGCCACTAGCGCACTGAAAAAAACTTGTTGCTCCTTTCGAAGAGTTTGCAAAAAAGGGACTCAAGAGAGAAAAACAATCAGGGGTCTCAAGGGCGCAGACGAAGGACGACAAACATCGAATGAGGGGTCACTAAACACCAAGGAGGGAAAAAAACAGAAAAGGGTACATTACAGGCATAGGGGGCTAAAAGATCTAGATTTCAAAATCAAATCCTGAGGGAAGAGGGGAGTCGCAAGCACCCTACCTACCCTTAAGAATTCGCACGAACTGATGACGGAGGGGGGGGAGTGAAAGGAGAGAAGGCTATTATTTAAGTAGAAAACGCATCGGGGGAAGATCAAATGAAACAAAAAAGGGGAAGGCGTCTTGGGGGAGAAGCCGATAAGGGGAAATACGGGAAAAGGGACCCAGGCCTCTTGCACAGTCATGCCGACAGGGGGCTTCCGACCTTTCTGGGCAGGTCTTGAAACCCACGGCCAAGACCCCTGCCCTCAAAAAAAGCCATCCACCAGAGGGGTCGACCTTGAAACTCAGTAATAAGAAAGAAAAAGGTTGCCGACCGCTGGGAAATCGATGTAAAGGGTACTGTGAAACGGAGCGGGAGAGTTGCCTAAATCACCCCTATAATTAGTCAGCAATCCTTAAAAAAGGGAGCAGAGTGGGGAGGTACTAAAAGAGTCCGAAAATCGAGACATCTCTCTCAGTGTCACATGCAGGGTGACATCTTAAAAAGGCAGGGGAAACGGGAGGGGCACTACCCTAAACATAAAAAAGGGACTACTTCAGGCATCCGTCGCAAATCAGGAAAGGGAAGGGGAGAGCCTTGCGTGGTAGATAGGCCGCTGGGCATAAACCTCACGCGATCAATGCCCGACGACCGAGGAAGAGCCGGAAAATGAAGGGGGGGTTGGGATGAGAAGGGGGGGGAGCCACCAACTAGCACGCAATGAACAAAAAAAGGGAAAGCCTGTGAAAAAACTCCATTAAAAAGTTTTGGAAGAGAGACCTGGAGGAAAGAGGGGGTGGCAACAGGAAATGAGGAAAGGTTATGCGTCATGGCTTAAGCCGGATTACTCGGCGGGAATGGGGGAGGAAGGGAGCCGCACGGCGACTACACAAGGAAGAAACATCTTTCGGACCCTCGCGGCGGGGACAAGGGGGGGGGGAGGAAAGTTTCAAAAAGGCCAGACCCAGATGAACCTGCGGCGGGAAGCCGAACCAAGGCGTCGGGAAAGAAGTCATCCGAAACGTCTAGTTGGAGGGATACCTCTGATTGATCTATTAATTTGACATCGGGGGGGGGATTTACCAAGGGCATCACGCAGTCGACAGAGGCCGATATGGGGCTGGAAGAAAGAAGAAAGGGCAGTGACAGGAAAAAGTACCCGGTGGAAGAAAAGTGATCTACTTGTGTGTAGCTCTAATCCGAAAGCGAAAGGGGGGGAGAACGGGAACGTATTGGGCCAGTCTCACTTGCACCTCTGGGGAAATCTCACAAAACAAACACACGGCCGACGAACAGCACAAGGACCCGGAAACGGGCCGTCAGGTCACCTTCAGACGCAACCCTCGGGAACCTCAGGACGGGGAAGATAGGGGGAACGGTAGCCCGTAACTTCGTGGAAATGGACGAGGGAGTAGAAAAATGTCTACAGAGGGTGGTCCTCGCCTCAGGGGTGAAAAACGTAGTAACTACAGCGGCAGGAAAAAGTGGCGCGGAGGGGGTAAACACCGGGGGCCAAGCGGGATAGGCTGCAAAATAAAAAATAGAAGAAGGCGACAGAAAAACGGCGGAAGAAGAAAGAAAAGGAAAAAATAAAAAAGGAGAAGGGAATGGACGCAAACCCGAGAAGGAAAAAATGTGCAGAACACGGCAGGTGAGCAGGTTTGGTCAGAGAAAGAAAAATTGACAAGCAAAGCGGGTCGGAGGGGGGGGGGAAATTGCAAAAAGGGAGAAGGTGGGTAGAGAAGGCAACGGGGGGTTGGAAGCGGGGCGAGCTAGTGAAAATACGTACACCACGTCGAAGAAGCCGGGAAAGGTAAAAAGGTAAATGACAAGATGGGTAAAGAGGCAAAGACTTTAGCCGAATCACACCAAAAACAGAACGGAAGGAAAGGCAATGACGCAAAAAAAAACTATTCAAACACCAGGGGGGTTCAGTCGAGGTACGCACGTGCAAAGCAGTTCCGTTTGTTAGGGGAAAAAACATCTCAAAAAACTCAACATAAAAAGGAAAACGCGCGGGAAAAAAAAGGGCACAGGGAGGGGGCACAGGGGCGGAAATCCAATAGCCGGGATCACCCCGTCACCCACAGTTACGGGCTAAAAAACATGAACACGGGAAGACCATGATGTCGAGGGCACCGAAAAACAAGGACAGGAATTATTACCAAAGGGGGCACAACCGACAAGAAGGGGGAATGGGAGGCATGGGTTGAAAGTGTGAGTGAAAACTGAAAGACGCCAGGGGCCAAAATGGATTGGGAGCAACAGAGAGAAGAAATAAAATGAGGTGGGGAGGAGAGGAGAGAAAAAGAAGTCACCAGCGCCTTAAGTGGGAAACATAAGCTTGAAAAGCCCACGAAAGTTGGGCAATGAAGAAGAGTCAAAACCAGCAACAACGCTATTTAGAGGCAGGCACCACGCTCCAATGTCCAAGCCTAGGGGATGGCAGCCGCCAAAAAAGATGTTGTAAAAGCAAAAAGAGAGAAAAAAACAAGAGTCGGCTAAGAGGAAAGGCGGCGAAATGATTGCTTACTCCGGATCCAGAGTCGTGCATCGAGACGGAAAAAGGATAAGACACCATAAAAAAAAGACAGGGAAGGGAAGGAGCGTCAAGTGCCAGGCCCTGGAACTAACTGGACACGTAACGAGGATGTCACGGACAACAGACACCAGAAGGGCGGAAAGGTTTGGAAAGAGTTCCTAAAGGTCATGAATCGTCAGGAGGGGTTCAGTCAGCAAAGGGAACGAACTCGGAAGAGATCAGAAAAAACGCACCATGCAGAAAAACCTCTATGTGTGGGGGAAAGGTGGGAGGGGGGGAGAGGAATCTCAAATACCAGAATCGGAAAAAAAGGTAACATCATGAGATGTTCCCCGGTCGGCCAAGGCGATAGTCAATAGGGGGGAAAGGGAACCAAGTGGTGTTTGTTTGGTCTTTTGCGGGAAGCCTGAAAAGGAATAGGGGGGGGAAGGGGGGTGGGGGGAGGTCCGCATAGTTAGGAACAGGTTTTGGGGTGGCAGGTAGCAGAAAGCCGAGAAAAAAAAAAAAAGAAAAGGAGGCGAAAAACAGGAATGGGAGACCGGAGCAGGCACGCTCACATTGAAACCAACCCATACAACTGGAAAAACCCAAACCAAAGCGCGACTCACCGGGATTACAGTTTCGTTCGGTGTGGGGGTGAAAGGCAACGGGAATAAAGAGCTCTATGCACCAGGAAGAGAAATGCTAAAGGTGAACACGGGGACCGGACGAAAAAGTACTCTGGAAAAAAGTGGTTCTACTTCGTAAAACTCGAAGTTCGAAAATCTGATGTACAGGGAGTGGGTGCCCGGTCTTAAAACATGATAAGAAGACTATACGCGCCCGCGGGGATCCGGAAATGGAACAAAGGAAAGGGCTCGGTTATGGGAACCGCCGGGGAATGTTGGACAATGGCAATGAAGCTTAATAGAGTATGGATCGGCAGAAAGGATCTCAAAAGGGCCATGCTTCAAGGGAGAGACGGTGCTCCGGGGGGGACGCTGTCGGGCAGAAATGGCTCAAAAGGGGGGGATAAGCACTGCTGCAAAGTAGGGCAGAAATTCGCATCAAAAGACCAGGGTGTCGGTGCGCAGATTTCTCTTCAATTAGAGAACTGCGCTTCGACTGTGTCTACGGGCACAAGATGCAGAAAGATTAAAAGGCTAAAGTGTTTGAAGGTTCTTAGCTAGATTAGCCTCCCTTCTGCAGAAAGGTCTGGGTAGTCTTTGATTCATTATTTCTTTTTTTGGGCGTTTTTTTGGCCGTTCCTGTCCAATCGGATGAAGAAAGGTTACTTCGTGGGCCAATCGGAGTTTCAGTAGACAAGGGGGTAAGGGGCAGGTCGCCCAAATGAAAGTTGGATTTAAAAAAACACTAGAGGCGACAAAACTTCACTTGGACCAAACACAAAGCGCGAGTGAAAAAAGGGAGAAAAGGCGAGGTTGCCAGGGAGACTGCAAGAATAAAAATAGTCCTTAAAGCACTCGCTGGGGCAGAACTTGGGGGGGACCGGAGAGGGGGGGGGACAGGAAGTCCAAAAGTTTCCACGAAGGACATTTTGTGGGACAGTATTCAGGACGCTGAGAGAAAAAAAGAGGCCGGAGCAAAAAAGGGCAAACGAGCGAACGCGTGCGGTGTGAAAAACAAAAAGGGGGGCGAAAGGGAGTGTGCTGGCAAGTGTCGATAGCACAGAACCGACCAAAGAAAGTCATCAAAAAAGCGGCCAGGTGCCAAAAAAGAAAAAACGCAAGGGTTGTGACATTCGACGCACACAGGAAAGGAAGAGCTACGAGGAGAAAAAGCAAAAAATGCGAGGGGGGGGGGACAAGATTGGGGGGAGGAGGAGAAGTGATGAAATGGAACTCTGAGGCGAAACCCGCCGAAAAACACAAAATACGAACAATCAATGAGGACAACTTCTGGAGGTTAAGGGGTCGAGAAAGAAAGGGAAAAGGACGTAAAAAAGAGAAGGGGGAAACGTTGGCAGGGGAAGAGTGGTAAACACCGGTACCGGGGGAAGTGAAAACCTGGAAACTATGAAAAAGGCGGAAATGTGAAAGAACGCAGGGGGGAGTAAAAATAGTCTCCAGGGAAGGCTCGACATCGGGGGGTATTTGGGGGGAACAAATCCAACAAAACCTCTGATGGTACACAGAGTACTGTAAAAGAGAAAGAACATTTGGGGGGGGAGGGGGGGCCGGGCATTTGCGAAAGAACTTGGTGAACAAACTGGGAAAGGGGCCAGGAGGCGTAGAAACGGGATCCACTGACATCAAAAAGGAAAATAGCGAATTTTCAGGGAGGTCATACGGATCCCTTCTGACCCAGGGCCTCCGAGGAAAGCTGGGGAACGGCGGCTAAGGGTAGGACAGATTCACGGAGTCCGGAAGGGAAGGAGGAAAGGAAAAATGAGGGGAGGGGCTAAGGTCAGCATTGGACCTCCTTGGGGTCAACACGGGGGGCAAATTGCTAGGAAAAAGGGGGGGAACAACAATTCACGAGGCTCGGCAGCAGACATCACTTGAGCTGGAAAATTCTGTTCGCGTGGGTCTAACAGAAAAAAAGGTTGGGGCAAAAATGAACGCTAGGAAGGTGGTTAGTTACGCGATCAGCGCCGCTATCAGAAATGGTTCAGAACCGGCTGAGGAATAAAGTTCAACAAATTCATCGCACCCAGGAAATGAAATGACGGTAAGAAAAGTGTCGTTCCCGTATGAGGTAATTGGATTTGCCTGGCGAGCGAGGGGGGTGCAAACGAAAAAGAACGGTCAAAAAAAAGGGGCGAGCAAAGGGGGAAAGGCACGCGCTTTCGATGTGGCCCAATATCTTATCGACAGTGGACACAAAGGGGAAAGAGCAGGGGAAAGACGGTTCCTTGAAAGACTGTTGTGGCTCCTAGGCCCAGGGTGCGGCAAAACAGGAACGGACAAAAAAAATTTCATCGAAGACAACAAATCAAGAAAAGAGCAAATGGAAGTGGGATTGCCAAAGTGCATTGTCACCGGGAAAAAGGACAGTGGGGGACGGGGGGAAAGGGGGGCGGGGGGAGGAGGGAGGAAAGAAGCTGAGATTCAAAGAGGCAACCTACAGCAGGGGACCCGCAAGCTGAACGGGTTTTGTCAAAGTTGTGGGGAGGAGGGGACGAAAGAGGAGGAGGGAAAGGAGAGGAACACACGAAAACAGACGATCCTTTCATAGTGGAAAAAGTCGGGGTGGGGGGAAAGTCGGGAACATTCGTGCTGTCTGTTTAACAGGAAGAGTACCGAAACAAGGCTCGCGAAGGGGGGGGAAAAAATCAGAAAGGGGGAAAAGGTATAGGTCGGATTCGTATTATGAGGGCTCCGGTGTTAAACAGGCGCGCGGCGAGAAGTAAGGGTGAAGACCCGAGAGAGGACCTGGTAATCAGAAAAGGCGCCGATAGGAGCGGGGTGGATACAGGAAGGCCGGCAGGAAAAAAAAGAAGTGAACTTGGGAACACTTTGTTGGCAAGGATACAATAGTCGTTGGGGTGGCGCGGGGAAGGAAGTGAGGAGCAAGAACATGGAAGGGACGACATCTATTACCGGCCTTCGTGTAAGGGATTTCCTGGCTGTACCAAACCTGCAAAAGAGGGGAGAATGAGTATCGGTCTGTGCCCATGCTGGTACCGGGAGACTGGGACATGGGGTCAAAAATAGCAAGACGAGGAGGGATTGTGGGGATACTAAACTGGGGTGGGTAGGGGGGCACTACGGCCTGTGCACGAAAAAGAAAACAGGGGGGGGAGGAAGCTCATTCAGGGGAAAAAGTGGAATCTGGGCCGGTGGCGGTCATTGGCTGAAGTCCTACCGCTACTGCGGGCAGAAGCAAGGAGGGGGGGGGGGGAGGGAGGAGGAAGAGCGAGGGGTCGTCAGTCCCAAACTACTGACGCACCGTTTGCAATGAAACAGGGTGTCCACTATGGCTCGGTCGGCACGCACTGGAAGAGGGGTCGATCGGGAGTTGGAGAGGAGAAAAAACCCGTCTGGTGCGAGGACGGACAAGCGGGAAGGTTTAAAACTGAGGTGGGGAAAACGGGATGGGCCCGGAATAAGTGAAGCAGAAGGAAGGGGAGGGGGATGGACCCACAATGGGAGTATCGGCCAGCAGACCAGGTGGTCTTAAGGCGATCGGGTTTAATCACCGGGCGGGGATGTCATGAGGAGAGGAGCAAAAGCGGTAACCCGGCCAGCGGGTGTACCTTCTCACAAAAACCAGAGAAAGAATGAAAGCCAAAGGGGCGGGTAACAAAGAAAGCGAAAGAAAGAGTTACGACGAACAGAAGGGGGTGGGGGGGTGTGGTGGGGAATGGAATAAACCAAAGGAAGGGCAATTCAGACCAACCGCAATGCTCCTCTTGGGGGGTCTCCTCAAAATTTGGGGGGGTGGGATCGCACGAGAGAGGGGCGGGGAAAAAAAGGGGGAAAAATGGCGGAAGCACGCACAGGTCAGGATTCAGAAAGTGGTCCGAAGACAGGAACGGTAGCAGGAAAAAAGACCCCTCGAAACAAAGATGCTGGGTGCGGAAGGAGGAGAAAGAAAAAAGAGGCCACCCTTTTCTACACAACGTGCGCATCGTCCCACAAAAGGGGTGGTGTACTCGAAGAAAAAAGGAAGGACCCCTATAAGCAGGCCGGACGAGGGAAAAACGGGAAGCCGGAGAATTGGGAGGGGAGCCAAGAGGAAAAGATCAAGGCCGTCCCAGACATATAAAAGAGAGACATGGGCAACTTGGGATTTAACGACGGGATGCAAGGACAGCGATATAAAGTAGCGATGCCAAAAACAACGCCAGAAAAAAAAAAAAAAAAATTGATGTTTGATTATTTAAAAATCTCGAAGGAAGGGGGGGATTATTGGGACCCGAAGAACGAAACGAAATAAAGGACATAGGAACATCACGATACTGGAACCGTCGGCAGTGAAGGATTCTCGAAACGAATGTCCCAGACAAGCAGACCCAAAATGAAAATTAGAGGGGGGGGAACCACCGGCGCCTCTACCGGCGGTTGGGGACAAGTAAGAAAGACTTCAAAAGGTACCAAGCATAGGGGTGCTAAAAAAACATGCCGAAAAATCAATCTCGGAACGAAGATGCAAAGGCGGGTACGAAGCAGGACAGGGCTGGAACGGAGGAGCTCTCGGGCTGAAGACCACACAGAGAAATGAACGAGGGGTCCTGCGAGTGTTCCGGAATATGAGAACCAGGGGGAGGGGGTGACATGACCCGGATGTCAGGGGAGGGCGTATGCATTCAATTTTTGAATAGAGAAAGAAAATCAAACGTACAGGTCAGAAGAGCGGGGATTTGTCAGCGCTGCAGGAAAGAAAATATAGATCTAAGAAAGGGGATGAAAGGCGAAAACCTACCTTAAACAGTCTGACTGTGAAAAAAAAGGTTGCGTGTGAATCTGAACAAAAACGATGCAAGCGGAGGAAAAAGGTACGGGGGGTGGACATGGCTTCTGCACAAGCTGTACGAAAAAGGCGTCATCGGGGAGTTGAAAAATCAAAAAAAAAACGCACACAGACACCCAGAGCGGGTGGAGACGGGGAGAAAGAAACTAGAACGGAACGGCAGGAGGGGGGGGTTGCAAAGGGTTGCTTATCCATGCGAAAAAAACCAACGTCGACCCAAAACCGCATTGAACCGTGGGACGCACATCCAGGAGGAAAACAAGTCCCGGGCAAGAAAAAGTAGCCCCACTATAGGCGCGCGTGAACACCTGTGGAACTCTGGGGTCATGGGGAAAAACCAAAGGACGCAAAGTCGGGGGCAAGCACAAAAAAATAGACAGGTAAGGGAAAAAACGTGGTCGGGACCGTCCTGTGGTCCTCGCGGAGAAGTCACAAAGCATAGGGGCACCCAGGGAAGCGAAAGCCGGCGGTCGGGGAGAAGAGAGGGGGAAGAAAACGCGGGGAAGAAGGGGCGGTAGGGAGGAACCAGTTCGGAAAAAAAATGATGGGGCCACCAGGAAAATGACGCAAGTAAAGATAGGCTCAATGACGTGCGCAAGACGACCAGAGCTGAAAAAGGGAGGAAGCATTCGGGGGGTGGGGCAATGCGGCAGTCGGGGGGTGGAAAGAGGGAAAAAAGGTCAAGGCGGGGGCAGCATCACAATGGAGGGGGTCAGCAGTCTCATTCCATTTAAGCCGAGGGCAGAAAGGTAAGGGCAGTCAAGAGGCGCGTAGCTGGCGGGGAGGGCGAAACGCTTTCTGCCGGGGACCAGAAAAAACGGGGTTCCGAATCGGTTGTGGGAGGGCGGGGGGGGGAGCACGGGCAGGGGGTCAAAAAGATAGAGGATAAATCGCGGGCCACATATTTAGGTTCACTTCTCGAAACGCAAGGGGTAAAGAGCGTCCCGGGGTTTGGAAATAAGTGGGGACACTAAGAGGACAAAAAACTTGACAACATTTGGAAAAAAACACCAACGTTTCGCGAGCTGCCAGCGAGTGTGAAAGGCCTGACGTTACGACAAACGTACGGGGGAAAGCATCCATTAGGCAAAGAGAAAAATCCAAACCGGGAGACCGGGTGGGACTTGGGGTGCCACCATGATTCTGAGTAAACTGGGAACAGTTCAAAAAACGCCCGGCTAAGGGGAAAAACGATGAAAACTCGTAGGTCAAAAGAGGGCCCGGCCGAGGGGTGAATTGGAGACACTGTGAGGGCAAGGAGGTCAATCCCACACACCAGGACGCGAAAACTCAAAGAAAAATTGGACAAAGAAAGCTTCAAGCCTACGCTGACTAGGATGGGGGGTCACAAGTCTGACATACGAGGGGAAAAAACAAGGCAAGGAAGCAGAAAAAGGAGATTGAAAAAAAGCAATACAGCTAAGCGGAGTTTTGTGCTTGTCGCTAGGGGATGTTACTCGTGCTCCATGAGATGCTAAGTGAAAGAGCTTCGTGAACAAATGGCCGATAACACATATCACTCGCGTGAAATATAGATGAATATCGACGAACGATTTAATCAACGCGGTGGGGTTGGAAAGGTAGTAGATGAGGACGGAGGGAAAGAATGCCGGCGCGTATAAAAAAACTAGAACACGAGCCTATGGGGGAAGTGACGTGGGCGGCAGACAAGTAAAGGGGAAAAAAAGCGTATCACCCGATCCCCCCCACTCATGTAAAATAGGTCAGGGATAAATGAGTTGAAAAAACAAAGGAGGGAAAACCCCATCGTTCCGGGAGAGAGGGCGAACAAATAGTTGGGGAGTTACTCCACGTCGCTAAGGTCTAGAAAACTGCGGGAGGAAAAGGAAGCCCAGTTGTGACTGCACAGTGCAGAAATACCTGACGGAGGAGGGTTGAAAAAAATACTGGGGACTGCAGAGGGAAGAAACGGCGAAAAAAAACTCCATCCCACAAAGAAGAAAAAAGGCCCCCGGGGGTGGTCGGGCAGAAGAACGTAGAAAGAACAGCCTTTCTGACCCAGTAATTCCTCTCTGCGAAGAGGGGAAAAAGGACTTAAGGCAATTGGACTCAGCATTCAACGGGACGCATTGAAGCAAGAGGGGACAAACTGAGCAAGTCCTGGGTCTCGCTTCAACTAGGGAGCAATCCGAAAAGCGCAAAAAAAGGGGGTTGCCGTAGGGAAAGTGACAGGGGGGGGAAAGCTGCTCCACGCACATAAATGCAGCGGAAAAAAAAAAACGAAAGTGAAAGGGGACGAGTGTGCAAGGACGTTGAATAAAGGGGATCAGCGGCGGCATCTCTGCGTGGAAAAAACGCAAAAAAACAAGGGCCGAACAAGGGGAGGGAATGGGGGGAATAAGCCAAGTATTCATCGTTTCACCTCAAATAAAGGAGGAGGGGGGGGGGCATGCACACAGACCCAAAAAGCGCCGCGGGGAAATGGGGTGCCAGACGAGGCCCCTAACCAGGATCGCAATGACCACGCTCGAAGGAAAATGGGGTCTGTCCAGGATGAGATTTAGGGGGGTTAGTGCAAAGGAAAGAGACGAATGGGAAAGGCACAACGCGAACGTACGAGTGGGCAAGAAGGACCGGCCTCTCTCCGGGGGGGGGGGAAAAAAATGGCACAAGAATGTTAGAGGGGAAAAGGAAAGGGGGTAGGGCGAAAAAAAGGCGAGGATACAAGACCGGCGGCGGGTTACGAAAGACAGTAGTCGGCGACCGAAGAGATAGAACAGGATTGGAGGCCGAACGGAAAACACACACTGCGAAAAAGGGGAACCGCAGTACGGGACAAAAAACCCGTAACACATCACCAAGGATCATGCTCTGCAGAGGCTCAATAAGAAACAGTTCGAATCCGCCGAACCGCTAAGGAAAAGCTGGGTGACAAACAGGGCACAGACTCTCTGATGTGAAAGTCATGCACAGCTAAGGGAGCAAACGAGGCGGAAACATGCCAAGAACCGAACACACGTTTTCGTCGGGGGAGGGGAGGAGGCGGGGGAGACAGAAAGGAAGGAGAGGAATCACAAAACACGCTCCTCAAGAGGAGTGCGACACCGTGCGTAAAAGCCGTCACATTGACTTGGACACGAACAGAAAACCAGGGACTTGAGAGGAAGCCTTGCAAAAGCCAGCGGAACGAACTACGATACAAACCAAGGGGCGTACTAAAAAGACTGAAATGTTTATTTTTACTTAGCTATGATGAGAGCGGGGGAAAGCCCAAACATCCCGCCTCTCCAACGCCCGTTCTCTCAGAAAGGAGTAAACGAACGGACTCTGAAAGGATGAAGGGGAAAGACTCAAACGAAAGTGGGTGTGAAGAAAGGTGTTGTGGGAGACTCAAATCAGGTGGGTCGGTGCGCAAAAAATACGAACGGGGACAGGCCGGAACTGGACCCAAGTTAGAGTGGCAAAAGAAATAGCGAAAGGCAAATGGTAGGGGCTTCCTGCTGGGCAGGACAACATTGTGCTCCAGTCAAAACGGACTGCAAAAAATCAAAAACCGACATAAATTTCGCTGAAATAGGACATTAATACAAAAACGAGCGGTGAGGCGCGGCACCGAACAAATCTTCATGCTCGCGCTGGGGAGAGGCCCATGCGATACTGGCGAAGGTGGAAAGTCAAAGGGGGAAAACCAAGACCCTTCAAGGGCGGGGACTTGGAAAGCAAACCGCTCCTTGTGTATTAGAGGGTCAAAAAAAAACAAAAAAAGGGCTCTTAATGGAAGTGGCAAAAAGGGCTGTGTGAAGCGAAGAGGTTAACTGCTGGAACGGGTCGTGTCTTCCGGTGGAAGGGGAGGTCGATACGGGCAAATCGCGCCACAAAAAGAGCACAAGGGACTCGGAAACTCGAACATGCGAGCCCTGGTTAATGTCGGCGTGATATGGCATCACGCGAGGTGACGTTCTGAGACGTACCCACGGGAGGGGGAAAAGCAAATGGGATCATTGAAGGGGTGGGGGAAAAAGTGAAGTGCCTGGGGGCTCGCCTGCCGCAACAGATGTTGGGGAGATAGGGGCTGTTGTCGGCGTATCAAATCGAAACCGCTCGACATTCAAGGAAGGAACTAGGGAAGGGAAGAATTGAAAAAAAAAAACATTGTGACGTTCTTTGGTCACAGGGTTCCACCAAGCTTGGGGGGGTCTCTGAAAAAAGGAAATTCCACAGTGGCGAAAAGAGGAGAAATAAATCCCAGCTATCCTTTCCCTAGGTAAGCAATTGGGGAAAAGGACGGCGGGAGGATGAAATGGTCTGGGATTACGTTACACAGCAAGGCGAAAGCAGGAAGCACTGGGTCACCCCCGATCCTAGCTGATAA
>Ga0179593_1560290_pt1 | contig 14619 bp, 14 predicted proteins | sample CZODoug2_1_08_16_FD_185931 | JGI IMG/M metagenome (GOLD analysis project Ga0179593, IMG submission 185931) | Vadose zone soil fungal communities from Angelo Coast Range Reserve, California, USA - CZODoug2_1_08_16fungal (PacBio error correction) | ecosystem: Environmental > Terrestrial > Soil >...
CAGAACAAAGGTAGTCAAACGGGAAAAAAACGTTGAGAGAAAGGGAGTATTTAATGACCCCTGATCAATGACCCACCGGAGGCCCTTCTCCCCCGTCGGGGCTATAAAAAAAAAAAGCGACGAGGGAAAAGGGCCTCAGGGAGACAGGAAAAAGTTATTGAGAAGGGGCCGCCCAACCGGAACTTGTACGCCCCAGGTACCCAAGGCCAGAGGTCGAAGCCACTCCGAAGAGGAGAGAAGTAGGGGAGACCTCCCTAAGGGGGAAATTCTTAGTCCGAATGAACCAATCGAGCATGGGGGAAGGCGAGAGCTTCCTCTAGCCCCGTTGGGAGGTTCAGGTCAGGAGACGATGCACCCATGAACTAGCGAAAAAAAATGACGTAGATCTGATCGGAAAAAGGGGAAGTCTCCGAGACCAGCACTGAACTTAGATCGAAAAGAAAAACGGACAGCCCGACCATGTCATAAACTCAAAGGTCCAAGAACACAACACCTTGAAACGCCAAGAGGGTGTTAGGGGGAACCGCCGTAGAGGGGTTTCCTCACAAAAACCAGGAACTTTATGGATCCTCCTAGCCAAAAAACCAGGCCACCGGCGTCATGAGAAAGTAGACGCGAAGGAAGAGGTTGGGGGGAAGGAGTGATGCCATAGGCTTCGCGCACCAGCCGGAAAGGCGATCGCCTCTCGCCGCAGACGAAAGGGGGAAAACCGGAGAAGAGCATCGTGCGCATGGCGGAAAGACAAAAGACCGAGGGTCGCGAAGTAAGAGGAAAAAAAAAACCCCAAACCCCCCAAGGGAAACGAGCATCGTCGTATAAACTGCCGCCAGTCTCAGGTGTTTAAAAAAAGATGGAAGGTTGTCGAAAAAAGGGGGAAGGAAAAAGATTGGGGGGGAAAATGGTCGACGAACGGAGGGGGGGAATCCGCTCATCGTCAGAAGAGGAATGACCACGGAGAAGCCTCGGTGGGACTCGGGTAGGAGAGAGGAGGGGGGAATTTGTCAAGAGGCCCCGGAATCTACCCTACGAGCGCCAGAACGTGGGAGTGGTGGAATCGATCGTCCCGTGCCGCCTGCTTACCGGAAGACAGATTCCGCCGATTAGAAAAAAGAGGGCATGCAAGACTTGGCAGCAAAAAAGATAGAATGAAGGCTTCGTTCTCGTATGGAGAAAAAACAACGATAACCGGGTCGATAGTGGAGCAAAATCGAAGGAGGGGACGAAAATCAGAAAGGGAAGGCCGGCGGCCGAGTTCGAGTGGGGGGGGGAAGAAGCTACGGCCTGAAACGCAACGTCGCGCAAAAAATCAGACCAGGCATGCTCAGTACGGAAAAAAATCGAAAAAGACTCGAGACGATCGTGGGAGGGACTTCAAAGAGGACTCACACAAAAAGGGGGGGGAGGGGAGATAGATTATGGCCAAAAAGGGACTTTATCCGAAGAAATAGAAGCGCCACTATCGGCTCCGGACTCAAAAAAAAGTTCAAAAAGAGTGCATGCAGACGGGGCTATGTGAAAACTACGTGTGGGGGGAAGACTCGCGACAAAAAAAAAAACGCACTTAAACCGTTGCTCACATGTGGGAGCCGCGCGCAACGCGCAACGGAGAGAACCGCACAGCGATGGCGACGCTCCGTCAATCCGCCCAAGGGGGCTTCGTTGTTTTGAGGGAACATCAATACGAGCAACCGCAAGGCAGAGAGAAAGACGGCGGTCGGTGCGCCAAGGGAGGGAACACTCAAGGAAGGGGCTGCATTAAAGCTGTGCTAGAGGGAAGGGGAAAGGGGGATGTGTAAAGGGGGAGGGGGAAGGTCTCTTCAAAGAAACTCGAGGGGGGGGGGAGGGGACTCAAACCTCATCAAATTCGCCCGAACTGAACCCAGAGAAAAGCATCCGTCACCGAAGTCAGAAAGTAAGACTTGTCAGAAAGGTCTCCGAAAGCGCGCGCGTCCCTATCTCAAAAACAAAATGGTAAAAAATCGATCAGGGTTATCGGGGGGGGGAAAAACAGGTCTCAACACGACCATAACATCTTACTCCCGAAAAGTTTCTACGACTATGGTTGCTGAGAAAAGGGGAAAAAATGACTTCGATCGGAGGAAAAAAAACGCGGAAGGGAATTGCGCAAACAACGATGCCCGGTCGCTGGCGCGCCCGAGGACAAGGGCCCTTCAGCGAAAAAAAAGGGGACAGCCAGGAGGGTTGCAGGAGAGGGGATTGACAGCAAGACTCGAAAGAGGGGCAGCGCTCTAAAAAGCCCCCGGCGCGATAAAAAGCCATGACGCGGTTTTTGCTAAAAAAAAATTCAAAAAAGGCGGCGGCGTCGAGAAAAGAGAGCATTTCTGGCAGGGGTATCAAAGGGAGCGTGCGGGACTCCCCAACCAGTCGGGCAGGACGCGCAGGTGTTTGGTGCAAGTGAAAACGCCGAGGCGACTCGAAAGGGGGAAAAGAAAATACTTTCTAAAGAGTCGGGGATGGTCTCGGAAGAAACCCCTTTTAACAGAAAACGGAAGAAAATCGTGTCGGGCTGAGAAAGAAAAAGAGCGCGAGTCATGGTGGAAAAAGAACCCCTACGGAGCGGGATTCACACACGCGGTCCCAGAAAGAGGAGAGATCGCGGAAACAACCTCAGAGCGGGTCCCTTCTTTAGGGAAGGGATCATCGGCATATGGGCCGGTCAACATGGAATCGGGGGACGATCATGGGATTCTACCTCGAAGAGGGGGGGGGGGGAATGGGGGGACCCCGTGGGCAAAGTCAAGAACTTTCTCCATCGTGGTCTAAGAAAAAGCCACGCAGGATAGGGGAGAGTGATCAACGACTAAAAAAAAAGACTTGGGAGGAAGGAAGCCGCCGATGGGCTTGATCTGTGAATGCGTGATGACAGAAAAACTTTGAGAAGCGGTGATCAGGGGGACGGCGGGGGAATCGTAGCTCACCGGAACACTTGATAAGTAGATCTCGCCCCCGTATTCAACTAGGGGAAAAGGAAGGATCGGCAAGGAAAAGTTAATGGACGAAGGCCCCACCGGGGGGAAAAGGGAGTCTCACCAGTGAAAGCTCGCGAAGGGGAGTCAGAACTCTAAATCTCCTACAATCAGATTGAAAAAACTGGACACATTATTTCTTGAAGAAAACCTTGGGTCAAGACCCAAAAAGGGAAAAGATAATCCCACGCAAAAGCGTCAACCATTATCTTGCAAGTCCGGCGTAAATCCCGTCCCTTTCTCTATTGTCTCAAGGAAAAAAAGGAGCATCGAGAGGATAAGTAATTCGAAAAGAACTCGTGGAGGGAAGCGAAGTAGTTTTAGAGGGAACCATGAAGCGCGAGGTCTGAGTAAGAGGAGCCTCGACAAACAGGATATCTCGAGCCAGGAGGGGGGGCTTCCGAGCACCTCCCTGAAAGGATAGGAGAAAAGAAGAAAGACCATGGCTCCAAAGGAAGGAAGAAAAATTGCACGTCAATGCTCCCGCGGTGGTGAAAAAAAGCCTGACACGCTCCTCGGATCAGGAACTCGGAGTGGCAATAACCTTCAGGGAGAGAACTCCGCGAACCGCGGAAAAAGGGGGGGGGAACCTCGGTAAAGAGATCGCCTGCCGGTTTTCTTGAAAATCCTCGCCGACGACTTTCATGACAGGTGTAAAGCCTCGGATCAAGCGCATTCCTGGTTCAAGGAAAACATACGGCGCAAAAAAGTTGTGTGCGCCAGCGTGAAAGAAGGGTCGAGTAGAACACATTCAGATCTAGCAGAGGTCCAAAAAATCTCTGGAAGGGGGGCGCCCAGAGGGAGGCCAGATAGGAGTAGTGGGGGCGAAAAAAGGAAAAAAGGGTATTTACAAAAAGGAGAGTGGCGAGTCGGAGAAAATGGTCTATTCCAGATAGGCCCGAGATCTGAGTGCAAGGACGCACGTCGTAGCGGAAAAAGAAAGATGGCCAGTGCCAAGGGAACTGGCTGTGGGGAGAAAAGTAGATTCGTAGCGGAAAAAGAGCTCCAGACGTTTGGTGGGTGGAAGCGATCTTCCCCAGACGCGGAATCGGAAACTCTGAAAAGGACGGAGGAGGCAACCTATTATATGGAGGGGGCAAGATAATGGCGTAAAGAAGGGATAGAATGCGGCGGCGGGCAAACGTATGAATCAAACAACGAAGAACCGGAGATGAAGGCGCTTCGCAATCGCGTGCGTCGGGAAAAAATACAAGGGGGGACGTCAGAAACATGCCGCAAGGAGACTATGCGTGAAGAAGGAAAGGCGGCCTGACACTCGCTCAGCACGCGCACATAGGGGCCATGCTCAGTCTTCCTGTAAGTCGGGAATTAAAAGAAAAAGAAACGTGAAGAGGCGGGGAGAGGAGACCTTCCAAATCTCTCAAAGAGAGATTATTGAAGAAAAGAAAGGAGAAGATCCCGAGGCACCTCGCGGCACTACTCTGCTCGGGAGAAAGGGACAAAGCTCATGGGTGAAAAAAAAAGAGAAATGGAGGGGGCTCTTGGGAAGCCGAAGAAAAAAGCGCCACGACGAAAGAAAATGGTTGGATCCGGAGCAAAAAAAAAAAACTTCCTGATTCCGAAACCAAAAAAGAGATTGCGACGCGACTGAATAAGGTTGGCTTCTTCGTCTTTGGGGAAAAGAAGAGAACTCCGCAGTCGAAAAAGTGCGCCCAAAAAAAACCACTCAAGTCTCTTGAGGGAAAAAGAAAAGGAAGCTATATCGGTGCCAGGGAAGCGGTCATGGGGGACGACGATCGCAAGAAGGAGAGGGAAACACTCAACAAAGGTCAAAGGGGGAGAGAAGAAGCTTCGTCCCTCGAAGAAAGCATCCGGAACAGCGGATGCACTCTCCACTAACTGAAAAAAGCTACGACGAAAAGGAGGTACCCGAGAAAAAAAATATCTGGCGCGCGAAAGGGAAAGTCCGCATCCTACGAGAGAAAACAGGAAAAACACGACCAAAAAAAAAAAAGCTGACGCCCGAGGAGGCGACTATTCGTGCGGCCTTGGACAGGTACCTTTCCAAGCTAGAGGGGTTTGGGGAAAGAGAACCGCGGTCAGGGGAGAAAAAGGGAGGCCGCAAATTCTCAAGAAGAAGATTTAACCGGAAAAAATCTTCGTTGAAAACAGATCGACCAGCCAGTGCACGCTCAGCTAACAATAAAAGACGTCGGGGAGCACACCGGAGGGGCTCTAAAAAGAAAGAAAAAAGAGCACTCATGAAGTCCTTTTTTACGCCCCGAAGCCGACCGAGGTACGTCGACAGAAAAGGGACTGGGGCCCACGAACTCGAGGAAAGAGTCTCTTGGCAAGGAAACACGCGGGCAAGGGGAGGAAGTTTGCGTGGACGAAAGAAACAGAGCTGCTTCGCCATGTGTCTTACCGAGATCTTTCATAAAGCGATGGAAAAAAAAAATCAAGCCCTTGTTCGAATCAATCATCAGGTGTCGGGTCGCTTACTGTAAATCGGAAAAGCGAGGAAGGGGGGGCAATCGCTCACCCGGAAAGAAACCACTCTGGAGGGCTAAAAAAAGAGCTGTTTGCAAAAGACGTTAATAATCATCGCATAAGGAGCTCCATACTCCCTACGAGCGGAAGAAGGGGGGAAAGACGGTGCGTGGTGAGAAGGGGTACCTGGGGCTACCCCGGGGTGCGGAAAACAAGACTATTAAGGCCATACGGGTCATTAGAAAAGTAGAAGGTCGTAAAAGGAGAGGGCTTCTCAAAAGTACGGGTGGGGAAGGGAGCAGTGCCACCTATGTGGGGAAAAAGAAAGGGGGGAATCAAGGGAAAGGCGATAAAAGGAAAGGCGTGGGCAGGAGTGGACATACTGTTGCGCGAGGACGAACCCAAAAGGGTGAGGGAAAAGAATAGAAAGATCTCGGAGGCCAACTAAAGGCAACAGAATTCCCGTTGAAAAAAAAGAACATTTCATGATTGAGGGACATCGAAATGCAAAAAAAAAAAAAACCAACAATGGCCAAAAAAAAAAAGACCTTCTCTCCCCCGTCAGGGCGTCCGAGGAAAAAAGAGAAAACGGGTGGGCGGCAATAAAACGTCTGGGGAAGGCCACAAGCGTCATGAAGCCCACAGTACCCGCCCACCCCGAAGTCAGGAAATCAAATCGTATAGAGGAGGGGGGAGTTTCATGTCTGCCCATAAAGGAAAGTAAAAAAGATGGATCTTCACGTCCGAAAAGACTAAGACTTCAAAAAGGGGGGCCGGATCCCGAAGTCCAGCGGGGGAAGGGGGCGAGAAAAAAAAAGGACGAGACGGAAAGCGCTCTCTGGGGACGTACAACCGCGAGCCCAATATAATGCATCGAACAGAAAAGGGGGACTATAAAAAAGGGGGATGAAAAATTCAAAAAAAAAGAGCAAGCCCGTTTCTGCCGCGACCGGCAAAACCTTGCGCGTCGCAATGCTCAACCTAATTTGGGGACAACCGCCAAAGAAGCGATGGAAAAAATCCTAGGAAAAGGGATCCTCGACGCCCGCCTTTCGGAGTCCTAAGAAGTAGCCCAGGCACCGTCTCGGAGAGGGCCGGGAGAGCGCGCCGACGAGGGGGCCCCAGCCATCAGAGGAAGGAGAGCAATCGCATGGAGCCGATCTCCTCGATGGGGAACGACCGAATTTGGCTTGTAACTCCAAAGAATCTGGGAGGTGCGCATTGGGGAAAGCCGTGAAAGGGGAAAGTAGTAAAAGAAGGGGAAAGGCCTGGAAGCCTGCCCCAGCCGCAAAAGCGTCGTAGAACTGCAACTCCGAGGCGAGATAAGATGGGAACGTTTTCGAAAAAGGGGAGGTTAACAAAAAAGGACGGATAAAAGAAAAAAAGGTCTCGTACCAATAAAAGCAGCCTGACCGTCCGGCGCCGGAGAAAGTCTTAACTCGGCCTTTCAAACGCTTCAGGGGCTAGCTCGGATTGCGTGCGCGAGAGGGGGGAAAGGAAGATATCGTCGTCATCGACAGAAAAAGGGGGTTCGTTGGCCTTGCCGCCGACTTGAAAAACGAAAACTCTAACTTACGCGCGAGCCCTAAAGCTGGAAAAAGGTGAAGAAAAAAGTGCGTGGTCAAGGGGAAGCCGAGAATGCGAAAAGTATGGGGATAAAAAAAAAAGGGGGGACTATTACGGCGCATCGCAAGGGTTGTCGGGTCGCAAGAGAAGAAAGGAAAGCTTGCCTGCGCGTCTGAAAGACCCATGAGAAAGTCCTCGTGTCGAGGAAAAGGAGACTCAAACAAAAGGAAAAAGCGCACTCACACCAGGCGCATAACCTGGACACCGTGACAGCTTTATTCAGAAGAGACTATCGTGGCGCTCGTATATCGGAGCATGGGGAAGGAAAGGGAAAAAGAAGAGAGACAAACAACAAGGAGAAGGATGTCCTGGCAGAAGATGCACCGAAAAAAAAAAAGGAATCAGAGACTGGACGCCGCGAAATTTTCCAGACGACTAGCTGCCTTGACGGGGCGCTTTGCTGGCGAGGTTTTCAGGAAAAAGCTTCAGCGGAGGCGAAGAGAAAACGCTACAAAAAATGTGTGAAAAAGAGTCTGAGTCTGAAAAAAGCTCTATTGCGACGCGCCGTCGCCGTCCCCCGTTCTTCGGTGTGTTGGAGAAAGAAACTAAAAAGGACCGGAAGGAGTCAGGGGGCTCCGGGGGAATACAAAGCAAGTCTAAAAGGAAAAGGTTAAGCTATAATCGGTGACCTCGCGCGGGTCTTGGGAAAAGGGGAGCAGGAGGGGGGAACGGAAAGAAAAAAAGGCTTGCGAGCGAAAGGGGGAAAAGCGCTATCGCACTCTAAAATTCAAAAACGCTAGCAGGGAAAAGAAAAACGAAAATGCCGAGAGAGGGGGAGGCTCGGGCCGGCTAGGCTGCCACATATCTGGCGGAAACCAGGGGATCTCGAGAAGCCATAAAGAGGAAAGGGGACGTCTGTTGCAAAAGTTCTCAACACGACCATTCGACTATCTGACGAAGGATTTTCTATACGAAGGAGGGCAGAGGGCGAGACGGGGGGGGGGGGGGTGAATGGGGTTTCTACTACTCTACCCGCGGGTCATTTCAAAGGGGCGCCACCGATGCCAAATGGCGCACAAAGAAGACGAGGAAAAAAAGGAATGAGGCCCGTGGCAAAGAGACAGGAGGGCGCGAAGCAAGATGTGACATCAGGAGGGTCAATCGCTCCCGCGTCGAAACGCAAGACGACCACCCCGCGCGATAAAACAATGACAAGAATGGTTCTACTACCATCGGCGCCGACTCTTCGGGGGGAAGGCCAGATAACAGCAGTCTTCCATCGAAAGGGCTCCGGAAAAAAGTGGGACGGCGTCCCGGGACCAACCGCGGGGGAGGGACATTGCTACGGAAAAAAAGCATGTTTGGGAACGGGCTAAAAAGACAAGGACGCCATGGGAGCCGATCTTAAGGGAAGGAGGGAAGGATGGTTCCAATCCCTGTCCTCGATCCGATCAAAGGTCGGGCCTCGCTGCAGGGCGGAAAAGGCGGGGAACGGGGAGCTCGTCTTGGAGAGACAAGAAAAAAGTTCCACGAGGGGGAAGGAAAAGAAAAGAGCGGCAAAAAAAGTTCCCTTACTTTCGACATCAAATCTGCAATGGCCGGGATGGCCGAAAAAAAAAATTGGAGGGGAGAATGGGATTGACGCCTGTGAAGAAAGGAGGGGCTGGGGCACGGAAAGGAGGACGGCAAGAAAAACGATGAGCCACGTGGGTGCGAAGGCTTCCGCAAAAAGGGGAGGGGAGCTTTCGCGTTAAAATAGAGCGCCGCTAAAAAGGAGGAGGGGGGGAGTTATCGTGAAGCAGGGGACATGAAAAACTCATGACCTTGAATCAACTCCGAGGGGACTCAAAAGGGGTTGGCCTACGGGGGAGAGAAAATGAACAGAAAAGGGAAAGTAGTCAAGGAAGCAACCTCTGACCAGTTTGATAAAAGGTCATGAGTTTCTTCACTTAAAAGGGAATGGAACGTGCCGCGAAGATCAATTGCGTTAGAGGAAAGAACGCTAAAAAAAAGGGGCTGCATCAGGGGAACCAACCGTAGTCATATTCTGCCCCCACCGTGGTGGAAGGGAACCCCAGGTACCCCCCCCCGAGATTATAAGCAAAAAAGGCGGGAGCGCGCGAATCTTGCGAAAACATTTCAAGAAGGGAAGGAAGGGAACAAGAAAAGGGGACCGCGAGCAGGTCCGCAAAACCGTTTTAACGCTTGGGAAAACTCGGGGTGAGCGATGCACCATTAAGAGCAAACCGCGCAAAGAGGGGAGTGAAGAAATCGAGCCCGACCCTAAAAGAGGATGGGCTCGAGGGAAATGAAAAATCGGCTAGCCCCGACCAATGGAGAGCAAGAGGAGGTTAGGCGACCGCACACCACACCTTGCAGAATTCTGAAAAAGGGATTGGGACCCGGCCCGAAGGAATGAAAAAAAATAACCCTGACACGGAGTTTATCTCGACGCGCGCGGGGGCGGCGCCGCGGGCGTGAACCAAAACAGCAAGAAGTGAGAAAGAAGCAGGGGGCGTGGTTAGAAGAAGGACCGCCGAAAGAACGTCGGGGAGGAGGAAAGAAAGAAAGAAGGAGGCGCCAAAGGGCCACCGGTGCTGTTGGCACCTCGGCGCGACGCCTAGTGCGCATGGCGGCATCTTGGGCAACAGAGGAACTTAACGAATAAAAAGAATGGGGACCAGGCCTGCCATCGCACAGAAGACATATAGTTTCGAGGGGATTGTCGTGGGGAAGACCCAAAGAAATGTGGTCTGTAACTGAAACGTCGGGGGAGAAGAAAAAAGGAAAGCCATCTGTAGGACTCCTCTCATGCCATCAAAAGAAAACTGGGAAAAACACGTCCGTAGCTCTGAGAAAAGGGGAAACATCCGAGTGGAGGCTAATTTAGAGAAAAAAAAAAAAAAAAAGAGGCATCTACCACTAAAGACGTTGTTGTCGGGGTGAAGCGATCGGGAAAAAAACGGGGGCCCGCCGCTGCTAAGTAACCAAAGAAAAAAGCTCGGAAAGGATGGTATAGCTTCACTCTTTAGGAGGGGGGAAGAATGGAGAGACACGAAAGATAAAGGGAGAGGGGAGGCTCTTGGATGTAAAAAGAAAAGTTTCTGTATGAAGTCGCGTCCGAAAGGGCGTGCGGTCGCATACTAAAAGCTAAGAAGGGCAAAGAAAAACCAAGGCCGCTAGATCTGTCCGGAGGGCTCTGCAACGGGAAGAAAAAAAAAAAGACCCAGGCATGCGAAGTCGGGAGAGTCCGCTTGAGTCACAAAGGAGACGAGAGGGAACGTCTCCTCTGAGGTAAGGGACCTTAAAATCCAGGAGATCAAAAAAAACAAAGGGGGGTCCCTGCAGAAGCAAAAGACCGCGACACAAAGGGGGGGTGGGGGGGTGGGGGGGGGGGGGGGGGGGGGGGGTGGGGGGGGGCAAAGAAGAAATGAAACAAGCGAGGGGACAGACGACGGAAGGGAGGCTTGACGGCGAAGGCGGAAAAAAGGAAAGAGAGGGATGCTCCTCGCCAAGCCTGCTGCATGGTTGAGCAAAGTCTAGGCACGCGCCGGTGATGGGAGGACAATCGGGGTCGACAAAGAAGGGAATTCTTCGGGGGAAAAAAAAGAGGAAAAAAAAGAAGGATAGGTGTCCACGGGCTCTCCGCGAGAAAATCGTGCAAAAATAAAATCTTACCCCACTCAAGTCTCTTGCACTTCCAATCAGGGGGAAAATAGAGGAAAAGAGGGAAGAGGAAGGTTAAAAGCACACTGACGGAGAGGGAGGCAAAAAAGTCTGTCGCTCGGATGGCAAGCTACTCCTCATAAAAGAGCCGAGATCACGCATCCTGAACCATTTTGACAACGAGAAAAGACTGAAAGCCGAGCTACTAAGGAAAGCATCGGCGCGGAGTCACGTTGGCGGGGAACTATACTGGCGCTCGAAAAAGATCCCGAAGGAAGTTACAGAGTGTCGTCAAACACCGGAACAACACTGACACAGCATCCGTTCGAGAAACCTTACTCCTAGGACTTAGTTCAGATGGAGGGGGAAGGAAAGGGTCCCAGGACGTGTTTCTCTCCGACAACCACGCTGGGGGCGAAACCGATTCGAGAAGATCAGAACGGTGACCGGCACGTCGGGAAGGGGGAGGCGCAAACGGTTGCGAGGGGGAGGGAAAAGGATGGACATCAAACATGCGGCGTCGCCCCTTAGTCGGAGAACGCCACGCCCCCGGGCGCTAGATTATCAAGGAGGAAGGGAGACGCTTCTGGGAAAAAAGTCGTATAGAAAAGAAAAACTCAGTGTGGCTGGGGGAAAACTCTCGTAATGAAACTCTCAGCTTGACACGCCTCACCCGGGGCGCATTGCTAGAGGGGGTGTTCGGGGAGAGGGGATAAAAAGCCTCGGCGGAGAAGAAACTGTCTTCTTTCGGACCGATCTACGTTCACAAGGGAGGCGATGGTCTGAAAGAAAAATCGATAAGGTCGGCTAGGGAGGAAAGGGGGGGGGCCATCCAAGAAAGAGCCGTGATGCTAGGGGGGAAAAGACCTCTGCTCGACCCCTACTGAAGGGGACATGCCACTACGGGAGACACAGGCTCGACTGTTTCCCATTCTGACGTTATTCAAAGAAGGGCCGGGATTGTCCGACAATGAAGAAGGAGGACGAGAAGAATCAGGAAGGTGACGAAAAAAACCACACCGGTTCTTGGGCACGGGGACCGGGGAAAATTCTAAACCAAGGGGGAAAAAAAAGATTAGCCGAAGGTGGCATACACCTCCCATCCGCTGACGAGGCTTTCTCTTGACCTAGAAAGGGGGAAAAGGTCGGAAAATGAATTGGGGAAGGGGTTGGGGTGAATAGAGAAGAAAAAAATCATGAAAAAGGGTCCGAGACGGTCCTGCGTGATCAGCTATTTTGGAAGAGGGGTGTCTAAAAAGAGACTAACCGGGTAAAAGAGGAAGGGGAGTCAAAAAAAAAAAAACCAGGCAACCCTCTCTTAGCAACCGAGGACGTTTTAAAAAGAAGGGATGGGAAAAAGGAGCTGACCCCACGAGCTTCTCCCAGGGAGGGGAAAGAAAGCGGATAAGCACGCAAAAAAATCTCCGATCAAGCGGAGGTCCTTCGCACCTTATGGGCGGGACATGAAAAGGGGGGGAACCACAAAGGGAAAAGGAGAAAAGGGTACCCCAAAAAAACTCACAAAAAGTGCTCGAAAAATTAGTGGAGGGAGAACATCCCGCCACTAGGGTCACGTTCCGAAATGAAGGGCAAACTCGATCATTTGCCGGCTAGGAAGGGAAAAAACGGGAACGCTTGGAAGGGGGAATCGAAAGGGAGAGATCGGGGAAGGAGAGAGAAGAGGGGGATACACGTGCAAAGAGCCCGCGCTATCGGAAAAGTGAGTTCTCCTCTAGAATGCTGGGAGTAGGAGACGGCGAACGCAGCCCTCCCAGGATGTTAGCCGGAGCACCTTTCTAGTGGAAAGCTGTTGGTGAGCGCCGGCAAACCCGCCGGAGCCGTATCCTCGGTCGATGGCCAAACCTTCTTGTGATAATCTGAAAAGCTGAGGACCGGGAAGGAGCCACCAGGCCCCAGGGAGGGAGGTCGTCGAGGGGGGACTCTCAGACAAGGAAAAAGGGGGAAGAATTGATGGGAAAAAGAAAAGCTCGTCTCACCTCCGGCTGTCAAGTCGCTGTCCACTCCTAAGGACGTTTCCTCGGAGAAAAGGAATAGGGAATGGGAGTCTCGGTGTGCGCAGCGAGAGGAGGAAAAAGGTCAAGAACCTCCACAGAGAAGAAGGAAGAGAGAAAAATGCCACCCCGAAAAAGGGGGTGAACTTATTATGGTCGTGTGAACGGTTTTTCCTCAAAATTGTAAAAGACTCGGAGGATCCCATGGGAAAAGCTTATTCCAAAACGTGACGAAAAATGACCCGAAAGGGAAAAGTTTTGTTTTTTTTTGGGGGTCTTCAGCCGTCTCGGGAAGGGGGGGGGGGGAAAAGAGGGCGAATTGGAGGGAAAGGAGAAACGAGCGCCACATTGTTCGTGAGGCTCTCGTCCGTTGCAGACCGATTGCTAAAAAACTCTGACCTTAACTCCTCTACACCGATTAATTAAAGGAACAAGGAGGACTTGCGTGTTAAGAATAAGGGGGAAGGGAAAAGACACGAGAGATGAAGATAAGAAAAAAAAAAAAGGATGACGGGCAAACGTCAAAAAAAAAGCGTGCGGGTCGCCAGAAAGCGCGCGTGCTGCCCTTGCGAAAAAGTCGGAGGAAGCGGTGCGATCCCGAACTCGAGAAAAAGCTCACATCAAAAAAGAAGGGAAAAAAGAAAAGGAAACCGGGATCTGGATTCCCTGCAGTCTAGAGACGAGCGAGAGGGGAGGTGCTCGGATCCGTCCATCTAAGCTTAAAGGAAGAATAACAAAACAAAGATGAGGGACGGCTTCAGCAGCAAGGAACTCCTCAGAAAAAAGAGAAGAAGACTGGGACCACAAAAACGGTTTCCATACGACTGAGATGCAAAATGGAGAAGGGGAAGCTGGGAGAAAACTTGGACGAGCGTCCAGAGGCGGAAACTCACGAGAAGGGGGGGGAGGCACGGCCGTCCAAGCACAAGTCTGAAGTCTGGCGACCAAACGGATTTTTCTCCTCTAGGGAAAGAAGCCAAAAGGAGGAGGGTGTTGATCATACAAAGCGATAAAAGAAGGAAGGAGAGAGGTCGGCTCCGGCGGGAAGGGCCCCTTCTGACCACGCAAAGGAGATATAAAGGGTTAAGCTATAATCCTGGAGGAGGAAAAAGGGAATATGGGGGGGCAGCGCGGGAACTTAAGAGAAAGAACAACGTCAGGGAAGATGCAGGAGAGAGAAAGAAAGGAGAAAGAGCGCAAAAGAAGAAAGCGGAATGTTCACTGTCTCCACGAGCAGAGAGCTACGACTTGAATATGTCTGGGGGGGGGAAGTAGAAGCAGGAAGACTATCAAAACTTAGCATCGGAAAAAAAAGAGGTTAAAGGAGGAAACACCGTTCTCAACACGACCATCATCCTTAGGAAAGGGAGGACGGGGGGGGCGTGGAGGGACTAGAAGAAAAAGGACCTTGCAAGAGGAAAGAATGTTTTCTAAAGAAAGGGGAAGCGTCATTTCCCTCTGGGGAGCCCAACGAGGGCCTCCGCCACTATGGAAAACTCAAGAGAAACCGGACCTAGGTAGGGGGGGCCACGATGAGAAGTAGGGGGGAGAGGAATGGACATCACAAAAGACTTTTGTGACACTCGGCCACCGTCAGACTCGAAAAAAGGGAGAGAATCGCGCCCTGGGGGGGGAAGACCTTCCGAGTAATCCATCATAATACGCCGGTTCTGGGGAAAAAGAGAGGATCAGTCTCCGGAGGGAGCGGGGAAGTCTGTCCTCACCACCGGATTCATTGGGAAGGAGTTGGGGAGGGAAAGTCTACAAGGAAGAGAAATGGTAAATTAAAGGAGACGTTCACCGCTTGCAGGAGGAGACCCCTCAAGCCAGGCTCGCATCGTGTCGGCTTCGAAAGGTTACGGAAAGAAAGCAGAGGGGGAGAAGAGGGTTCATCTATCGCAAAAAGAGATGCATTCCACACGGGGGAAACATCGCTG
>Ga0179593_1616049_pt1 | contig 14619 bp, 14 predicted proteins | sample CZODoug2_1_08_16_FD_185931 | JGI IMG/M metagenome (GOLD analysis project Ga0179593, IMG submission 185931) | Vadose zone soil fungal communities from Angelo Coast Range Reserve, California, USA - CZODoug2_1_08_16fungal (PacBio error correction) | ecosystem: Environmental > Terrestrial > Soil >...
GGAACGAGAAGCAAAAAGAAGATTAAGGCCGGATTTCAGCAGAACATGGAAGGTTGAACAGGGAAAGAGGGGTGTGGTGTCGACCAGACTCCAGCAAAGGGCCCAATACTTTTTTCTAACAAAGACAAAAAAAAAAAAAATGCGGGAGACTCAAGTTCTTGTAAACAGGCAAAAGAGGGGGGAACAATGGAAAGAAGACTAAAGGAAAAAATGGCAAGTTCCTTAAAGGAAGGTGGTCGGCCCACGACGCGTCAGCCAAGCCGAAAGATTTGCAATTACAAGCAAAAAATAGAAAAGACTAAGAAAGACGGGATCATTAAAAACAGGCCCAAAGAAACCGTTTGGCAGAACGGGATTGGGCAAAGGGGGGGAGAGTGGGGACGTATCTTCAAGAAGACACCCAGGGGGGGAATCTGTACTACAAAGAAGACTAAATCACAAATGTTAGGAGCAGCGCGGTGGACTGAAGGCCGGAAAGGGGGAGTGAAAAAAAAAGGGGGGGGAAATTGGGCCTAAATAAGGGTTGAAAAAGAAAGGGGGGGGGGGGGCGAGGGGTGCGTCTAGGTAAAATCGGGTTGACAGACCCAAGGCGGATTCCGACCGAGAGAAAGGGCAACCGATTCAGAAAAGGTTGGAGAAGACACTCGATGGTGGCGGGCAGGGTAGGTAGTTTCCTTTGCAAATAGAAAAGAAAGCCGAGCCAGTCTATCGTCAAGGAGAAGAGGAAAGAGCGGGGGGATTCGTGAAGAAAGAAAAAAAATCCAGGATCGCGCAAAAAACGAACAACTCACAGCTAAAAAAGGGGGGGTGTGTGGACCGTTCTGTTTGGGAAGGAAATGGGGATCTCTTGGGGGGGCATCATAAGGAAAGGAAGTCTCCGTGACAGGGGGGAAGAAGTCGGGAGATCCAGTCAAGAGCAGTCCGGCCCGGACCGGTTGGAACTTCAAAAGAAGGAGAAAGAAGGGCAAACCAAAAAAGGGGGCATCGGTTGGTAAGAAAGTACCATTTCCTTTTCATGTATTTAAAATCATTTTCTAGGAAAAATTTGTGCCTAATAAGGTATAAGGGGGGGGCAAAAGGAAATTCTCGGACCCACTTCGGTGAAAATAATCACGACGTGATTGACGGGAGAGATCAGTTTCTGGGGACAACGCAAAGCCCAGGAAAAAAATATGATTCGAGCTAACTGGGGGGAGGGGAAAAAATCAAAAGGGGACTCACCTGGAAGAAAAGAAACCCAGTGGGGTTTCCAAAATTGAAAAAACGACTGAATTATGGGGAAAAGGGAAGGGGGGATCTTAATCCAGCAGGAGAAAAAAAAATGAGATCGCAATGTATGAGAAAAAGAGGGTGCAGAAAAACCTCTGGAAATGCTGCAAAAAACCGAAGGGGAAAAGACCAGATACAGCACATCGGGATGACACGGCCCAATCCTAAAAAAATCTGGGGGACCGGCATCAAGACGGTTTGGAACTAACGGAGAAGGAAACCAAGCCTACCTTACGGGAGTTACACAAGGTTGAAGAGGGACGGGAAGTTTCTGAAAGAATCAATCGGCACAAAAAACCAAGAGACGCAAGGAATGCAGAGTTCGGAGCATAGAGGGTGTTGACAGGGCGGTGAAGAAAACTGGGGGGAGTTAGCCTTGGCCAGGAAGGAATTCCTAAATGGTGGGGAGATAACCCTGGGGAGACAAGAGTTCGGAGGCCGAGCAAGGACAAGTTTCAACGATGGAAAGGTTCCTGGAAAATGGAGTGGCCCGGTGAAAGGAATAGTGGAAAATCGGACCATCATACATGGGCAGGAGGGGGGGGGGGGTGTGTCTTCAGGGATGTTTCCTGAAAAAGGGCGGGGGGAGGGGGTGGCAAAAGAGAAGACGCATTAACCAAGAAACAAAAAAAAAAAGACAAAAAAAAAAAAAACAAGGGTCCGCCGGCAACAAAAAGTGGGACAAGGGCTCAGATAAGGAAAAAGGGCAGATATGCTATCACCAAGTGAGAGGAACGAACTGGAAGAGAAAAAAGTCGAGGAGGCAACACGAAAGAGACCAAGTTGAAAGGAAAAATGAAAAGATCCAAAGCCCATTCAAAGATTGGAGTGAGGATTTGAAAGCATTGAAGGTGGGAAAAATCCAAAGCTACAGAACTCCGCCTAGTACAGGAGTCATTAAAAGGACGATCCGCAAGGAGAACTTGGAACAGGCGAAACCCCGGGAAACTGGGGGGAAGCCCGCCAGCGAATGGCGCGCAAAGGGGAGTAACACGGTTGTTGAAAAAATTTGGAAAAATTGGGAGATCCGGGGGATCCAGAAGCAACAGGGGTGGGTAGATCCGGGAGGCGTCGATTTGTGGGGGGTGTTCCACAAAAAAAAAAAAAAAAAAAAACAAAAAAAAAGGTCCTGGGCATGAGGAAAGAGAGAGAACGAAAGTACGAGACGCTGGCACGCCGCGGGGGGGCAGGTGCTCGAAAAAGGGCTTGAAAAAGTCACAAAAAAACAAGGAAAAAAGCAAATAATGAATATCGTTTTTTACATCAACAGGGGGGGAAGACCCGGGGACAGAGGGCAAGGAGGGGAAAGTCGTGGGTGGGCGAAACGCGGAAAGGAATGACAGTTCAACAGGCCCGGAGCGGGTTGCAAAGCAATCGTCTAACAGGGGGGAGGGATGCGAAGGGGAAAATCTCTGACCAACAACGAGGGGAGAAAGATCCTTTCAAGACAAAGGGAGAAAGCAAATCGCAGTAGACAAGAAAAAGGAGGAAAAAAGCCCGGGGGTGGGAAAGGCTCAGACCAGTTTCCAACTTAACCGAGGAAAGGAAAACGAAAAACCGTCCGTCGAAAAGGGCCTTGGGGGAAAAAAAAAGGCCAAGTCGTTTCAACGCCCGAAGGTCCAAAAAGGGGGACATGGTGTTGAAGGGGACGAAAGACCTTGGATTGAGGGGGAGCGGAACCTAGAAGCGGTGAAAGAGAGGAACTTAGAAGCCACCAACTTCTTGAACGCCGGGAGGAAGGAACAATACCAACCAAACATAGAAAAGAAGGCACTAAAACAACACAAACCTGGACGTATTCAGAAACAAAAAAAAACCGGGGAAGAAATTTAATAAAAAAAAAAAAAACTCGACACACCTTGTTACAAACAGAGTCGAGAGGCCGCCAAGGGGTGCGGAAGGGCAGGACGGAAAGAACATTGGGGAACGTGAAAGTTGGGATGCAGAGCCGTCCACATAGAAAAATCAGGCGAAAGATGTAAGGGGGGGATTTGACATAAATGAGCAAAAAAAAACGAGCAAAAGAGGCCCTCCCTGAAATGGGAGGAAGAGTAAAATGGGGGGGGGCAATTTGAAGGTTGAATAGGGAATGCGGTGGTTGGGGGCATCCGGGTATTGCAAAGAAAAGGAACAAGGTCTCCATTTGGGGGAGCGGGCCGGTGGAAAAATCTTCTAACCGACTGGTTGGGACCGAGACTCTGTCTAGGGAGTGGGGTTTTTGAGGGGGGCCACCCAGGCAGGCTGGCCAACAACGTGAAGAAAACAGGAGGCACGGACTCATGCAGTGGGGTCAAGGGGTGACAGCCCTTGGAATTCGCTGTGACCAGCATCGTTGGAAAGCGAAAAAGGAGGTTAGAGCTCGATTTCAAACCGAGGGGGTCCCAAATGTCCGGAACTCAGGGAGCGAAGTAAGAAGAACCTTTCCTTGAAAAAGTCAACGAAAGAAAAAGACGGGACACTACGAATGGCCTTACATTAAGGAAAAAAGCGGGGGGGGGCAAAGTTTTGTCGATGATAAGGTCAAAGTCGAAAGGTGAAGAAGGGGGGCCGTCGGCACCGGAAAAAACGTTCTGGGTGAGGGCTTCGAAAACACGCAGGGAAAGGCAGAAACCGATTTCGATTTCCGGTCAATGGAGGGGGCGAGACCGGCGTTGCTCCAGGGAGAAGATTGGAGGGTACTCGGGTTCGTTGGACAAGGGAAAACACAACAGGTACGGGCGTATGGGGGAGAAATAGTCCCTTTTTGAGGCCCGAAAAAAGGAGAGAGAATCACACGCAAAGTTCGGGACCAAAGCCGGATAATGTAGGGGGGGGGGGAAAGGGGGGTTACTGTTCTTCAAAACCAGGGGGGGAGGGGGTGGGAATCACGCCCCCAGCAAGTCGATAAGGAAAAGAATTCGACGCCGATGAGAAAGGTCTCGTAGCCGGGAAAGCGACTAACTGGTTCCAAAATAAATCCCTTACGGGAATCGAAGGGAAAGAGACTCATGAACCAAGGGGGAGTCGGTCAAATTTCCAAAAGGATGAAAGGATGGAGGGGGTGGATGTGAAGGGAACAGAAGGGCGAGGGCAGGTTACGGCACCTCTAAAAAAACGGGGAGCTCTCCCGGGGAAAACTTCAACAACTCAATTGGGGGACACCAAGCTTCCAGGACGAAGGGAAAAAAGGAACAGGGCCCCAACGTGTCGATGGGGGGGGAGCCAGCCTAATGTTCGGTCACAAAAAGGGGAAAAGCAAAAGCCTCCTCCTGCTGAAAGAGACTGTGAGGACGGCGCTGAAGGAAATAAGAGACGCAAGAGCCTGAGCGGATCCTGGATTAAAGCGCGAAGGACATGGCAACCTTCGGATGAAAGGGCGGGGGCTTAAAAAAGAAATCGGAGGGGGTTCCATAGAGCTCGAACCAGGTGCCAATTTGGAGGAAAAAGAAAAGCCAAGCCTCCCGGGGGGGGTGTTGCAGGAAAACACCAGGGATAGAAGACTCCCCAATTGTGGGGAGGAAGGGGAGGTGTCGATTTAGAGCAGAATTCCAAGAAGGGGAGGGAAGGGGGCCGTGTTCATCGAACCAGACATCAAGGAAAGGAAAAAACTGGTGAGTTGCCGATGTAATGATGAGGGAGTGCTATAGGCGACATTAAGCAAACCTGGGTCAAAAGGCAGGGGAACCTGGTCGTGACCGAACGGGGGTTTTCTCAAGACACCGCCCTACGGGATTGCCACATCGAAAGAAGTCCAAAAAACGCAGGGAAAATTCTGCGCGGCAAAAGTTGAAAGAGGAGCCCTGGTAGAAGAAGTGGAAAGAGGTCCGGAACTGGTCGACAAAGAAATTTTTCACCAAGAGGGGCGGAGGGTAAAGGGGTTCGCTGGCAGCCAGGGGAAGGAGGGGAGCCAGACTATCCCATTCTCAGATGACAACCAAAAAGTGGGAAAGAGAGAGAAAGGGAGATACGAGCATAGATAAGGCCAGAAGTTCCAGCGACCGGAAACCTTTGTAACGAAAAGGGGCCGGGGGAAACTGTCTGTCAAAACAGGGGAAAAAGGGGCAAAAACTACTGAGATACAAATGGCGAACCAGTACTTGTCACTCCCTCGCAAGAGGTGGGGGCAGGGGGGGCCCCCTTCGGGGGGACCGAAGGGCCGGAGACCCACCTCAGGCTGGTGAATAAAGAAGGGGGTCGGGGGGCACGACCAGGATGGAAAAAAACCAGGAGTGCTTAAGGCTAATCACGAAGAGAAATAAACATCGATCAGAAGCAAGGGGGGAATAAAGGGCTAACATTGAATGGGGCGGGTTGAGAAAAGGCAATCTTGTCGACAAGCGGGGAAAGGCTACAATCTATAAGTGAAGGGATCACAGAGCGGAAAAAAACTTTTGGAGGGAAAACGCGGGTGTCTTTCTATGAATACGGCCCTGGGAAAAAAAAAAAAAAAAAAAAATAAGGACGAAGCAATATGTGTCCTCAACTTTAGCTGGTCCGCCGATGAAGACGATTGTGGAAAAGGGGGGGGAAATGAGGGCACTAACCCTAAAATGTGAAGAGACATCAAGTGGATTGCTACTAGGCGGGCACGTTATGGGAATGACATAAGAACGGAAAAAAGGAACAAAAAAAGTGTCCACAAAGGGAAAGGGGAAAGTTGTATCTTCGGGAGGTCAGGGGGGGAAAAAGACGACGCGCTTTAACGTAACAACTGCGGGAAGGGGGCGTTATAGTGCGGGGCTGAAAAGCCCTTGAAAGAAAAAAAAAAGCGGTGACGAAGGGTTTCCGGAGGCAGCCCGACCAGAGCGACGGGGAAGTTCAAGGTGACATCTTTGGGGGAAATGAAAAAACTCCTAAGGGGACTCAAACAAAAACCCGATGAAAGTAAATCAAATAAAATGGATTGGGGAAAGTCGAAAAAGTAAGCCGTCCATGAGGTGGAGATTTGAAGGTGACCATAATATGGCGGAAAAAGGAGGAACACGCTAAGGCGACGAGACACTGATCAGAGACTGAGGAGAGCGAAAGCCTATTCTGGGGTGAACGCAGGGATTGATCTAGGGGGAAGGGGGCGTGATAATAGCTCAAAGAATGAAGAAAAAAAATGAGAGTTTTCCAAGAAGAGGAGTCCTGGGGGGGGGCCAAATAGATGATCCGAAAACGGAAGAAAGAAGTGGGGGGAACTCAATTATGAAATAACCCCAAGGAATCGTGCAGGAAGAAAAAGAAAAATCGGCCTTGAGAAAGCCGGCTAAGGGGGGGAAAAAGGAACAAGGTGAAAAAACCTGGAATCCGAAAAGTGGACAAGCAGCAAAGGGGACGCCTTCCATGACCAAGACGACGTGGAAGTTCACAAGGCCCGGTCAGGGAAGAAAGAGAAATGGGTGCTTGAGCAACAAAAGACAAAGACCCTTTATCCCAATAAGAAACGAGGTAAGGCCGCATTCTATCAGCAGCACTTGTGGATTTAAGCTTGAGAGAAAACGCCGATTAAAGAGCATACTGAAGTGAGTACTAAAAACGGTGATAAACAGGAATCGGAGGGGATACGAAAAGAAGGACGGTAAGCAGGGCGTCGGTTCGAAAAGGAAGGCGGGTACAGGGCTAAACGCAGGGAAAAAAAGGGCTTGGACCCAGCCACAACCCTTTTCAGGTCAGGGGGCTAGTTAGGACCCCGGGGAGGGTGAAGAGATGCGCAGAAACAAAACGGAAACACAAAAAAAAACCGACGAATTGCAGGGCAACAAACCGTTGGGGAAAAGGCGGAAGGATGGGAAAAAAGCGTGAGGAAAGAGGCTATAACAAACATGGAAAATCAAAGTATTACGCTAACGAAGCTCGAACAAACGCGAGGACCTCTTCCGGGGGGGGAAAAAAGCAAAACCTTGGGGCAAACAACAGGAAGATCAAAAGAACAAAAAGGGGATTCGGGGCGGAGGGGGGGGCTGGTGGGGGAGCCTTTAATTTTGGGGAATCACATCGGACAGCTCCGCTGATCGGGGGGTAACTTTCTCTTTAAGCAATAAATTTTCAGACAGATGTAAAATTACGAGAAGTGCAACAAAGGAATAAGGAAAAGGGCCGACCCATGGGGAAGGAAATGGGGAAACCGCCAAAGAAGGTTAAATTTGTGGCAGAGAGTGTCGAACGGGATGAGCCAAGAGAAGAAAAAGAAACGGGTTGTGGGGGGTTGTGTGACATCGGGGAAAAAAACGTAAAAAGTTTGGTTGGTGTGGGAGTGCACTGCATCATGACCGGACAGGGTGGAAACCGAGTACGAAAAACGCGAGGGGGGGGGGGCACGAACTCCTCCGGGGAAGAGAAAAAAAAAAAAGGGAACAAGTAAGGGGACTTTTCGTAGTTCAACAAAGTTGTACCAGGGGGGAATGCCGAAAAAATAGGGCGTTTACCTCAAGGGAGGGTGGAAAACTACGAGTGTGAGGGCGTTTCCCCGAGGGGACAGAAAATGGCGATCCGAGGGAAATTTGGAGGGAGAGCATGGGTGAAAAACCGACCGATTTGAAGACATCGAGTTCATTTAACGGATTTGCGGCGGGGCGAGAAAAGGAAAAAGGGGGAAAGGGAATCAACAAAAGACAACAAACAAGAAGGAAAAAAGAAAAAGAGAGAGTCCGTCATCCATCCCGCCAGCCCGGGGAAAATCACGCGTAGAACGAGATGATTTAAAATCAAGCCCGCCCGGGTTAAGAAGTTCTTCAAAAAGAGACAATTTTCCCGCGAGCGCCACAAGACCAGTCAGGGGGACGACACACCGTGGAAAAAAAATAACCAAGCCCTTACGTCGGGACAACGCGGGAAACGATCGTTCAGGAAGAAAAGACCTTGGGGGGGGAGTGGCACTACAAGCAAAAAGGGAGGCCAGATGGTTCCGAGCTGAAAGCATTCCTCGGACTGAGGGATCAACAACATGTAAAACGCGGAAAAAAAATGGCACTAAAGGAAATAAAACACATATGTGCAGGAGGCGTAGCCAGAAAACAAAGGAGGCGTGATTCTTCCAGATAATTGAACCTGAACTTGAACTGGAGGTCCGAAAACATCCTGATCAACACAAATTGGACCGGCCTCTTCTGGCCTCGAAAAAAGAGTCCAGCTTTTAAACTTATCCCGTTGGTGAAACGGAGGTTCAGGCAGGGCGGGGTCAGGGGGGCCAGATACGGGTGATGGCGGGAGCCAAGTCAACGGAAACTCGGGGCTTAGTGGGACGGGGCAGGGAGGTGCACTCCCTTCATTCAAACGACCCGGGCCCACGAAATGTGCCGGGTCCGGATTGTTCTGGAAATATCCGCGGGGTGGGATAATTGTTCCCAGGAGGGGGCGGTGGTTTCAAAACAAGGCAGAAAGGAAAAGATCCCCCAGTCGTAGGGAGAAACTAAAAGGTGGTGAGGACGAAATGACGTTTCAAAAGTGTTTTTGCTAGACGATTGAAAACCGGGGGTGGTTCCGAGGGGCGTAGTTCCTTGGGTGGGGGGGGGCGGGAAAAAGGGGGGGGTAGATCGGGAGGGAAGAACTTTGAACCGAGCCCTTCAGGGAGAAAAACAGCGCCGAACCAAGGAAAGGGTGCACCTCCGGAAAGGGATTTTCCAAAAACATTGTTCGTGACGTACCGTCGGACCTAGAGGAAGAGCACTGACAAAAGTTTTTGGCCCGCGCTGCAGAGTCAACGAAGTCTTTTTGCAGTCTGACGCAAGGCATGAGGTTTAGATGCAACCACACTTTGGTAAAATCCCAAGTTGACCGGGCCGTAGAAGCCTTTTTTTTATCAATCCAGGGAAAGGGAAAAACCCAAGAACGATAAAAGTCAGAATGAACCCTTTCCTGTCCTGGGGGAACAAAGCAAGTGGTGGTTAGAGGCTGGTTCACAGATTTCAGCGCGGGAAGAAGTTTTGAGAAATCAGGTAGAAAGGGTGGTTTCGGGACCGGCGGCTATAACCTCACTTGAAATGAGTTCACATGGGGAAAAAAATGGGACAAGGGGAAAGGGCGTGCTTGACACATGAGCGGGCCCCTTGCGTTTGTTCTTTGAATTGGGGGAAAAAAGCCTTACTGATAATGCGATCTCCAGTTCTTCCAACGGGGGGGATCACAGAAAGAGACCCATTCCAGCGGATCCGGAATAATTCGGGAAAAAAACGTTGGGGGTTGGGTCCTTTGAACAGGCGAATCGGAGGGGGGAAGCACCCCAAAAGTCGATAAGATCGGACAGAAGGGTGGAAACGAAGTGGCTCAGATCAAAGTCGGGAAAGAGTCAATGGTCTAAAGCCCGTCCTAAGCTTAAGGAAAGAGCCCATTAAGGGGATTGGGGGACAGAAAATCCTACAGTGGACAGAGAAAACTACATCGGGTCGCCTTGTAATTGAGAGAAGATTGATGGACTTGAAGTCGGTGGGGGATTTGCGAAATGGGGGAACGGGGAGCGAAGTTGAGGTGAAGGCAATAGGCCGGAAAAGTGCAGCAACTGACAGAAAAAACTGGGCGGAACGTTCCGTAGAAGATTTTATTTCAGAGTTTCAAACGGTCACAAAATCCAAGGTCCGCAAACGGCCAAAACCCGGGCCAAAAAGCAAAGGAAGATGTGTTTCAAAGCGAAAAAAAAAAAGGCGACAAGGTTTTTGTTCGGGCGAGAGTATCCCGAGAAAACCCGCTAAAAAAAAACCCACCAGGACAGCAGACAAGGAAAAGCTGGCATGGACGGAAAAAAGAGTTAGCGGAAGGACATACAAGGGACGCAAACCGACAGAAGAGCGGAAAAAAAAAACAAAAAAAAAATCCAGAAATCGTCGAAAACTTTGGGGGGACGACGTTGAATTGGGCTGAAACGGATATAGGGGGGAAAGAGGACAGAGAACCAGTTGTGCCCAGAAATGATTAGGAACCAATAAGCCAGATCCAGTCAAGGTGCTAAAATCCAAAAACGCTTGCGCACAACAAGTTTCCCAAAAACAAAACGAAAATCCCTTGGAAAAGATTCCAACAGAGTTTAATCGGAGAAGAGATGTAGCAAAAAGGGCAAGGGCTGAAGAGATGCCGTTTAGCAAAGAGAAAAAAATTAAGGGACACGGGGTTTTTCTGGGGACCAAGGTATGAGACCGGTGAGATAGATCGGGAGATGAGGCACGCCCTTAAATCCGGGAAGAAAACTTGAAGGGCCTGGGGAGGAAACGGGTCAGTTCTCGATACCCGGACTTGACATAGGGAAGGGGGTAAGTAAAGCCCAGCCCAAATCAAAACTTCAAGGAGCGGCCGTTGAAGAACAGGAGGGAAGCGAAAAAAGGGGTAGAAATAAAGGGGTTGCAAGCCCAGGCAGGGTCCGACTAAGACCCAAGCTCAAAAAGGGGCAGTCAGGGAAAGGGGGGTCTCTGGGGGAAAAGGAGATGACTTGGACAAGATAGAGAATGCGCGGGAATGCGCGACAATCCAAGAAAAAAAAAAACAAAAAACCACAACTTATTATTAAAAAAGAAGAAGAGCTAGAAAAAAACAGCCATCTACGAGCCCAAGCAAGCCAGGAAACAACCATGGAAAGTTATCTATCGTTGAAACGTGGTTCGACCCAAACGAAGAAACAAGGACAACTACTTCTCTTTAAAGTGTTCCGAAGAAGGTACGGGAAAACTGACTCGAAGAAACCATTCATTCTGGCCTTAATGACCTAATCCTATGGGTGGAAATTTCACGAACGCCACCTTTTTATCGAGAACCGTTAAAAAAGGGACGTCAGCCCATCTTGGGCCCCAGGAATGAAGGTCGATGCAAATATCCAATACTATTCGCAATCAAAAACGATCATTACCAGAGGGGGGGGAAAGAAAAACAATGCAGAAAGTGTGGCGTTTTGTTGACGCTTTGGAGGGAAAAAACCGGCGAATGGCAGAGCCATACTGGGTCAGAAACGAAAAAGTGCAAGAGAAAAAAGGACGCGACTTTGGGAATTTCGAAACAGAAACCAGAGTTTAACTTAGAAAGCCGTATCCCTTGGACGGGAAGGTTGAAAAAAGAAAAAAAATTGAAACGACAAGGGGTATGGTCGGCTAGACCGAGAGGGAGTTTACAGGAACATCCAAGTCGAATTGAAAAAAGAGCCTTTTGAAGGGGGAGAAGTAGAGGAAGGAAATACAGTGGATCCCCAAATTCGGGGGGGGCCAGGTGGGGCAGGGGGGTAACTTCAGGATAAAAGCAGCAATAACAGGGCTTCCGTGAAGGTATTAGATGGTTAGCGGGAAAGTATAGTCGCCGAAAACACGTAGCGGCCACCGTCACAATCCGCAACCGACATGTGTGAGGCTATTTGGATGGTAGAAGCGGCTGGGGGGGGGCAGAAGCTAACGGAATCGCAAGTGCGTTCAACGCGTCTCCGGGAGCGAAGGACCAGCTGACATGTTGCAGGAAAGCCGAATCGGGACGCTTGGACCACCACCCCGGAGGTAATGGGATCAAAAAAGGGGGGACCTCGGAGAAATTTACCCCCCACTTGAATTCGGGGAGACCAGTCACGTTTTCCAGGTTGAATTTAACCCCAAAAAGGATTTTTCGCAACAGGACTGAAAAACCTACTATAACAACGAATAAACGAAATGATCTGAAGATCAGGTTTCAACGAGAAACATATGGAGCCGAGGGGCGGGGCTGGGGCAGGAAAAGGAAACTATTCTCCAGAGGAACAGAAAAACCCACAACAACACACACACCACGGTTTGGGGGAATTCACGAAAGATATCCGCGGGGATCAGGGGGGAAAAAGCGGAGGGATCGCACGAGACTGACAAGAAGTGGAATCAAGAAAAAAAGTTAAGTAGAAGCGCACCGGATCTTGGGAAGAAAACCCGGGGAAAAAAAGGGGAACGCAGGGGGATAATCCGGGGTTAAAATAAAGGATGTAACCTCCTTGACACCGCATGGGCCACTACCGAAGCGGGGGGGGAGGGGGGGGGAGGGGTGAGATTTGGAGAGAGGGGAGGGGGGGAGGGTAAAAAAAAAGGGCGGGGGAGCGGGGGCAGGGAACAGGAATTAGAAGGGGTTCCAGTTATAGGGTAGAAAGGGGAAATAATGCTCTGCGGGGAGGGGAGGGGGGGGGGGAAGGGCACGGGGGAAGCTGTAGGGAGTTTCCGCGAGGGTTGAGCGGGGAGGAGTGGCGGGGCGGTTCATGAGGAGACCTGGCGCGTTTGGTTTGAGCAAGAAAAGGGGGACCGAAGAAGGCTTCGGGGGTCGGGGGGGTGGGGAGCGGGCACGACAGGGGTGCAACAATTGTGGCAGGCAGAGACGAAGGGGGAGACTGCGCTCTTGAAAATACACTACAACCATTGTGAAATGCCTGAGGGAAATTCACTAGAGAAAGCATTCCAAGTGGTTGGAATTTGGAGGCCGAACGTGGAAATAGAAAACAGCGTTGGGTAGAGGCAGTGGGGCCACAGCGAAGGTGAGTCCTAACTTGGGGAAAAAAGAAAAAAAAATATGAAGGGAGAATAGGGGAAGTTCGGGAAGAGGCGGCGCCCTGGTTAAAGATGCACGGGGAACTGCAGGTCGGGAGAAAAAGGGGCAAGTGAGAAGAATAATGGCCACTTGGAAAAGGGGGGGGGGGGAAACTGCTCCTGTTTGGGGGAGAAGGCTCCTTCCGGGGGGAAAAAATAGGGAAAGAGCTAGCAACCACCCAAAAAACTACTCAAAACCCTCCCTGAATAGCTGAACTCGGCAAAACACCGTGGGGACAAACAGGCTCGGTAAGAAGTTTGACAGTGCCGGAGGTCAACCATGGAGCAATCGTGGGGCCCTAAAAAGGACTTTGCTATCAGGGGGCTAAAACCCTGTGCCCATAAGAAAAAATGTGAACCAGAATTCAAACAAAAGAAGTGGGATCGTTGTCTTCGGTGCTTGATTGAATGGAACATCAAAACGAAGAAAAACTCACCTTAGCAGGTTAAGGGAAGCCGGGAAAAAAGAATCAATAAAGGAGGAAAAAAACGAAAAGAAGGGAAGCAAAACAGGCTAAACCTAACCAAACGGGCACTGTCCCCATTGCTGATCAGGGTAATTTACTGTTGGGGAAGAAAAGTTCGAATCCTAGGACGAATCGGTCAGAACCAGGACGGGACCCGGGGAGATCTTGAATGCGTCTAGGGGGTTTCGGTAGTTCGGGGTCTGCATCAAAAAAAAATCAAGCAAGTGAAATAAGAAAGCTGGGGCACGACCCCTCTCGGTGACGCCAATGACGACACAGAAAGGGCCTTTAGAAAAAACCAAGGTCCCCGTGGCCCGGAAGGGGGGTTTTGAACCTGTGGGAGACTACAAACGGTGGGGGAAAAAATGGGCAATGCCCTGGAAAAGACAGGGGTGCAATTTCGGAGTCGCGGTGGGGGGGAGGGAATAAATCAGGGGACAACCGCCGGGCTGAAGGGTCAATCATCGGTTGAAAAGTGGAGGGGGGAGAGTGGGACGAATGTGAATCTCTCTCAACAAAAGGGAAAATAGATAGCCTTCAAGAATTAAGGGTCGCAAATCCGCCAGTCAAATCGCGAGGGCTAAAGGAAAGGAAATCATCCCGGCCTTGGGGGGGGCTCAAAAAGAAGGTGAAAACGTTGCCGCCAGCCGACCTGAGTCGAACACGAATTTCCCATCGAAGGGTGTGTCAACGACCTAGGCGAATAGGCAGGATCCGGGAAAGGGGGGGGGGGTTTTTATTGGACGAAATACCTGAATGGTGAAAAAGGGGCTAGCGGTAAAAACCGGTTGCAAAAACGTCTGGAAAACGGGTCAATCACGGCCGTACTTGCCGTCATATTGAAGACGAAGAACCACATCGGGAACCGCCCCAGCAAAAACCGTCCGCAGGGGGGGTTCGGGAAAAAAAGAAGGGGATCGAAGGTCAAAACTCGACGAAAAGTGGTACACGGCGCCATCAGTCCCAATGGGGCCACCGGGGTGCCGGGGGGGCCGTTCAAAGAGGCGTAACCATTGAAAACGTGAAGAGTAAAAGGCCCAGAGCCAAGTCCATGAAAGAAGACGGGAAGGATCGGTCGTGTAAGGGTGACTAAAGTATTTCACCCAAAACAAATGACCGTCCTGATGGGGGGGGCTGGGGGGAAACTGGGTTGGGCAATTGGGAATTTATGTAATGAGTTTGACGCCGGAGGAGACCGTCGTAGAAAAAGATTACTCCAGTGAAGCGTCTGAACAGGTGTTGAAAGTCGTCTGCCGTGTCAAACGGTTGTTGGCAAACGGACCTATTCGTAAGGGTGAGGGGGGGGTAAAGGGGCGCAGACTCAAAGTCTTGCACAACCAGAGACCGGCCGTTAAAAGCGACGAACCAAAGGGGGGGCCCCGCGGGAGTAAGGAGGGGGAATTCGACCGCGTGCA
>Ga0179593_1513026_pt1 | contig 14618 bp, 17 predicted proteins | sample CZODoug2_1_08_16_FD_185931 | JGI IMG/M metagenome (GOLD analysis project Ga0179593, IMG submission 185931) | Vadose zone soil fungal communities from Angelo Coast Range Reserve, California, USA - CZODoug2_1_08_16fungal (PacBio error correction) | ecosystem: Environmental > Terrestrial > Soil >...
TGAAAATCGGTCGTGAGTGTGAGGGAAAAATAGCCCAAGGACAACGGATCGTTCGATATCTCTCTCCGATTCCCTAACGGTGCTAGGGTCCAGACTGCGCCTGAAAAAAGGGAAGCGATCTGGCGAGGCGAAAGCACTTCTACCACTGGTGGGATGACACAGAAGGCGAGCTTCGGGGGAGAGATCGGACACTCCGGGCTTAGGATCCTGGTAGTCCGTGGGTGTAGAAGTAAAAATGGGGGGGGTACCGGGAAAAGGAGGGAACCAAATTCTTGGTCAAGAAGTAGCTCGCGGGCTGAGGGTGTGGAAGGAGCCCGCTTTGCAACCAAGAAAATCCAAGATGTGTAAAGTGTCCGCCGGGAGCAATCGTTTGTAGAAACATCAGGAAAGACCACAAAGCGGTCTGAATAAACACTACTGGAATAAAAGCTGCGCAGGACAGTCCAAACGAGGGAGAGGGTTCTTAAACTCCTTAAAGGGGCCGGGGGAGGAAGGACAACAGCACCAAAACAAAAAAAAAAAAACACCAAGCACAAAAAACCAACACACAAAAAAAAAAAAAAAAAAAATCAGGCCTCGGGCCAGTAAACATGCGGGTGAGGCCGAAGTTCGGGAGATAACGATCGTCTGTCTAGGCTGGGGTCCTGAAACCGGAACTGCATAGGTCACACGCTAGCATTCAAGTTTTCAATTGTGAGCGACTTTCAAGGAGAAGAGAGGATAACGGATTACTCTTTAACGGAAAACCCGGGGAGACTGGAGGCTGCACTTCCAACAGGTACGCAGAGATCCACCATGCGTCCAAAAGGGGAAAAGAAACGATCAGAAGGGCGGCCCAAGTTGAGAGAGACGGCGAGGGATCGGAATTGGGCCGCACATAAAGAGACCTTCCCTATGAGCTCGGGCCTTGAAGTAAGGTTGGGGTATCTAATTCCCGGGAGATAAAAATGTTGGAATCTTTTTGTCTTGCCTGAGGACCCCAGACGGGGGGGAAAAAGATTGTGACGCCTCTCGGAGCGAGAACGGAAGGGTAGAGAATCTTCAAACGAGAGGACATGTGCACCTCAGTGGTGTATCTGTGCCGGGAATCTCCTAAGGGAAAATGTGTCTTGGGAAAAATTTGCCAAGGTACAAAATTTGAAGTTGATGGGTACCATGATCTCGGAGGAGAAAAATTTGGGGGGGGGGGGTTTGGGTTTTTGGGTGTTTGGTGGGGGGGGTTGGGGCCACTTCCTCTTCACTCTGAGGCAGAAAAGTCTCGAAGTAGTCAAAGTTGGCTATGGTAAGGATTTAACTCAACATTGGAGATTTAGACGAGAGAAAGAATGAGGGTAAACCCCGGTGGCCTTACAACTCCACTGTAAAATAGCTAATAGCAGGAGGACGGGGAAACCTGTATGAACAAACAGATAGGCTTAACAAGGACTCAGCAGAAGGACAACTGAGCTAACCAGGAAACCAGGATTAATGAGGGGGGGCCTTGGCTGCCGGAGAGTCGAAACTTTTCAAGGCTGGACGTAACGGTGTTGACAAAGGGCTAAGCACCCTTCAATAAAAGGCGGGAAAGACACGGGATGAGAACAACGTTACGTATTAAAGAAGACTTTCAATTTGTAAGACTCACCAAAGGAAAGGAATGGGTGAGAGGGTTAGTAGACAAGAGCGGCAAGAATGGAAAGGCTAGTTTTAACACAAACCAACTCGAAATCCAAAGCGGAAAGCTGGCCTTGGTGATGGTGTCAGGGAAAGCAAAACACAAAATACGAGGGGGAACTATACAAGAAAAATTTGTTTGAGTTCCCTGACGACCGAAATAACAGGCAATGGGGGGTGGATGGACAACCGTATGAGAGTAAAAACCGAAAATCTGAGGAACTGACTCTACCAAGAGAGAAAACAGGCGGGACAACAAAGGACAAGAAGAAATTGTCAAGGGGACGCCATAACATTGGAAAAAAAACGAAGATGTCCACTCTGTGGAAAACCGCTTGCCCTCGGGAACTTATCTATCGCAAGAGGAAGTAGAATACTGGAAGGTGCCTGGGGGTAAAGGGACCCGTTGTCCAGATTGGCATATCTGGAGTAAGAAAAAAGGTGGGAGCTCTTTTATCGTGCTTAAAAGGGAAAAACGACAAGGTATCTCAACTGCACGAATTCGTTCCTTGTAGGGGCTGAAGGACATCCCTTGGGTCGTCTTAGAGTTTGGCCGGGTCGAAGCGCAAATGTCAAAAAATTAGGACCGGATCCCAAGAGTTAGTCGTACAAAGAAGGATAAAGGAGGTGCAGAGGACTTTTGGGGGGGGAGGTAGAACACGAGAGAAGGGCTCCGAGGCAATCTGCAAGAAGAAACAGGGAAAGGGGGGGACTATTGGGGCGGATTGGGGAAAGGAAGCGGACCCAGCTAAGTCTAGGGAAACGCGCAACGGGAGGGTGAGGAAGTCCCACTCCAGGAGGGCAAAAGAAGGAACTTGGGAGAGGGTTAAGGCAAAGGCTCTTGACCTACGAGGAGGAAAAATCAAAGGGGGAAGCAATCGAACAAACCTCGTGAGGGGTAGAGCGCTTTGAAGGAGTTTGGTATAGCTTTGGTAGGCGATACTAAGAGCCTTTGGACGAGGCGCCGACCAACTGTTTTAAAAATACTAACTCCCGGGTCTCAAGAAAAGGGAGGGGGGGGGGGGGGGGGGTGGAATGCAATAAAAAGGGACGTGAGAATTTTGCAAGTGTGAGACAACTAGACTCAAGCAAAATTATCGATCTTCAGGCCTGCAAGGACGAGGCGAAGAAGTGCTGACGTGCCGCAAAAGTAGCTTTGTCCGTGGAGATTACAACAACTTATTAGGGAAAAAATAAAAGAGTCAGACAAATCGCTTGGGGAGGACCCAGCCCTGCCTCGAAAGGAAAAAAGACAACCTCTGGACTATCCGACCGTTAGGTTGTGCTCTTGGAGCATTACCCTGGGAGGGACACATTCAGAGGTTGGCCTATCTGAGACAGGTTAAAATGAGCTTAATTAGTTGTGGGAAGGGACTGAACCCGCCAGGGGGGGTAAGGAAAAATGCGGGGGAAGCGGCGGCTCAAAGAAGCTCAAAAAAACCGGGGCGGATACAGACTTACAGGAGTCTAAAAACACGGGTGAGGTTATGTCGGGAAAATAAGAGGGTCAAAAAGGCGAGGGTATTCCTTGCTAATTCAAAAGGAAGGGGGTATGGGGGGGCTTAAGGAACGAAAAAAGTGCTGAGCGTTTTAATCATGAAGGGGTCACAGAGGAAGGAGAAAGCAAATTTGCGAGGCACGAAAGGAAAAATCGCCGTCTTTGAAAAGGGGGGTTGACGATCAAAGCTCCCAGAGAAGTAAAGTAATTACCTTATTGGAGGATGAGGGGGGTCAGCTCCGGTATGACAGCGGTGCAAAGGGAGGATCGGGGATCAACAGAGGTGCGACAAAGCTGGAGACTCTGCGTAGGTCCAATGGGGAGAATTGTAAAACCCGTTTCAAGGAGAGTCGGAAAACACACAAAGTTTCAGGGCAGTCTGGGAATAGCTAGTGAAGGAAGGAGGTCGGGTTCTGACGTACCAGCCTTGAGTGGACGTAAGGCTCGAAAATAAAGGGCCACCTAGAGGTAATGAGGGGCGAAGAAAGTGTACAACTGCCTTGTCATCTGCAATTCTGAGACTCACGAGATCACGCAAGTCAAGAGAGAAGATATATAGGGGACGGGAAAGGGGGTCCAGAAGCTTGGACACAGGGAGACCTCTCATTCGGAAAAATCGATCCCTTCAGGCGGTGGGGAAAAGATGCTCTGAGAATTCTTGAAGTTTGAGAGGCGTGCTTAGCTCCTGGTAGAGAGATGGAAATTGGAGGGGGGTTTCAATTCCCCAGAAAGAACCGAAAAAGTCAGTGGATTGAGTCGGAGCGAAATGGAACTCAGGAACGGCTGGTTACTCTTACACAGCCTTTGGGGTTCCATAGAAGCGGGTCCCCCGGAGGGAAAAAAAAAAGTCAAGGAAAATGCAGTGTTTTGAAGTAGCTGGTTTTTCAGAGAAAAGGTGGGGTGGGGCGACAAAAGAGCATTAAGGGGGAAGAGGTGAGAATCATCCAACTTAAAAAAGTCACGTTTCTTGAAGTTACCCAATTTTAGCAGTCGTGGTGCGACTGAAACTAATGGAGGAAGAGCAGGACGAGAGGGGGGCGGTGCAAGGGCAGGGTCGGGCAGATACGCAGCAAGGCACAAGACAAAGAACGTTTTCTTCCGTTTGGGGAGATAGGAGCGGAAGAAAAAATTGGTTAATTAGTGAACACGGGGAAACCCAGGTCAGAAAAGAGCAGATAGAGGCCCTTTCGGAGAAGTTGGTAGAGGCAGCACCGTGCGGGTTTGTAAGACCTGTATAGATCAATATTGAGTTGACTGTTCAAACCTTCCAAAAAACAATTTGAATTTGTGGAAAGCATAAAAGGAAGCAGAAAGGGAAGCCAAAATTCGAGGGGGAAGAGAAGAGGAAAAGGGGTACTAGGGGAAAACTGGGAAGCAAGAACACGTTGACGGCGCGAGGACATTTGGTAGGGAAAAGACCCAAGGGACCTGTGAACATGGGGGAAAAGAAACAAGAGAAAAAAGGAGGGGCATCACCTAGGGGGGGGTTTAAAATAGTAGAGCAGCCGTAAAAACAACGTCAAGGAGGGGGGATTGTCGGTGGACCGTTGGGGCCTGACCTCACCCGAATCCGAAGTCGTTCCAACGGCTTCTTACAGCTCAGGGCTTGACGGCGAGATTCTGCTGAGGGGAAGCGTTGACAGACCTAGGACCTAGGGACTCCTAACGACTTCTCTCAAGTGGGATATAAAAACGCCGGGTCTGTTCTTGACGCGCTCGTTTTCCTGAAAAAGTTAAAAGGTGGGAAACGGGAAGTTGCTAGGAATGGAGGAAGGGAATCTCAAAAAGAGCTACAGTTTCCCCCTTACAAGATTCAGAGAAAAGTGCTCGCGAGGACAAACGGAGGGGAAAGCCTAAGAGGATGGGAGGGGGGAGTGAAGCGAAGAACGTGCCGCGGAAGTGCGCAGGAGAAGGGAAATATGAGAGATTTCTCGAGAAAGGAAAACGGGTGGTTACGGAGAGCGAGGTAAGTAAGAGTGAAGAATCAAAAGACGGGGGGAGGTCAGGGAAATAAGTGGTGACCGGGGGCAGGGGTTCCGCATGGGAGGGGCGGGAGGGACCGGGTGGGAGGAGGCGTCAAGAAAAGAGAAGAAGGGGAACGCTTAGGGGGTTGAAAGAAGCTCGATCACGCCTGCGAAAGTAAGGGAAGTGAAAAACGGGGGACGATTAGAATGCGGAGGGGGAAACTCTTGGTAAACGGGGCGGACGGTGGCAGTAGTCCGCACAACTTACAGACGGATGGAGTAAGCTGCCGAACGTGGGGTAGGCCGAAGGGACGCCAACAGATAAAGTGGTATTCTCACCCCAGGTGAGAAGATTAAAAGGGCGCGATTTTAGAGAAATTAAACGTGGTGCGCAGGCGCCGTAACGCCCAGGTCCTCAAAACGGTTAACCGTGGACTTTCAAAGGAATCGAAAACGCCAGGGCTGGATTACGACTCCGGGTTCAAAGAGAAAGGGCGGGGGCGGCTTGCCCTCACCTCAAGCTAAAAACATAGGAGCGACTCACAACACAGGGAGAAAAGAGAGAGGATTCATCGGCGTGGTGTGGCGAGGGCCTCAAAGAAGGGAGGGAGTTCCGGGTCGGGAATAAAGATTACCCGGGCCCTTTTAAAGGAGGAGAATTGAAGTCCTAAAAAGGGGTGGCCGCAGAGAATGAGCGGAAGCAAAAAAAAAAAAAAAAGAAAACCGTCTGAAAACGGTTAGAAACAGAAACTAGATTACGTCGAAGCATCACCATGTCCACGCCTGGGAGAAGCTTGAAGGTTAGAACGTGGTGCGGGTAAAACTGAAGGAAGGGAAGGGAAAACGGGGGGGGGAAAAAGCCAGCCTTCGTCAGTGGACAGAAAGGACGCGACCTTGAACTTCTTGGTGCGATTGATCGAGGAGGTCAAAACTGCCCAGGAGGAAAAGAGATTTAAGTGACGCGCAGCATCAAGGGTAAAGGCCTTCCTCAAAGTTGGAGGGGGAGGCAAGGGAACGCCTGTCCCAGTTCGAGAGTCCCTTCCTCCGACTTGGAATGTCTTCACTAGAACCGGGAAGGAATCGAAAGTAACCAACCTTCAAGAACGGGTCGAGATAAATTATCGTCAGAGGGCCGTCTGTGGAGAAAAGGGCAGCGGGAAGGGGAATTTCAACAGACATTCGGAATAAAGCTCTTTTAAAAAAAGGGGAGGAAAGGGATCAAAAACGCAGCCCGGAAGCCCTTTAAGGAAAAGGCGGACGGGGAAAGGGGAACGGGAGAAGCGAAAGGCGCAGGGCTAAAAAAGAAAAAAAAAGATGGAAACCATTCTAAAGGGGTGGACACGGCGGGGGCGTACCCTGTCTAGCGCACAAATGGGGGCAGGGGTATGCGCAGCGGATTAGGGGGTGACAAACCACATCGCTCCTTACACAATGGGCTGACGGGAAGTGGGATTTGGGGGGGAGGAAAGGGGAGGCATTTGCGCAGGGGGCGGTTCGAGTTAGGAAACACTAAAGAGAGGGTGGAGGAAGCAAAAAGAAGTCTCTCAGGGTATCTCGGCAAACGCGAGGACTTACAAAAAATTCGGGGGTTTGAGGGAGCAAAACTTGTGAAGAGCAGCCGAAAGGTGGTGGCAGGAAATGTACTTTGCTAATCGGAAAAAGGGAGGGGAGGAGCTGCCGAGCGGAGAATGGTCCAAATCAGAGAGGAGAGCTTTACATTCTATCACAATAAAAAGGTGAGCGGGGGGGGATGGAAAAAAAAAAACACACAACAAAAAAAACGACGAAACATCACCATTGGAATATTGATACGACCATTTGGTACCCCCCAACTGTTGCAAGAAAAAAGACACTAAAAAAAAGTCAGACAGGTGTCTATCGACATCCGATAACCCCAAAATTCAAAGTAAAGATCCGGACCATGGAAGCTCGACCACTGTCACAATCATGACGAACCCCTGGGAACGGAAGCTGGCCGCTTCAAGTGTTCGTAGCAAGGTACTCTTCGGCAACTTTTAGAATTTCACCGAAGCTTGGAGAGGAACGGCGTTTGAGGTGAGCTCGTGATGATGAGTTCAATTTGGAAGAGAAAAAGACCAAAGAGTTGAATGTGGAGAGGAAGTAGCCATCATTCTCGTCAGAGTAAAAAAAAAAAGCATTGTTGAAGGAGAAACTAAACAACAAAACAGAAAAATCCATAGATACCAAGGGGAAGTTTGGGGGGAAAAAAAATGACTGGAAAAAATACTAAACAACAAATGGGAAAAAAAAAGGACCCATCCAGGGGTTAAAGGGAAGGCGATCACCGCACTCCACTGGGGGAGGGGGGAGCTGGCGAGGAAAAATTGAACTAAGACCAGAGGAAAAAAGATTCAGAGGAAGCTGAGACTGTATCAAAAAAAGAAGGAAGAATGGAAAAAACGGTGGAAAACCGAGGTGGAAAGTCACTCTCTGAAACTGGGGAAAACCTTCACTATTACGAAAGATGAAAATATTCCAAAAAAAAGAAAAAAAAAAAAAAAAAAAAAAAAAAAAAAAAAAAAAAAAAAAAAAAATAAAAAAAGAAAAAAAAAAAAAAAAAAAAAAAAAAAAAAAAAAAAAAAAAAACAAAAAAACCAAAAAAAAAAAAAAAAAAAAACACACAAAAAAAAAAAAAAAAAAAAAAAAAAAAGAAAGAAAAACAAAAAAAAAAAAGAAGAAAAAAAAAAAAAAAAAAAAAGGAAAAAAAAAAAAAAAAAAAAAAAAAAAACAAAAAGAAGACAAAAAAAAAAACGCACAAAAAATTAAAAATAAAAAAAAAAAAGAAGAAAAAAAAAAAAAAAAAAAACAAAAAAAAAGAAATGGAACCAAAACAGAGGGGAAACAAAAAATAAAAAAAACAAACCCACACAAAAAAAAAAAAAAAAAAAAAATATCGCCTTAAATTACGGGGGTAAGGATATGATTTTTGCCGAAAACATAGTAGAAAGTAACCGAGGGGGGGGCATCCAGAAGGGAACTAGTGGTCCTCGGGTGAGAAATTACGTGCGGCAACGTGAAGAAAGAGCGTCATTATGTGGGGAACAAAATGGACACACGGGGGTGTCGGGATTTGGGGTCAACGATGGTCTCCGGAGAGAAATTAAAAAGGGAGGTTCAAAACGAGACACAAGTAAAGCCGACGCAATCGTCAGAAGGATTTGCGTCAAGGGTGTAGGGTGATTTAAAAGGGGGGGAACTCCGGCAATAGGCTGTCATCAGTGAGAAAACAATTCTTTGAAAATGGAAGGGCGATGGGGGGGAAAGTAAAAAAAATTGAATAGAAAAAAGCGAGCAGTGCGTACGTAAAAGGAACAACGGGCGTGATTTGAAAAAGTGGAAATCAGGTCAGAAAAGAAGGAATGGGGGGAGGGTGTCCGGAACAAAAACTTGAAGGGGCGAGCCTGGGGTTGACCAGCGGACGAAGAAGGAAGCCGAGGAGTGGAGAGATTAGCGCTCGAAGGTGAGGAATTTAATTGCGCATCGGGGGGGAAGGGGACGCTTGATTAGACGAAAAGTGAATCGAAAACAAAAACGGAAGGAAAATCAGGCATTGGATCACTCGGGCCGGCAGGGAAAGGACCTGAAGGGGTTGGAAAGGGGGGAAAGGCGCAAAAGAAAAAAAATTAAAAGGAGAGGAAGGCCTCAGCAAAAAAAAGGGCGGGCGAAGGCAGATAAGGCCCGCAACGCAAAGGGATCACAAAAAATGACTATACAAAAAACGAGATAAAAATATAGGGGAAAAGCGTTGCTTCACATAAAGGAAGAATCGAGGCCGCTGAGCAGAGCCGAATACGTTTTTTAGTGGGGTAAGGGCATTCCCCTCGGACAAAAAGAAGGGGAAAAAGTAAGGGCCGGTCCATCGCCATGTTAGAGGGGAACAGCAGGGGGAAAGGGCCGGCAGGGAAACCACCCTGGTTTGAGAGACAAGCAGGGGGCAAACGGTGCTTAATCCGGAAAAAAGAAACGAATACCGGCGAACCGCAGGAGGATCGATCTCCAGAAAAAAGAATCTGATTTAGTAGAAGGGGGGCCGAAAAAAAGGAGGGTGCCCAGAAATTAAAGTTTGGGATAAAAAAGGAGAAAAGGGGGAGCGAAAAAAAAAAGAAAAGCCTTATTTTCGATGATAAAAATGATCAACACTTTAGGTGGGGGAAAAATCTTAACACAAGAGAAGCTTACGGGTTCAAGGTTTTTTAAGAATACCAAGCGCAAAATGAGCCGAATGGGGCACAAGAATTGGGGCCGGCTGGGAAATGCGGAAGGGGGGAGGGGGCAATGAGATCGGTCGGGAAGGAACAATGGAAAGGAAATCCCGCAGAGGGCAGGGAGCGGACTTCACTCTTTGATCCAGTGGAAAGGAAAAAGGGCAAAATGGAGGCAGGCTTAACTCGGACAACAACAAAACACAAGGTGGAAAAGGACGGGGGGGACAGCTGAAAAAAAGGGGGGACGCGGAGTGCAGGGAAGTAAAGAGGGGGGGGGGCATGAAAAAGTAACAGGCAAAGGGCGCCCTGAAGGGTGCGAAGGGAAAACATAGTAAGAGCGAAGGGGAGCAAAATTCATTATACGTCTTCAGGATCTAGGATATGTAGGGGAGTAGTCATACCAGGTGCATATATGAAAATCGGGGTATTGAGACAAGCAGGGCCGGGATTCTTGGGGAGCGGTGAATGGCAGGGCTGCAGCTGTTATGGGTTGAATCAGAGGGTCAGTGTTGCATAAAAAAGAAAAACTCAAAATCGAAGGAAATTTGTTAGTTTGATTGAGAAGGAAAATTGGCTGTGCTGGTGGCCTTTAGGGTTGGGTGGAACATCATTGAGACAAGGAAAAAAGGGGGGTGAAAAACAGTTTCAGGGCACGCGGGGTGATCGCGATGTGCGGAATGGGGGGGACTGAAAAAAAAAAGCTTAATACATGAAACTGGCTACTGGGGAAAAGTTCAAAAGAACCTCCCCATGTACTCGGGTTGTGGGGAACTGGGGGGGACGTCCGGTCAGAACAGAAGTGGGGAAAAATCAAGGGAATCGCAGACGCATGAGAAAAAAAATTTGGGTCAATTAAGCTTCAAACAGTCCTAGAAAAGGAGGCAACGGAAGAAGCAAGAGGGGGAGGGAACATTTGTCTTCGGGGTAAGTTGGTAGAAGCGCTTCCTTGTAAGGACGAGGACTTTTCAATAGAAGGTAAAAATCGGGAGGGAGATTATTACATTGGAGAAGAAAATTGCTGTATGAAGCAAGGGTTAACAAGGTCTCCATCTTCCAAGGTGAAGGGGTATTTGACAAATCAACCTGGAAGAAAAACCAGAATGGGTTGGTAAGGGGAGAGCTGAAAGAGGGAGTACCAATGCTATCTAAAGTATCCGGATGGGAAAATGTCCCCATTTAAACTGGAAACAGAATTGACGGAGGGGAGATTACGCATTTGTCGTAAAAGCGGTCAGTTCAGACGGGGAGGTAAAGAAGAAAAAAGAAAGAGGGAGCGGGGCGGCATCCCTGAAGATTCGGCGACTAGAAAAAAAGCCTAACCTAAATAGGACTGGTAAAAAAGGATCCCGACTACAAAAACCATGATTAAGTGCGAAGGAAAGGACGGGAGGCACTCTTGACTGGTGGGGAGACTTCCGCACTGACTGAATCCGGGATAAGGTGACGGGCTACTCGTAGGCATTGGGGATGCTAGAGCTACTCGCGCTTTGGGGAATCTTTGCCAGGAGAGGGTCGTCTTGTTCTGAACAGTGGTTTCCTACCAACCTAAGTTGGCTCGAAATGGGTGAAGGGTTAAAGGAAAAACGACCGCCAGAGGAAAAGTGGAGGCGACAAGGATTCGAGGAGGGGGCTCGGCGCGTGGAGAAAGACTGAACTATGTGTTAAAGACATGGGGGATGGAAACTGTTGAAAACCGGGGAGTCTCGACATCAACAATAGCCGTTCGCAGAAGGAAATAAGAGTATTTCTAGGGGATATCGGGGTTTGGTAAGACTCGTGCAATAATGGGAATGAAGAAGTGAAAGGAAGCTGGTAGGGTCCAGGAATAAAAGGGATGGGTAAAGAAAGCGGCTGATAAAATTGAGACAAAAAAGGGTTTGCGGAAGGGAAAGATGAAAAGAGGGGGGGGGGGGGGAAGGAAGGGCAATTGGGGGGGTCAACCTTGCTCGAAAGACTCGACAAAAAGGAAAGAAAAGAGTACGCTTAAAGGAAAAGCGGGCTGGCACACAAAACGACTTTTTCAACGAGGGGTCCTCATGTTAAGAGAGGTCAGCAAGTCACAGGAAGTACTGTCATTCAATCTGACGACAAGGATGTGAAATGGGGTGGAATGTCGGAAAGAAAACTTAAACGTCTAATTTCGATGCACACAGTTCTTTTATAAGGGCTTGGAAGGGTTAGTAGTTCGTTTCCCAAAGGGGTTCTCAGGCGAAGACCAAACACTAATCTATAACTGGTTAACGTATAGGTGAAGAGAGGTAAAGCGGTGACTATAGGTTGTGCTGGGATGGGAGAAAAAAAAAAGAAGAAAAGAAGAATTCTCTCTGAAACACCAGGAGGTTTGAAAGGGAGAGTTATTCAATCGTCGTCAGGGGGTAGCAGCTTGGGCAATAAAAACGAAAGAGGGGTCCCGAAAGGGGTAAAGATTCCCGTGGAAAAGTAGGAGAGGAGGATGTCCGTGGGGCTGAGCCTGAGAACACAGTGTTCCGCAGGTAGGGCGAGAGCTAAAAGGGACCGTTCCAGAAAAAACTCAAGGGCCAAGGTGGCACAAGATTCGAAGTTAAGATCGCCGCACAACAGCAAAAAATGAGCAGAGGGTCACTTCGCAGAAAGTACGTCCGGGGGAGGGGAAACTGCAAGGGCATGGTCCCAACTACTCATAAGCACCAAACACCAAATTCTGGGTGACAGGTCTGACAGGGGTCCGCACGTAGGTCAAAGGAATGAGGTTCGAGAGATAAGTCTTTAAAAAAAAGGCCGTTGGCTGATCACCTCGCTGGGGACGTGACATGCGAGACATGCAAAAGATTTTCTTCCGCTGACTAATACATGGAACGGGAGGACCCATAATCCATCTGTCACACTTTCTCTGTTTACCGGGCCATAACCGGGGTTTAAGGGTAGGAAGCGCATCCTCTTTAAAGCTTCAAGGGTGCCAGGAACTGCCCAAAGGAACCACAAATAGGGGGCCTAGTCTTCGGGCGTAGAAAGCAGGGAGAATCGTACTAATGTGCGCTTTCTCTTCTGTGGGTGGGGATCGGTCGGGGTCGGCCGCAGCAGGCACTGGTAGAAGGATTCCACTAGAAATCAAAATCTTCTTTGTCGGAGGGGGAGGATCCGTCGGCAGGAAAAAGGGGGCCGGGGATTGAACTGAATCGGTCCCAATTGGGTGAAGCTCCGGACACTTCCAATTCCAAGTCAGAAGGGAAGCGTGAGGGAAAAAATTGGTAAGAAGGGGAATGAAAAATAGATAGGGAAGGAAAAGGAACGTCAAAGCAAAATTGCTCGAGCGTCGTCCGAGTCTCTGGGTGCTGGAACAAAAACGAAGACATTCCGTGAAAAGCAGGCCGGTATGCAGGTGAGTGCGTTCGGAGGACATAACAAGGTAATCACCGGAGTGACGCGTAGGGGGTTCGGCACGGGGTAGTCCACGTTCGAATGGTCCAGAGAGACGATCTCTTCCCGGAGGCGTGATCAAGAAGTAAAACTCTCGGGCACCTCGTGTGCGTGCAAACAAAAGGTGGTAAATGCACCGGGAAGGGGGTCATTGGCATGTACAATGGAAACCGCGCGCTCAAGATTTGGACGTGGCGGACGTACTGCTAAGTAACCGTTGGACAGTATCTACCAGAGGAGGGAATAGAGCTACTTCCCAAAGTCAAATGTTCGGGGTGACGGGTGGACCAGCAACTCACCTGAGAGAAGGGGAAAAAATAGACTGGCGGGTCCCGCAACGGGTTCTGGCCGTCCTACCAAAAATTGAAGGAACCATGTCCTCCGAAGAAATACGGAGCCTGGAAGTGCAAGGTGTACGCCTTCCCTGCATCAAAAAGGGAAGCGGCCACAGGAACAGAAAAGACCGTGACTAAGGCAAAGGGTTCAGAGGATCGGGTATGCGATTTATGAGGGGATGAAGTGTGGTAAGAGAAAGCCTCATTTTCACAAGAGAATCTTTATGAGGACGGTTGATGAGGAAAGGATATCTAGTCAAGAAATTGGTTTGGGTCAGCCACAACACGAGTACGGAGAGGGGGGGGGGTGAGCACTCGTACCCTAAGGGGGGAGAATAAAACTGGTGGTATCCACGAGAAACCTCCTTAAAAATAAAAAAGCGAGAACAACCGTGCCGGGGAGGGTGGAAAAAAAAAGCTGATAGAAGGAAAACCAACGGAACGTTAACCAAACGAAGCCCGGGTACTGTAGTGAAAGAGGATCTCCGACTCAACTTCCACCACCGGGGTGTGGGAGGTTTATCGGGGCTGGATTGAAAACCCCCACAAGCATGTAAAGGAAGAGGGGCTCGAAAAGATCATGAGGGAACTCCATAGCATCTGGAAACCGATAATAAATTAAAATCAACTAATATTGAGGGGAAGAAAACCAGAGGTCCATGGTTCCGATGAGACTGTTAAAACGGAAGGTTGAAGCAGAGTGGAAAGGTCGTGCCTTCTGAGGACTTAGTTAAGAAGTTGGCGAAAAGAAAGAAACGCCGGGGGGGGGAGAGGGGGTCAAGGCTGATGGGAAGAGGCCTTCCGATCGTTAGAAGAGTAAGGGGATGAAAGGAACAGGAAGAGGACACACCTATGCGGGGATGTTCGCTATGGAAAACCAGAGGAAAAAAGTTTTCGCTGGGTTGCCGCTTACTAGAGGCGCCACTTTCCGACAAGGACCTGGGAACACAGAAAAAAAAGTAGCGAACCTGGTCGGGCAGACGGATTACGAAAATACCGACTCGAAGACGGAATCGCTGTCCTCCAGGGAAAACAACATAGTTAAGGGGGGGGCGAAGGGGGGAGAATGGGATCGTCAAAAAACTTGGGGGAGCGGAAAACGCAACTCGTGGGGAAGGGGGAAACGTCGAAAAAGGTTAGGGGAGGAGGTCTGAAACGGGCCATCAGCGGGCACAGAAAAAATATCACTTAGCTGGGAGGTACAAAGGACGGCGCTTTGTGACCGACTAGAGGGGAGGAGGAAAGCACCTAAATCCGTCTAGTGGCTCAAGCTGATGAACTCGGCTGAAAGGTGAACTAGTTGCGAGGTTGGGAAGAGCGCAACCGGGACTCGGGGGGGAGGCTGAAAACCGGCGGGTTGTCAGGGATCGAACTTCCAAAAGAATGCTAGGCAAAGGATCACACTTGTGCACGGGAAAAGGGGAAGTAATTTATAATTGGGGAAAAGAGAAGGGGGATGCGGACGAACAAAAAGAATTTCTGAGAGGAAGCGCAGTAAAAGGAGGAAGTGCTCGAAGGATTAAGAATCAACTCTTCTTGTAATAAG
>Ga0179593_1607101_pt1 | contig 14618 bp, 22 predicted proteins | sample CZODoug2_1_08_16_FD_185931 | JGI IMG/M metagenome (GOLD analysis project Ga0179593, IMG submission 185931) | Vadose zone soil fungal communities from Angelo Coast Range Reserve, California, USA - CZODoug2_1_08_16fungal (PacBio error correction) | ecosystem: Environmental > Terrestrial > Soil >...
ACCAACATTACGCCCTTCCCGGGGCAAAAAAGCCTTAAGAAGGGTGTCTAACGAAAAATTGGCGGGGCCTCAATGTTCTGAACATCCGCGAGCATTGGGTTCTGAGTGTTGAGGGGGAAAAGAGGGAAGTTCACAAGGAAAAAGGCAATGGTCAAGGCTGGGACGACCGGTCTTAGGAAAAAAGCAGAGGGGTGGCAAGTTGAAACCTTCAGCACATTTACAAAAAAAACAACACAGCAAGGAATGGGGGAGGAGGTCAACGATAAAGGTTCGTACGCAATAAAACGATCGGGACGCCTCGACACAACGGTGCGAGTCCTTGGGTCGTCACAGTATGGCTACTCTGACCCACAACAGCAAGGGGAAAAAAAAGAGGAAACTCTAGGAAAAGGGGAGGGTGGGATGATGGACAGGTGTGGCCGATGTGTAGTGCTTGCGTGGGGGGATTCGGCGACAAAAGCAGGGAATCTTGGACCTAAGTGAAAGAAGCGATAACAGTGTGACACGGAATGCGAAGTTCATATGGGGGCCAGGCTGGGGGAAAAGCGATAGAGTGAGGAGGGGAACCGTTTGACACCCAGTCGGGGGGGAAACAGAACGAGCTGGTACAGATCGCCGGCGCAGCCCAAATACTGGCGAAGCGGGCCGTATACACCTGAAGGAAAAGGACGAAGGAGCAGAAAAAGTGGTCATACGGATAAGTGAGTGGCAGCTCGAGCAGGTCCACCACACAATATCGCCGTGCGCTGACCGAACAGGCCCAGTCACACTGGGGGTGGGAGTATCAACAGCTTTGGGGAAGATACTAACCAAAGGGGTTGCATAAAAAAAATCGACGGGGGAATATGGTGCGGGGATGCTACAACCGTACGATAAGCACAAGTGGATGGAAGATACTCCTTCCATGGCCCAGTTATGGTTATCGGGACTGTTGAGTGCCCACTAAAGTGCAACAGTACTAGCACAACATGTTTGTGCAGGGTCGGCTACGAGAAAGGGAAGAAATCTCGGGGGGGGGCAATAATAAGCTCAATGTACAAGAAGGATGAAGACAGGAAACGGGAAGAAAACGAAGACTTCCTGTGTTCAACGCCATTCGCCGGTGCGTACAACTGATGGACAGGGCAGCACGTATCAGTAGAGAACTAGATCAAGCTCGCTGAAAATAAGCAAAACAGAAAATAGAAGGCCCTAATAGACATGTGGGTGCCATGGGGAAAAAAACACCTTCCCTTCAGGCGACGGGAAAGGGAGCGTACATGAGGAACAAAACGCAGGCCCGAGTAATCCGCCTTTCCGCCAAAAAGCCCACGACGCCAACAGGAATAGGAGTAATTACAAAGGAAGCCGTACCAAGGAAAAGATCGAAAGTGGTAAGTGCGGAAGACGGTTTGTTCAAAATCTGGGATAATATACCATTAAGATGGTAAAAAAGACGGTGCAGTTTACCACGACGTGGAGAGACTCGTAACCGGGGGGAGGAGGCCCGGGGGGGGTATGGGGACCAAAAAACTGGGAACTGGGGAAATATCCGTATGTAAAGGCTTTAGCTTTCGTGGTAGCACGGGTAGTAGCAGGGGGTTCACTTTAAATGAACGACAGCTTAGAAAAAGAGTGAAGCGGAACTTCTTCTGAAAGGGGAAAGCGGCCCAAGAGCCCACGAAAAAAAACAACAAAAACGGGGAAGGAGGATAGAGATTTTGGGGCCGGTCAGGGTAAGTACAGAAGAAAGGAAACGAAAGGTGCTACCTCCGGGGGGTCGTTAATATTGACCACGGAATCGATGGGTTACAATCGTATCATAGTAAATGTATTCCGGAGAAAAGAGGTCTATAGCCGAGAATAAAAGTACTGGGGGACATAGATATAACATGGGGTTTCGGAAAAAGTGGGGTGAAGTCAACAGAAAGGATCCATCAGCCTAAGTCCGGAGCGAAATTACTCATAAAAACACTGGGGTCAAAAAGGAAACCAGCTATTCAGTATAGAAGGTCTTTGGAGGGACATTCCGTCGCAGGCACGGTTAACGGAAATCAGAAAGGATCAAGAAAAGAGAAATCTGGGAAAGCCAAGGCTTAAAGGTCAAACGCGGGGGGGGGGGTATGTGCAGCATCCGCGCAATGATTGGACATAGGCTGGGGGTAAAAGCCCTTGTCGTAAAGAGATAGGCAAGGGAAATAAATTTTTGAGGAACACCTACACAGGAGAAAACTGAGGAAATTATGAGGAATACGTAAAAGGAAGCTACAAAGTGAAGTTTTAGGACTGGGACACTGGAAATCTCCAGTAGAGAAAAAGAGGGGGCAAAGACCAAAACTATTACAGAACCACTGAAGAAAGACAAGGGGGGAGGGCAAGTACGCATTGAAGGGACATCAGGGGGGACACTCGGATGTGAAGAGAGGCTTGGAGGGGCGGACGAGGACACCCCGATTTCAAAGGAAAAGCAGCTTAGGAACCAAGCGGGGCGGGGATGACGCACGCTCCAACGGGCTGTGACTAGCGCAGGGGTAGAAAAAAAAGCGCCCGGATGGAGGAAACGAGGGGTAGAACTGACGAAAAAATAAAAGTGGGGAAAAAACAGGGCCCAGAAGAAAAGAAATCACTTTGAATTCGGAGGGACGGGGGGGGTCACCGCGCCGCCTCTGTGGACGAATTCTGGACGAAGATGAAAGCGCTAAGAAGGAGAATAAAAGGGGTTCTCAAAGGATATATGGAATAATCGGCGAAAAAAGGTAACCGAAGCCCTAGAGCAGTTGCAAGAAACATAGAAGAGGAAACACGATAGGAAAATTTTCAGATGTGCTCAGGAAAGGTACAGGAAATCATGTATACCCAGTGTAACACGAAATTTGACGAAATGAAGAAAATACCGACAAACTCGGAAGCTTCAAAAGAGCACAACCAAACACTAGCCGTTCGACCTGTGAGATAATCAGCATAGGGGAAGAAATCCAAGGGGGGGGGTGTAGGAGGGAGCGGAGTTAAAGAAAGTGGGGTGGAGTGGGCTTTGAAGGGGTAAGGTTAAGACAGGAATTGGGAAGGGGGGAAAAAGTCTCGTACGAACTGAACTTAAACTAGGACGTGATTCCAATGGAGTCTCGGGGAAAGAGGGAGGATATTCGAGAAGAATCGTTCTTGGGATCAAAAAAACCAGGAAGAGCTTAATAACTTGGTGATCAAAAAGGAAGAATGGGGGCCGCGGAAGGGGACATCTGAACTTTCAATTTAAAGTGTGGCTAACTACTTAGCGGTCTGTCTCAAGGGGGTCCTTGAATCGGTGGTCCGAAAATTCTGGGATTCGAAAAGATACGTGCCGTCCTTGGGCAATCAAAAAAGAACTCTTCACGGAGGAAAAATTTGTGAAGAAAAAAAAGTTTGGGCCATAAGGTCGGGGGAGGAGAAAGGGGACTTGAAAAAAGGTCACGACCTAGAGTTGAATCGTACCCAAGCCGGAGCTTATAGTGCGGGGGGTGGAGGGGGGGGGGAGATCGAAGGTTTCAGGGGAATTTCTTGCGGGAAGTCCCGACTAGAACCGGACCACAAAAGAATTTATCCAGGAACTGGGATAAAAATATGAAGTTAAAGGGACATAGTATACGAAGGTCCCAGGCCCATCATGGTACGGTAAAAATCTGTACAAGGAAAAGGGAAAATAAAGGGAAACGGTCCTCTGAGAAAAGAAAACACCAATTCTTGGTGTTGGTCAAAGATGGGTGGGGCTGAGAGGAAAAACACGGTAAAGATCGAGGCTAAAAAAAGTTTACTTGGCGAAAATTCTTGTCAGGGGATAGAACCTTTGGCATAGGAAGTCCAGAAGGGGATCATTGATCTAAGTTAATATTTGAGAGGAATTAAGCATCTAGGCGGGCCAGGGGACGTATACTCCTAAAGGTTTTTAAGGGTGTCTGTTCTGAAGGAGTCCGGACTAAGACATAGGAGGCCTGGAGTGTCTACAAAGAATGACGTCTGACCGGGGGTCCAGGTTGAAAAACACTATTCAGTAGGAGGAGGGGGCAAAAACGATATGGTAAAAAAAAATTGGGTGTCAAATGCTGTGATGAAGAGGGGTACGGAAAGTGCTGGGGGAATCCAAGGTAAAAACGTAGGAGGGTAGAAGAAAATCAGATGGGGATAAACAGTAAAAATTCTTGGAAACGCCTAGCGGATGAACAAAAAAGATTAGCCGATCAAGATTGTGTTTCTGGGACTTCAGGGGCATATCGGGAGAGGTAAGAAAAAAAAGATCAGGCCAAAGGTTAAAAAAATCAGAATTATTTAGACACTGGAGTGGGACGGAACGGGTCGGAGGGGGGGGGCTTGATGAAATCACAACTCAATAGGGTCATAGAGAAACGAAGGAATGAGGAGAAGGTCCTAGGGAGGTGAAAGGCGCCGAAAGAGGTCGGGACGAGTAACTCTGAACAAAAAAACTTTGAAGGGGAAAAGGAAGGCGAATGCAAAAACAAAACAGAGGGGATTGTAAACGGACGTAAGGTATGAAGGGAAAAAAGTTCGACCGATTCCAGGGGAGAAAGAAAAATTGGGGGGACCTCAATAGGGGGGGTAGCGCGTACAAAAGAAATAAGTGTCAATGGGGTTGGAGTCCGTTACTATAACAGGCCCTGAAGTGATAAAAATTCGGGGGGGAGATTAAAGGAGAACGAGATGAACGTGTGTTGTTGAGTAGGGGGGCTCGAGGAAGAATCACTAAGGCACTGGAAGCCGAAGGAAATTGGTGGATAAAGATTTCAGGAAAGAAGCGAGTTGGGAAAAAGATGAGACAGATACTGAAACGGGGGAAACGAAGAAAGGAGAAAGACTAAAGGACCACAAAAGACGTTTTGATTGCGGCCTATAAAGCATCATAAAGAGAGCGGTGGAAAGAAGGTAGGGTCCCATGCGGTCCAAATATCCTAAAAAGGGGGAGACGAATTCTACGGGGATTACAGAGAGGGGGTTCCTTGGAGAATGCGATGGGAATGAAATAAAGCTCCAAAGTTGGTTGTCCTAGAAGTCAAATATATTCCGAGCGTAAGTGGGGGACTTCTGGGAAAGTAAAGGTGTGCAACTATGTCAAAAAGGAATATTTAATAACTGGTCCCGAAAGAAAGAAAAGCTCCCAGGCTGAGGCATTGGGAGAAAAGGAAGAACGTAAGAGGAGCTAGGGCCCGAAGGCCGAAAGATACATGAATCCCATACCAGAAGAGGTTTGCTGGAAGGGGGGAAAGAAGCTCAGGAAAAGTGGCTCGGGGTACCAGAGAGATATGCGTTATTAAAGTACGTTAGGGGTTTTGGGGGGGAGTTGATTCGGAGGGATCGATCAATGGAAAAAAGGACTCGGAAAGAAAGTCGCGGGATCCCGGGTATTTGCAAGTCACGTTGCGCGAAAAGGGCATGCCCAGAAATCTGTCGCACGGACACCGGCCCAGTGGGTGGATTTTGGAGCGTTCGTACGGAGGGACAACATGCTCTGCTTTTCAGGGAGTTTGGGGGCTGGTCAGGCAGAACAAAAAAAACTCGAAAAGATGGGTAGAGCGTGCAAATCGCAAGCTTTGCTTTTAAAGTCGTGAGAGTTTGCAGGGAAAGCGGGGGCGCTAAAAAGGAGGGACCTTATTCACTGCTCCTGAGACTGACAAGGGAAAAAAACTCGGTCATAAGGAAAAATCATCACTAGGTCTAGTGTTTGCATAGAAACGTCATAACGCGGTAAAAGAAGTGGGGTCTTGTCAAGAATAATTGGCGCTGGCCTGGCGGGATTGAAAGAAGCCGGGAGGGGAAAAAAGGGGGAAAAGGAAAAAACGTGCCGCCGGGACCATCCGGGTCCGGGGGGTCACGGAAACGGTCGGCTGGGGGAAAGGTCCTGGATTGGAGCGGGGTTGGATTAAAGGAGACAGTTGTCGTGGGATGGTTCAGGGGGGGGCAGTCGAATGAAATGACTACAGGGTAATTGTCGGACTTGGGGCGCAGTGGTACTTAGAGAGGGGGGAACCTAAGAAAGGTGAGGAAAGGGCTAATGAGACTACACCAATGTGTTTTGAGATTGGGTTTGGCATGTTCCAAAATAGCAGGTGGGAGCGCGGGAAAATATTGCCTCTATCGCCGTCGGCTAGCAAAAACTATGAGGGGGGGGCTAGGTAACGCACAGGTAAAAAAGGGTTAAAGGGTCTCAGTCTGATGGAGCTCTCCGAGTGTGGGTCGGGGGGAGGGGGGGCGCCTGAAAAAATTATAGAGGGGGGGACTGTCGGGCAACCGAAATGCGAAAAAACTGATCTCATAGATCGAAAAAGAAAAGCATAGTAAATACGCGAAAAAACAAAAACAACAAAACCGGAAGTGAGATATTGTACAAAGAGTTCAATTTTAATAAGAAGGAGGAAAAGAAAACGGTAGAGGGGGCCCAAGAAAAATGGAAAAAGAGGGAGTATCATGAGGTAAGGGGGACTTAAGGGGTTTAGGGCTTGGGGTCGGAAACAAATGAAGACCAGTTTGGTCTCTTTGATGAAGGACAATCCGAGACAACTAAAGGGGGATGTCGAGGAGAAAAAAAAGCTCAAGGAGAGGAAAGGTTCCTGTCGAAGTGATCAGAAGTTCCTGAGGACTAAGACGCACAACCTTAATGGCGCAATCCTGGCGATAAGGGGAAATGACTATGTGGGGGAGGTAAAGGTTTCTGAAAGAGGCTGAGGGGTCCAGAAAAGTTGAAAAGACTAAGGTGGATGCGAAGCTCTTGCATTCATTTATGAGGGACTCCTTAAGAGGGAAACGGGTCTGGTGTGAGGGGGCTTCAAGTGCAAGGGGGGGAGTCGAAATTCCAAAAAGGGATCAAGGAAAGAAGGCGCACCCGAAGTAATATAATGCACAACAAAACGGGGGGGGGAATTACCAGGAAAAGGACCATAGGGAAAAGGGGGGAAAAGACCCGTAGAGAGACTTTGAGGGAAAGTTCATTTTTTTCGAAGGAAAAAGGAACCATCGGGGGTCCCGAAAGAACTTCAGAGAAGAATGAAGTAAAATTAGAAACTAAAAAGAAAAAAGTGGGGGCTCTGGGGTCGCTTAATAAAAGATATAAGATTAGAAAATTGATTATACACCCAAAATAGGAAAGGAAAAATTATAGAGGAATTCAGTGAGGGGGGCACGTTATACAATAGGGAAGTTCAAAGGAAGAAGCAATGGGTATCATGGCAATGTGGGGGATCATTAAAAATCACCTATCTTGTAGAGTGGGGGGGAGACTTATCCGAAGGGAAATGTAGAAACCGCTGTGTGGGAGTTGGGGGGGATGGGGGGAAATCTGATAAAAAAGAGTTCGAAAATTAATACAGAAAAACTTCCGAAAACAGGGAGATCGACAAAGGGGGGTCGGTTGCCAATGCCAGGTTGGGGGGGGGGGGGGGGGGTGGCCACCCCTTCAGGGGGAAAAGCCTCGGGGGTACGGGAGGTTCGTCCTGGAACGGAGAAAGGGGAAGTCTGTGTAGAAAGAAGTAAAAAAGATCAAGGAAGGAAAGATGAATAACTATGAATGAGAAGAGCACGGAAGCCGTTGGGTTTGAAGAGAATATAAGGGGACATTAGGAAGGAGGGGGCCAGGCGCAAAAAAAAAATGTAGAACCGACAGAATACATGTTAAACCTAGGGGACGTATTAGATTGGCGTCGAGGAGATAAAAAAAAGAAATTCACAAAAACCCACAAGAATCTGAGGGGGCCGATGTCGACGGGGAAGAAAAAGGAGATTACTTAACGGGTTAGCCGAAATGAAAAGCAATAGGAAAGCAAGTGGAGTGTCTAGCAGGAGGAAAAAAGAGAAGAATACTCTCAGAAAAAGCACAAGTTCTGAATGAAGAGGTCTGTTGAAGAATGCACCGCTGGGCCGCAGACAGAAGACTGATAGTGGAATACCGACACAGACCCCGAAAGAAAACACTGAACCAATGATGCAAAAGAGGTCCTGACCAATGAATTCCTGGAGGAATCGAAAAGCACAGACATCGGGGGGCCACTAGACTTCAGAGGGTAGAAATGAAGCTGCAGACCGGGGGGGGAATTGCGTGGAAAGAGAAGGAGGTTTGTATAATTACAGAAAAAGGGAGAAGTAGGAATATGAGGGAGGTCTGGGCGGGCCTGAAGCAGGGGGATGCGGGGGGCGGCATAAGAAAGAGATGACTCGCCTTGGGGCTTGTTACGAAAAGAAAGTCTAACAAAAGGTTTGGAAAAAAAGACCCAAAAAGAAACATGCAGGAAAGCGGTAGCGGCGGCCGCTACGACAGTGAAGGAGAGTGGAACAAAGAGAGCCCTAAATGGAAGAAAGAAAAAAGGAGCAGTGGCAGAAAGGGAAAATATTAAAGAAGAATAGGGGGAACTGACAACTCCGCCGATAATTGAGAAAAAAGGGGGTCAAATAGGAAGACGGGGCGTCCCCATGAAAGGGGGAGGTACTATGAGATACCGTGGGTGGAAAGCAAGGGATAAAGCACTAGTGACTTTTACTACGTAGATAGAAGCTCGGTAGAGGGAATCCCCGGGGTGCGAGCTCTGGCGAGGAAAAAAAAAAAGATATTAAAAGGGTGCAAGAGAGTGCAGAAAAGTTCCGTAGGAGGGGAAAGGTTACTGGATCAGGCTATATTCAGGGAAGGAGATCGTAGGAGAGGAGGGGGTCGTTTATTTTCTATACAAAAGAAAGCGCTGGGGAGAAACCGATCGGTAAACGTCCTTGTTATCACATCTAACTTGTGGCAGAGAAGGGAGCAACGAGGTGGGGGAGATCCGTCGAAGTTGGTGTAGGAGCATTTATAGGTCCGATCAGTTCGTAAAAACCCGGTTTCTGGAGGTATTCCAGGAAAAAATCTGGGAGGAGGATGTGGCCTAGGGGGGGAACCGTGGAGGGAATGTGTTGGGATATGAAACGTTTGCTTGGATCGGGAAACAAGGGGACCTGATAGTAAACTTTTTTAAGGGGGAAAAAGGGACTCGTTGGAGGTTCGGAGGGGGGCCCAAAAGACAACAAAAAGATTTTAAGGTGCAGGGAAAGGAGGGGAGCAGAGAAAAAGAAGCGTTTGTGAAAAAATGTCCTGGGATAAGAACTACGGGAAAAGGAGCTATAACGAAGGAAGGCTATGAACGACGGTATTCCACATTCATAGGAGACAAAAGTCACCACTGAAAAAAGAAAGTGTGGGAGGAGGAAGACGTTGTGTATCTGAAAACACTCGGGGAAAGGGGCAGTGGGCGTATTAAAGCGGGGTATAAAGGGGAATCAGGCACAGCAACTTTGAGAGTTACGAGGGGGCCACATCAACGTGGTTGAGGTTCTTCTGAAAGAGGTGGAGGATAATGAAACTCCTGGGAAAGCCATGCGGAAAAAATTTGTCTAATTTCTGCTTATGTGGCGAGGGGGGGGTCTTTGAGATAAAGGCTCATACAATCTGAAAACGGGCAATAACTTGTGACCAAATCGGGAGAAAAGAAAAAGGACGGGGGCGGGGGTTTCAACCAAAGTATCTACACCAGATTGTGTGTTAAACATAGCAAGAATATTTAAATCTAGCTGGTCGGGGCTGGGAAGGGGGGGAATTACGGGGGGATTGAGTGGGGGAATCATATAAAAAAGCTCATAGGAGTAAAGTGAATAGAGAATCGAAAAGTATCTATTTGATCAAACTAAGGGGGGGTCAGAAAAATTCGGTCAGAAAAAAGACCGGGAAAGGGTGGGGGGGCCTAAATCGACATTTGAAGTTGCCAGATGCAGAGGGGGGCATGTCGGACACGTTTGGGCATTCCGGGAGAGAGTGGACTGATGAGGCAAAAAAAGAGCAGAACAAAAAAGAGAGGAGAAGGTAGATGATGCATGTAGGGTGGTGCCAGATCATAATGCAGGCGCCGGAAAAGACAACGTTTCATGGAGGGAAATGGACCACAGGCAAGGAAACAATAATTTTGAACAGAAGAACAATGAGGTGGACTAACAGATAAGGATCTAGGAAAAGAAGTGTAGGGAGTGTGAACCGAGGAAAGGTAGGAAACGCAGAGTCTCTTCGGGGCGAAAATGGCAGGGGGATAACTAAAATTAACCGAAAGGGAAACATAAACTCAAGGGAAAAAAAAAACTGAAGTGGAGGAGAAAAAGTTACGGAGAGAATATTTTGTGGGGTCTCAGCGTGGCATACTAATAAAAGATAGTTAAAAGAATGGGACATACTCATTGTCAAGATGGGGGACGTATCCAGAGAGAGGGGGAGAAGAAGATTTCTTTTGGAAAGAGAAGGGGACGAAGGGGAACATATCTTACTATAAATCGTGCCGGGAAAGGAGAAAAAGAAACGGCGCTGGTCCTCCCTAGGTTAGGGGAGGGTGGCAATAAAGGGGGGGAAGGGCACCAAAATGCAAGTTAACGCCATCGGGGGCGGCCGATGCAATCTTTGAAAAGGGGGAAAAGCGTAGGGATGGCCGTCTATGGACTTGAAGTTAGACACATCTTATTCAATAAAGGAGAAGGGGGTCTTCTTGAAAAAAGAGAAATCCCTAAAGTAGGCATTCGATATAGGAAGGAAGGACCCGGCTGGAAGTGAAGTGTCGGAAAAAAATTCAACCTCCTCTGGGAGAGAGGGGATCTGTTAAAGAGAAAGATCGAAAAAGAATAAGTTTAAAAGTAAGAAAGGACGTACTGAAGCTAGAATTAGTAGAAGGAGGTGGGGGAAAAGAAAGGGGAATCTACAGGCAGTTTTTCTAAAAAAGGAATCGTCATTGAGCGAGGGGGGTCTAGGTAGAAAAGGGGGAATTGGGAAAAATTGCGAAAGAGGCCCATTTGGCCTAGTAGGGGGGAACAGATAGAGGAAAGAGAACGCTTGGACGTAATCTATGGGGTTTGTAATCCCCGAGAGGCCTTTCAGGAAGGTGTCGGAGAAGGGAACTCAAACTAGCAGGGCAGGCAACTTCATCCGGACAGCTTTCAGGTCCGTAGGAGGATCTGGGGAAGGGGAGTGTTATGACGATTCGAGAGAAGGAGGCCATCCTGGAAGTTCCTGAGAAAATCATGCTAAGGGAACTCTACGAACCGAAGAGGTTCATCATATCAGGGAAGAAGATCGGAGTCGGAAAAAAAAGGGGTGCGGGGGGCGTTCAGAAAGTAGGGTAGACCGCGTCGTACTCTGAAAAATCGGAGGGGGGTCACTATAGGGAGGCTCGGTGGGTTGATAAGGATCCAGGGCAAATCCTGATTGACTGGTGATCATCGATCCAGTGCGGGAAAAGATCCAGAGTCAGGTAAGAAAAAGGTCCGGGCTTAATCCAGTGTCCCTAAGAAGATGCCTCTAATGAAGAAAAGAACAAAAGGTTTCTTTTCATCCTGGTGGGGGGGGGGCTGTAAAGGGGGGGTGCAAGGGATAAGGGGGCCTAGAAGTTTGTCAAGAGAGAAAAAGTATATCGGGGCAAACGAAGAAAAGGATATTGTTAAGGTGGAAGGGGGCACCGGAAAAATCTTTGGGAAAGCCTAGGCCTGAAGCCGGGGGGGGAGGCAGTTATCGGAATGAGGAAATCCTGTGAACACAACATGGAAAGAGGAGGGTTCTGAAAAACAAGGGAGTGAAGGAAATCTCAAAAACACCACACAATAGAAATGTGTGACATCGCTGCTGGTAACTGGAATGGGACCATCAGTGTAAGAATATCTGGAAAAACTAGGACTTCTAAAGATTTCCAAACTCAAATAAGTTACTGGGTGTCGGTAGTGCTTTGGGGGGGGGGTGTATGGGGATCTGGAGAGGTGAGATAGCAAGGGGGGGGAGAGTATGCAGAAGAGACAAAAATGTTCGGAGACACGCTAAAGTAAAAGAGTTTGCTTCGTAGAAGTGAAGACAATCTGGGGTATCATAAGGGTTGAGGGAAGAAGAAGGCCTTCAAAAAAGGTAGGGCAAAAAAATAGAGAAGAAAATTGAGGGAATCATCATTGGGAATGGGGGGTGGGAGGTTCATAGGGATCGGGCAGCCGAACAACTGTGAGAAAATCTAAGGATCATTCTGTCTTTAACAATAGTCGTTGTCGGCAGGTTAAGGGCGGAAAGAATGAACGTCTGGAAGAAAGGAAGGTACATTCAGAAAAAAGAAAAAAAAGGGGAAAAAACCAGTCGGAAGAGGAAAGGAGAAACCAAACGGGGGGGTTCATAGAAAAGGGGATCAGATCATAGTAGAGGGGCTCATAAATGGGGGAGAAGAGGGGTCTCAAGGGCTTCTTTCTTGGGGGAGTCAGAGGAAGGAGGAAACTTAAAGAAAAGAAGACACTCACGTAAGAGGGTCGAACTCATAAATGAAAATGAAAAATTTCACGACCAGAAAGAAAAATTTTTAAGAATCAAAAGGATCAAAAGAAAAATTTCTGTCCCAGAAATGGAAGGAAACATCATAAGGAAATCATAAAGGGACGCAGGGGGGGGGGAGACTTTACAGGGAGTACAGCAGAGGGATAATGGAAAAGATGATCAGAAGGGGGGCAGAGAAAAGAAAAGAGGGTAAGCGCTGGGTGGAGGAGGGGATACAGAATCAACGCCTCTTGTTAGAGGGATTCATAACGACAAGTGGCCACGAGGAAATATCCGAGCAGAACGCAACCCTACGAAACAAAAGGGAAAGGGAAAGAAAGCGTTGATTGGAGGTCACTCTAGACTGCAGACCAGGAAGAGGACGTAAGGGCAGGAAGGCTCACACTTAAAAGAGGAAGAAATCGTACAATAGCATGAAATGGAAAGAGGGACAGAGGGGGAAGAGAGGGAAAAGCTAAGGACATATAGGATAGGGCAATTCCGGAGACACTCGCAATCTTTTTCGACAGAGTTTCCTTGAGATAAAAGGCATCATCAGAACAACCCCGAAAAGATTAAAAAGACAAAAACTAAAGGGAAATCCCATGAAACTGAGGAGGTAGAGTGCTATATCTCTAAGATCTTTTTGGAAGGCTGCGCCTCCGAAAAAAGGGAGGAGAATGAAAGAAAGAATCGACACATCAAGGAAGGTGCAACCACGACATCAACTGTCCAAGAGACTCGTCCAGCAGAGGGCGGCAGACTGATAAAAAAGAAGTCATCGGGGAGTTACCAGGCCTTCAAATAGATAGCAGACCTACATAAATACACTGTAAGGAAAATGATAGGGAAGAAAAATCTTCAAGAAAGTCGGGGTAAGAGGGAGAGTACCTCTATAAAGCTAACAAAAGCGGAGCTTCACTAACTCCAAGGAATGACTGAGAGACCAAAATTCAACAGAAAAGAAAAGGCTCTAAATTGGTTATTGGAATGTTTCAGGATCAATTCCATGCTCTTAGTAGGGAGGCAAGTAGTCTTTCTGGAGGTGAGAAAGGAAGGCTAAGGGGTACGGGACAAGCGCGAAAACGTATCATTGTAAATCACCAGCACCATAAGAAAAAGAACCTTACAAAATACAGGAAGGTTTTTTTAAGGGAGAACGATAAAGGGGGGAATTAGGAAGCCTCTGGACCTATGCAGAAAGGAATATCATTATCATTGCCATAGGTTTACCGAATAAGATCTCGGAGTGCCGAAAAAAAAAAAAAAAATGTACAAATAAAAGAAAACACTAGTGAAAAAAAGGAATTGCAAATAGGGGAGGCAATTGAAAATATACCCCAGTCTCTAAAAGTGAACGATTCAGAGAAAAATCTAGTAAAAATGGGAAAAAAAATAGATAAAAGGAAAAAAAGGTGACTAATGTGGATGATCATTTAAGATCCCTTGGGGGAGAAATAGCGATCTGCGGGGGGAGGGGGGGAAAAAGCAACTCTCGGTCAGGGGAAGGAACTATTGTCTTGGGATCGTTGGAACCTAAAGGGTTGCGATAATTAGGAAGGAATATCGGAGTGAAAGAGGGGGGAGGGGGGCTGTTTATTTGGAAAAGGGGTAAAAGAATCCCCATGAAAAGAGGGGAGGGTGGTTATGGAGAGAAGGAAACGGAAGAAGTTCTCTGGAACTAACTGCTCTCAGTAGCCAACGAGTTGGGTGAAAGACAGAAGTCTGAGAAGAAGGGGGCATTGTGGGATAAGACCATGAGAACGTCAAAGATTTTTTATTATACCCGGAATAGAGCTGAAAGAAAAAGATCGTTGGGGGAAACATGTGGGAGGCCATAAAAAGGTTTGAAAGAGGGGTTCCTGGGCATCTATAGGAAGATCGTCCTGATAGTCGTTTGGGGGTAAGAGGAACAGAGAGAAGTTCATTTTGAGGGAGAAGAGGGGCGGTCCAAAAGAAGAAACGATTCAGTTACAGTGCGCCTTAGAGTAATAAAAACTATCTGAGGTTGGACGAGCTATTGCTGGAGCATCGAATAAAAAATCCTTGGACATGTTCAGAGGAGAGAAAAGAGAGGGTTTTGCCACAGAGAAAGTTCACTAGGTGGCATCGACACAGACTGCAAAGGGAATTGGTTAGGAAAAGTGAGTACTCTAACTGTACGGAGAAATTCTTGGAAGGGGAAGAGCGTTTTCATGAGGAAGGGGCGAAAAAAAAAAGGGGATTTGGGAAAAAAGAATGGAGAACTGCTCCACTAGACAAAACCTGGACCGAAGGAGACCAGGGGAAGGTTGTAGTTTGGAGGGGGAAAGTATGAGGAGGA
>Ga0179593_1407572_pt1 | contig 14617 bp, 16 predicted proteins | sample CZODoug2_1_08_16_FD_185931 | JGI IMG/M metagenome (GOLD analysis project Ga0179593, IMG submission 185931) | Vadose zone soil fungal communities from Angelo Coast Range Reserve, California, USA - CZODoug2_1_08_16fungal (PacBio error correction) | ecosystem: Environmental > Terrestrial > Soil >...
CATTCACTCTCGTTCACCGACTCAAGGGGAACGGGGCGGGTCCGCTGCCCTTGGGCAGCACGGAGGGAAAATCTTCGCGTCACTCCCACCCCGTGCCGAGGGGAAAATTCCAAGGGGGGGGGGGCGTTAGGGCGACAGGAACCAGGGGAGGACCACACCTGGTGAATGAAGAGAGAGAGACACTATGTTTTCAAAAGAATAGGAGGGTGTCCCAGCACGGACTGCGGGCAACGGCGAGGGGGGAGTGGTGCAGTTTTCAAAAAAAGAAAAGCCAGGCTAGGTCAAAGGAAAAAGGCTTCATTACGGGGGAAGGACGGGGAAGGGACTGCCAGAATACGGCAAAGGAAAGTCAGAAAAAGTTATTCCGCCTGTCGGGGAAGGAGGAGGGAGTTGGTATAGAATAAAGGACGAGGAAAAAGGAGGCATGTGTATAGCGAGTTCGAAGAAAAAGGAGCAAATCGAAGAGGAAAGCAAGAAAGGTAAGGAGAAGTCACAAATCTTCTCACATCAAAGAAAGAAGAGGGGAAAAAACAACGGTGAGACAAATAAAAAAAAGGAGAATGTGCCGATGGACAAACAAAGAAGAGAAACACTATCTAGAGAAAGGCGGAAAACAAGAACAAAAGAAAACACCGTTCGCCCTTGTACCTAGGACCGACGGTATTGGAGCTGTTTGGAAAAAGATGTGTGGGGTCGAATCTCGGGTGCAACTCGAGGGAGGAAAAGAAGAGGGGGTCTCCAAAGGAGGGGGCAGGAAAGAACAAAACCCTCTTCAAAGTATTCTTAGAGAAGAGAAAAAGGAAAAATTGTCCTCTTATTGTTGTTGGTGTGGGTCATGACGCAGTGGGCAGGATGAGGGGGGCAAAGAGGGAAGTTGTTGACCAGGCGGGAACTCAAATTTCAGCAACGAAAAGAACTCGAGGTGGGGAGGAGGAAGAGGATACTGTAGATGAGAGGAAATTCAGGGAAAGTTTCAAAAGGGAAAAATCACAGGGTAGGTTTGTATTACACGAGGGAAAGAAGAAGTATCGAAGCTACCGAAAGACGGCAAAGAGAGTGGGAGGTCACTGCATAGGAGAAGAGGAAAAAGTTGCCTTAAAGAAAGTAACTAGGAAAAGAATCAACATCCTACCTCACACTTTGTAGAGGGAAGGGGGGGGGGTGGAGGAAGGTCATTGTAAGAAACAGAGTAACACCGACGAACATAGTCCGAGGGGAGAAAGGGGTGTGGGGTATGGAAATCTACAAAAAAAAACGAGAGGGGCCAAAGTTTCAACACAGTCTAAGCAAGCACCGGGACAAATCTACCCCCAACAGAGATAAAGGAGGGAGAGGAAAACTTCCCAAGCGACAGGTTGTCAAAAGCGGAAACGAGCGACATCATAATCGAAAGATACACGTGGAAGTAACATCAAACCATGAGTAAAAAGACAACTCTTCCCAGTAGTAACTTTCACTCTCGAATAAGGAGTGAGACTATACCCGACGGTTTTATTTCGAAGGGGTCAAAGGGGATCCCGGGCAGAAATTAAGAGAGGAAAGATAACTGAGGGTTTGTTTTCCATTGGACAGGCCGAAAAAACGTAATAAGGCTGGAAGACGGAAAAAAAGGAAGAGACGCATGGGAAACCAGAGAAGAAACAACTCTGAGCCCAAAACAAAAAGGGAAAATGGAAAATGTGGTAGGGAAAGGTCCGGGAGAAGAAAAATTGTAGCCACTCGAAGGGGTCGCTTTGTAGTAGTATTCGGTGTTCTGTACCTAAAAACAGAGCGTTAAAAAAGGGTGTAGTAAAGCACATCTTCAAATGAGGTGAATAAAACACAGAAGGCAGAGAGGGGGGGGAAGACAATCCGGTATACTCAGATACGAAAACCAAAACCAAATTTGGGAAGGGGAAAAAGACTTTGGGGACAACTAAGTAAGAGGGGCAAAGAAGACAAATGGACCTCCCTTCGTCATTGGGTAGAAGATAAATAAGGTATAAATACCGAACAAAGGACCAAAAGGACAAAGAGCGAATTTACGATATTCCGAAGAGGTGAGGAAATCCTAAGCAGAGAAACCAACAAGGGACTTCTTCGGGAGGAGAAGCGGAATGGAAAAGAGAGAAAACCCTAGGATAAGTGTGTAGGCTACCGAGAAAAACGATGAGGGTGCAGCCAGTGGAAAGGGGGGAGAGGGTACTTTCGGGGGGGAGACCGGGAGAGAATAAAGGGTGATTACAGGGATTGAGGGGAAAACTTTGATGTAGGGGGGGAAGGAACGGCAAAGTCCGGAGAAATAAAATGGGGGATGGGTAAGGGGGAGCGAAATTTCGGAACTCTCACTATTCCTGTTAGAAGGCCCATATGTAGGGAAAAACCTTGAAAAGCGCCTGGAGGGCGGGCCACAGGGAGAAATCACACGAACGTCAATTGAGGAAGTCGGTCCCATGTGGAAAAAAGATAACCAAAGGGAGGGAAAAGGGGAGCGGTGGAATGTGGCTGGTCGGGGGGACCAAAAGAGAGCGGAGCTACTTGGAAGAAGGGTATTTGTTATTCGGGGGAAAGACAAGCGATTAAAAGACAAAGATCAGGGTCTTTCGGCAAGAAAAAGCGCCTAGAAAAGAAAGAAACACAGTCTTACAAGGAAAAAAATTTGAGCTATGTGCGAAAGGGAAGGAAAAAAGGGCTCCGGAGAAGGGGAGGAAGGACGACGGGGGGGTGATTTCCTTCGACAAAAGGGATCTTGATTTCTAGGCAACAGAGTGGCACTTTGGGGGAAAACGGAACACAGGAAAAACAAGGCGGGAGACGACTTTTTAATTTTTTTGACGAACGAAGGGGGATTGGGTAGGGAGGGGGATCGGATCGGGGAAGGGATCGGGGGAAACTTGTGAACAAATGTTGGGTGGTTTTTGGTTAGAGTCGATTACGCCTCGAAGAAAGGGAAGGCCACAGTAAGATGGAGAGGGCTGGTTTGACGGATCGATGAAAATGAACTAGGTCCAAGAAAAAACACCCCCCAAAAGAAGGGCAGAGAAACATTGGGAGGGTAGAAAGGACTTGATTTTCAGAAAAAACGAAGGTTACCGGAGATTCATGAACTTGGGGTTGAAGGGGGCCAGAGTCAGGTGAGCTGAAGAAAGAGGGGGAAAGGCAAGTAGGGGAGGGGGAAAACATCAGGGTAGAGAGCAAACTAAGCGGCAAGAAACAAATCAACTGTAGATTGTAACAGGAAATGAAAAACCCACGGGGCAAAAGCCCTTATGAAATTCATAAAAAAAGAAAGCAGACATGATACTCAGTAGGACGGAGGATTGTACGTTTAGGGAGAAAAAAGTTGGGTTCTTGCCCCATGGAAAGAAGAAGAACTGTAAGCCCCCCCCAAAACAAAGAGAAGAGAAACTCATCATGTCGAAGGTAAGAAGGAATGCAAAGGGGGAACAAACGAGGGACGGTACCCAACCTAGGCTAACCCGCGAAAAGGAAATCCTTATAGTGAACACCAAAGGAGGGAATGGGCTACCACCTATGTGGGTGAAAGAAAAAACCATAAGACTCTACCGGAGGAAGGGGGAAGTTCATGACCTTTTTTGTAGAGGGGGGGAGTAGGCGATGGTTGTGTTCCTAGACACTTCTTCAGGAAAAAAAGGAAAAAAAAAGAGAATTTTTGTACAAATTCTCCCTAGAAATACACGACTCGTTAAGGGGTCGAAGAGGGGGGCCGTCCGGGGTACCGAGCAGAAGACAGAAAGGGGTCAGGGAACGAGGAAAAATATAAAGTTCCAAGGTGACATGGGGAAGAGGAAAAGGTTGATATTAATCTTCTGAGAGGACTCCATACGAACTTAAGAAAGAAGAAAAAAAGGGAAGAACGTACTACTCTGAGAAGAAAGAGGAAAAAAAAAAACCAAATAACAAAAAAAATTAAATTAACTTTGAGTCAAGGGGGAAGAGATCTGCACGACAGTAAAGGCAGGCAAAAACCAAAGAAGCTAATGTAAGACAAAAATCCTTGCTGACTGGACATTCGTACAATCCCAAACCAGGCGGGGAAAAAAGGGGAAGCTTCTTGTGTAAAACAACGGAGGATTTTGAAAAAAAAATTATCTTCGAAAGTTCTGTGAGATACAAGGAAGAAGAAATCAACCAAGGGCAGGGAAAGGGCTTCCAAAGGGGGAAAAAATTAGGTGAACTTCTTAGGGGAGGCCGGGGGGAGGCAAGTCAAAATAAGAAATGTCCCATGTCTTCAGGGGGGAAAACTTTTCACACCAAAAAAAAGAAAAAGAGGGGGGTAACATAAGAATTATGCAGCTGCACCAGAAAGGAAAAAGTGAAAGAGGAATTTGACTCCTTTGACAGGTATTACGAGAAATGAAGACCAAAGGGGGAGCAAAGTTTATTCCCCCCCCCCTTGGGGGGGGGGGTTCTCGATGAACTCATTTTGCCGAACCAGTCATTCCGAATCCTCAGTTTGGGTGCTGTACAGTCGTTTTTTAAAGGCCAGCGCAAATCAACCTCAGCAGTTCAGGGGAGTTTACAGTAATCAAGGAGACTGGTCAAAAAATCAACTGGTCGCACTTGCTTTGACAGGGGAGTCTTTGGGACTTTTACAATTTAAGTCGGTATGGCCTATCTGTAAACGAAAATTCAATTCCAAGGTTCAAGACTCCTCTTACTTTCGATTTGAGTTGTATAGAGTAACCCTCTTAAGGGTCATCTAAGGGGAGCGGGGAGGATGTTAGGGAAATACGGGGGTTGCCGGTTGCTTCTTCGCGTTAATGAGCAGTGTGAAAAACAGTTGAGCTCTGGCCGAAGCTGCAGAGAGATTTCGTTAAACCTAATAACGGAATAGTGACCCATGGGGGCAGTTTACGATGGTTACGACTCATGGCGGAAAGGAAGGGAGCAAGAGAGAGTCTACTTCTAGGAAGGCCATGATCTCGGACCCAGAGCCGAGATAAGGTAACGCCGCCGGGAGGGTGTTAGAGAAAAAGAGCCCTCCTGGTGTGGGCTCTGGTGATGCGGTGGAACGGGTGATAGGGAGGGGGGAAAAACATGGTCTGAGGGTGGTGGGTGGGCGAAATGAAAAGAGGTTAGCAAATCAAGGGAGCGAAGACGGGCCTACGTTTAGAGAACAACAAAAGTGCTCCGGAGCAGTCGAACATAATACGCACTCAGCCGCCATCAACTACCCTCATCTTTTCGGGGGGAGACCTAACACTCCAGAGTCGGGCTTGTCGCAGGGTGGGGGGGGAAAACCCTCTTGGGGCAAGAGGCGTGGCGTGGGGGGGAAAAAAAGGGTGACTGCATTTGTCGCTTTTCTCTCAAAGTAGAGGGGGGAAAGGACATAAAGTTTGACAACTCAGGTGAAAATATAGTGAGGCTGATGGTAAAAAAGGCCTTTCAGAGGATGGGTTGTTTTTTAATGACTCAATGGGGGGGGGGGGGAGGGGATCTCTTTGGGACAAACCGCTGTGTGCCGCTTTTTGCCACTGACTAAAAAGTCAAAATCTGTCGACCGGGAGGGAGAAAAAAAGTGGCGTCGGAGAGCAGGAAAATGAACCTAATTTATACGGGGACAGGAGACAGTTTCCAGCTCACTCAAGGGGGGTGATTTAACAAAAAAAAAAAAGAGGAAGGAGTGAGCAAGGCCTCACCCGAAGAAGGGGGAAAAAGAGGGACAAACTTGCTGTTTCTGCCCTCCAACTTATGGCACAGAAGGAAAGCAAGCATCCACATTATCGATGAAAAAGAAAGAAGTACGAGCGCAGATCAGGCATGGGGGGGGGGTTGGGGATTGAGGGTGAAGGGAAGGCAAAGGAAGAGGACCGAAAACCCTCAATAGTAAAGCGGCTTAACGTTATATTGACCGGAACGGGGAGCCAAATAACCAAACCTCAAAACAGCGGATTTTTTACATGTTCCACTCCCGATCCGAAGACAAAAAAAAAAAACTACACTCAAAAGACCACCAAAGCGAGTCAACGCTAAACCCCCTTCCAAGGATCAAAAGACGTTGGACGCACCCCCGATGCAAGAAGGAGACATCAACCTACCAGCATCAAAAAACTCTAAGAAAAAAAAACCTCGGCCCCATCTCATCAAGTATACCCAATGGGACGCTGCATAAGTTAAAAGGAAAGGAAAGGAAAAAAGACCTTCAGGTCCATAGGGGAAAAACAGGAAAGGACTTTTAAGTAAAAAGAAAAAAGAAAAAACCTTCCGGGGAGTTGTGTCAGGTCACGAGGCCGGAACCCAAACAAAGGACTAAATGCTCCGGCGCACGATCGATGGAAAGAAAAGGAAAAAGAACACAAAAGCGGAAAAAAGGAGCAAGAGATCCCTCGTTGGGACTAAAAAAAGTGAAATGGAAAAATCTTCGAAAAGAAGCCGTGATGCTGTCTGCAAAGTGAAGCTTAATGCCAGCCCTTACAACAGGGGGGGGGAAAACGAGCCGGACTGCTTACAGACGTAAGAGCTCCTCTGGAAGCCATCTGGTTCTAACGAAAACACATTCCCCCGCACTGGGGAAGTGGAGAGAAAGGGGGGGGTCAACTATCGGCCAATGTGGACAAGAAAACAAATGGGGTTCACATCCCTGTCCTGAACCTGGGGAGATGCTAGCCAACCTTTTCCAAAAAAAAAAGGGGGAAACAGGAGCCAAGGCCCGAAAACACACGCAGGGAAGGACTCTCAGGAAGAGGGTCGCGCCTTCTAGCGACGGAGGAAAGAAAGAGCATCTCTATCAAAGAAAAAAGGGGGGAATGGAAAAGAATTATGCGGAAGTCGCGAAAACACAGATTGGTGAATTCACAAGGTGCTTGTGCTGGTGTCCCTGAAATTGGATACAGTGGGGTCGGGGTTCCAGTGAACCTTCGGAGATAGCCGTATAAAAAGGGGGGAGTCAAAAGGGACACATTTTCCACAGTCATAGGGCAAAGAGGACGTTAGTGGAATCAAGAAGAAAAAATGTGTGGTCTGAGTTAAGATCTGCGTAGCCAGAGAGGGGCCCGATCTATGACTTGTATCGAGAGATGAATGAGAATTTCGTCCCCACTTGTGAAAAGCGAAAATGGGGCCGGAGGAAGGAAAAAAAAAAGAAAAGGCCCGGGAGCGTGTCAAGGGAGGGGGAGGAAGTGTCACCTGCGAATACAGACGAATTCTTGCCTAGAAAGGGTGGGTGGTGGCCTTTGTCGGGGGGGAAGAAAGAGGGAGGTTGGGGAGTTAGCAGAAGCAAAGTGTATATTCTTGGGGGCGGGAAATTGAAACAAAAAAGCCCAGTGAGCAGGATTGACTTGAAGAAATGAACCAGAAACGCCACGGGAAGGACCTATTAAACAGAGAAGACTCGTCAAACTTATTAGAGCTGGCAAGGCCATAAGGGGGGAAAAAAGAGATGCTTGGGAGTAAGAGGTTCCTTCAGGAATTGCGATTGTGCTCCGTGGGAACATTTTGTACTGGACGAATCCTCGTGATCTCTTTGGGGGTGGTCCATAACACCGGATCAGAGGGAAAGGAAAAGTGACCTTGGACCCTGTACAGAGATCTTATTGGAAACATTGTAAATCGGGGGGGAGGGTGTGGTAGAGGTAAGAGGGGAGATACATTCTATAAAGCAGAGTGAAAGAGAACTCAGGGGGGTTCCAACTGTCATTAAGACAGAAAATTCCACCCAAAACACTAAGAAGTCGTAGAAGGGAGGTTTTAAGAGAGGGGGAAAAGGGAAGCTGCTGATGTAATGAAGGGCTAAGGAGGGACTAAAGAGCAAAGTTTCCTCCCAAATTCTGCAAGGTTGAGCTTCGGCTCCTTTAAAGGTTAAAAGATAAAAAAAACAAACTGGAAGGTGTGAAAGGGGGGAAAAGGTTTAAGACCGAGTGAGAGAGGGAAAGAAACATGTATTACGAGGTGCCGTAGTGCAGGGCCGGGTGGTCAAAAAGCACAGAAAGGAAGAAGCAAACGGAGAAAAAAAAAACAAGAAGTAGGAAGACTGTTTCACAGAAAGGGGGGGAGGAGGAAAAAAAGACTAGATGAGATGGTTCCCACCTAGTCGCCGTTTGAGCCAAAAGAAGAACCTGAAAGAAAGGGGCGGAAACCACGGAGCCGAGGCTAAAAAAACCTTTGTAACCCCAACTGCATACTCGAGCCTGGAGTAAGGGCAAACTGTTTATTGGGGAGATTTTTTTGCCGCGGAAAGAAATCGTGCTCCCGGGGGGGAGGCTCCTGAGTCAAGGGGGGAACAACATTCAATCAAGCTCTGTGTCTTGTAAAACTGGAACTCCCACGGGCACGAGGGGGAGATATTTTGCAATCTCCGTCGTGGTACTCATCTCTTCGCCGTTCCGGGTTCTACGCTTCACAAGCATAAACTATCAAAGAAAGTAAAAACTAGTCGCAGGGGCGGCTAGGAAAAGAAAGAGCTTCTCGATTAGATAATAACCGAAGACAAGGAATCCCCGTAAGAGACACTGCGTCCAATGAAAAGCAAAACGAAAGATCCGAGCGGGACAAGAAAAAAGGGGAAAGTTAACAGTTAAATTTTGTAACAGATGGACAAGATCAAAAAGGGGGAGGAGAATCAGAAAAATGCAGCTAAGTCCCGACCCGTCACTGGCGAGGGGGTCAGGAAGGTGCTTACTACCGCCCTGACACAGGAGCCCAGGATATTGCCGCTGCACTTTGTACCAAGCGTTCCACAAAAATTAACGAGTCCATTCAAAGAGGGGGGGACAAATGAAGTATAGAAAGAAAAGAAAAAAAAGGGAAAAAATGGTCAAAACCCCAAAATACCAAGGGGTCTTGAACTCTTTTGGTCGAAAAGGGGAAAGAGCATCACATCCGTCTTAAAAAAAAGGAATAGGGGGAATGTCTAGGGGAGAGTGCAAGAGAAGAATGAAGAAGAAAAAAAAGATAGGAGATATCGCTCAGTAAACAAGTCTGAAAAGACGACCAGAGTGGGAAGCCTGACGGTTAGTGAAAGGACAAGAGAATGCAAGAAAAAAAGGGGAAGAAGCCGTGACATTCCAAGGGTTGTCGGGAAAAGGGACAGATGGGTGATATCACAGAAAAACGTATGAGATCTCACTCATTTTGGGGGGAAAGGTCCTCGGAGTTAATACGGGCGAGGAGGTCACCGGTGAGGTGCCCGCTGAACACGCCGTTGGGACCAGTTTCAGGTTCGGGGTTCAGTAACAATTTAAAACAACGAATCAAAGCAGGGGGAGAAGGAAGTTTCACCATACTCCGTCGGAGCTGGAACGATTTCAAACCAAGCAACCAAAAAAAAAAAAGCAACTGTGCAACCACGGGGAAGTCACGGAGTTCCTATAGTTGGGGGGGAGGTTCTTGACAGAGTGTGGGAACCGGAGAAGGGACGGTTGCTTAGAGGGGTATTCTTTCATATGGACAGACGATTTTAAAATCTAAAAAATCAATTACTGGAATCGGGAAAATCCTTGGCAAGAACGAAAAAGGAAGGCCTCGATTGACAACAAATTGAAAGTGGAAACTCTATTGTAAGCGAGATGGCAGAAGCCCTAAAAGAGGGGACATGGTTTGCGTCTATGAAAGGGAGAGAACAAAGAGCACAGCCAGAAGAAACATAAGAAACCGCCTTATACAAATAGTGAGGATGTAAGGGTGTGAAAAAAACAGCTGTGGGTCGCAAGAAAATTTGAAACGCGGATTTGAACAGTACGACTCAATATTGTTCCATTACAGACAGGGCACAGCTCGACCAGACTGGAACAGGGAAAAAGGGGGGAAAATCACCTCTTATATGGGGGGGGGGGGGGGTTTTGGTCTGCCAGTTGCGTATGTGGGGAAACCCAGGCGAAACGGTCCATGTGTAAAAAGACGAATAGAGGAAGAAACGACGTAACAGTGTTTGCTGAAAGAAAGAAAAAGAGGAGGGGACAGAGAGGACAGTCTTGCAACCCAAGTTAAAAAAGGGAAGCTACTGGGGAGTGAAAAAGCAAAACTAGGCAAATTATGAAGGGAGTTCAACCCAGGGAAGGGTCGCATCTTGTCAAATGTATGTAAACGCACTTACATCAGCAGAGGGAAAAAAGGAAAAGGAGGGGAAAATCACTGAAAGGGACGACCGTGGGAAAGAAGCCTTAGGGGGTGTTGGTTGGGGAGGAGGAGGGCAGGGTCGTAAAAAACGACAAAAGAGATACTGCGGGGGAAAGGGAGAAAAGGTCTTGGAATGAGAGGGAGAATCTAACCACCCACTGGGGGGGAAAGGTTTGCCCACTCAAGCTCCGCACATAAAACGTTCACCGGCCCACGACCTACCCTCCAGTCGATAAATTGCCAGAGAAAAAAGGGACGTGGTCAGTCAGCTGTCAAACTAGCGGGAAGAGAAAGAGCAATCCTTGGAATCAGCAAAAAATGAGCCAACATCTATTAGCCCGCGCAGAGTTTCTGCAGCAGAGATCCATAGAAGGGATGTCCATCACTGTGCCCCAGCCCGGGTCCTAGGGAGGAGAAAGAAAAGACCGATCTTCCTGGGGGGCAATGGAAAGGGGGGAATAAAAAACCCGAATCCCTCGTAACCTGCTACTTATCGCCGTGAGCAAAAAAACATCAACCCCAATAGAACAGAGAAAATACCATGGAATGGATTCTGAAGGGGAAAAAGAGCCTTACGACCAATACAGTTCCTTGTGGGGGAGGATGGCCGGCAAGTTGACGGAAGAGGGCCCCGGCAAGCGAGGGGAAAAAGGGTGTAGACGATCTTCAAGTTGATGACGAAGAAGAACGACATACTTGGTCGTCAGGAAAAAGGACAAAAAGAAAACACATGGGGGGCAAGGAGGACGGGAAAGAAGGGAATCTGGTGCCCAGCAAATGTGACTGAAAAAAAAAAAAAAATGCAACTGGGTTTCATGAATCCCGAAGGTAACAATGGGGGAACGAAAAAAAAGGAAAAAAGGATCACGACAGGAACCCACCCCTCTAAACAGAAAGGGAACAATACGTCCTCGAAGAACTTCAGAAAAAAGTCTAACCAAGAAAGGAAGAGAGACAGAAGCAAGTGGATTCGCTGCGAGGCTCTTCCAAAGGAAGAAAGTTGACTTTGTGTGGCATCCTTGGAGAGACAGAAAGGTAGCGCAGGGAAAAGGGGGGAAAAAAAGGTTCTGCATGAAGAGGGGGCCGTATGTAGACGAGCAACTGTTGGGATTAGGGCGAGTAAGATTCGGGAAAGGAAGGCTACTGTATCGCAGAGAAGCGAAAGGACACCCTTTCAGCGACGGGCAATTGTACATTAAGAGTCCACACTAAACCTGTATCTGGTAGAAAGAAGAGAACAGTTGCCCATAAAGAAAGAGGAGAGACTGCACATGTGAGTGGGTGTTTTCGGAACAAGAAGAGGAATGGGAGGTCTGGGGAGGGGTCGTCCTCTGCAAGGGGGAAAAAAAAAAAGGGAGGGGGAAGGTGCGTTCGTCTATAAGGACCAATTGATTCCCAGGGTTCTGCGAAACTTATTAAGAGGAAAGGGGAAAGGGAAGTAGGTTGGTCCGAGGGGGGGGGGAGGAAGGAGAAAAGGGGCTCTGGAGGGGAGTCTGGAAAAACAAGAGGGTGGGGCCTAACTAAGAAAAAGTCAAAAAACAAAGTCATGGAACTCGAATCGAAGAGGAAAGGCGCGTATGGTCGTACTAGGGAAAAACAGGGGAACTACGGAAGTAGTGTGGATTTAGGGAAAGAAGACCAATGGGGGTGGGGGGCACTGTTGTTGTTCCTCGAAAGTCATACAATATAGCCAGAGAAAGAGAAAAAAGGGTTCAGTGGTTAAAACGTCATGCCACACGAACGTCCTAAGCAAAACAAAACACCCCTAAGGCAAAAGGGGCCGAAGGCAAAAAGGGGGGAAGGGGGAATTTTTTCTAAGTAGGTTTGTTAACAGAGGGAACGGAGAAGGGAAGAGTCCATAAAGCACGCACGGGACCGCCCCATATGGGAAAAGGCAAGGAAGGAGGGCTTGTGCTACTTTGAACGTAACTCCAAATGTAGATTTAAGAAAGTGGAAACTGCACTTGCAATGAGGGAATGAGAAGGAGTAACAGAATACTAACGAATTTTCATAATACCAGTTGAAGAGCTGTAGACGGTTTGAGTTCAGGGGCACACAGCCTTGGGAAAAAAAGGAAACATCCGGCAAAAACGGAGAAAAAAAAAAACACAACAATAAAACTTTTACTCAAGCCCTTGTCAGTAAGAATAGAATAATGAAAATAGGTGAAGGAAGGGGGCAGAAAAGAGGGGAGCTAGCTCGCAAGTTCAACCCTGCAGTCTGAAAGGAGGGAAATTCATGCGACGCACCCCCTCTCGTGTTGCACAACCATCCGACCCGGATTTCTGTATAATCGGACACCTGTTTGTAGTGTTAGAGGAGGGTTTCTGGCTCTTGTGGGGTAAAGGAGAAGGAGAGAGATCCTTGCAAACCTGTACCACTCTCATACGCTTGTGTTCTGTCTCGCTCAAAAATAATAGGGTCCTACTCAGGGGGAAAGGAAGGGGGGGGAAAGACGAGTGACTCCTGTCGACTCTGTCTGCCGAGAGAACAAGAAAAGAAATGGGATGTGCTAAGGCTGCAGTGATATTTAATCGGGGCTCTGCGCCTAAAACCTTCACGGTCCCGTCCTAAGAAAAATGCTCCCTAACTGAACGAAACTCCAAATCAAAGCAGAAGGAGCCTAAAGTACGGATCCGTTTGAAAGAAAGGGGGAAAGTAAGCGCAGGAAAAAGGCATTAACCGTCGCCTTGCCTGGATGTCAGCGAAGGTTCCACCGAACCCTTAACCCTGAAAAGGGGGAAGAATTGCGCTCTTTGCACCCAAAGAAAAGGGTACAGGGAACAAAGGAGGAAAATCGAGTCCCATGACAGTTGTGGCATAAAAATTAGAAGGGAAAAAAAAAAACAGGGAGGTCCATCTGGAGGAAAGGGGGGAGTCACTAGGGCTCAGGTGAGGACATTCATCCGTCCCGTCCTCTTCCCCTTCATCTTTTCGTCGACTTGAAGAAGGGAGCTCTCAACACCGAAAGTATGCAAGTCCACTAATGCGACATTTGAAAACAAGAGAAAGGGGAAATGGAGATGCTGAAACAAGGAAACATAAAAGGGTAAGGGAAAGGACAAAAATGATCCGCGGCGTCCTTTTGATTGAGGAACTATGAATTGAGAAAAAAAATGTGCCATCGCTCAATAGAAGGGTGGTCAAAACTCCTTTAATTTGGTACAAGAACGCTGGACAAAAGCTAGTGAAGGGGGGGGGGGGAAGGTACGAAACCTCACTGACAAAAGAAAGGAAGGGCGACTGTCTTGACTTGCTTTGGGGGGGGGGAAACTGCGCTTACCGGAGGGTCGAAATGGACAGCAAAAAAAGAAGACCTTAGGGGAAGAGTCGGAGGGAGCGGGGGGCTAGTTGGTGAGGGCAGAATGGCAACGGAAGAATGTCGGGAGCCAGTTGTGGTCGATCGCTCCGTAGGGAGAGACACACAGACATTTCCAACCTCAAAGCCTAAAAGTATTACAACGGGGAAGGGATTTCAGCGGATGCAACCGCTCTACACAGTCGTATCAATAGTGGTCACGGGCTACAATATTGAGACGTTCCGTCAATTGTAGCATTACCAGCTGTAAAAAAAATAGCTCCGTTTGGAAGCGCGGGGCAAAGGGCTTCAAGACTAGGATCGTAACACCAATCTCCACCCTAGTAGCCCCTCACCAGTTAATCCTTGCTCCAAATTCTATTAGTTGGGTTGTCAACATGGGGGTTTTTTTTAAGTACGGGTTTGATTCTGCTCTACTAGGTGGTTACACCGCATAGGGGCGAAAAGGGAGCTAGGTAGAAGGAGGAGGGTGAAAGCCATCCATTGTCCAAACTGGTAGAGAGAAAGGGAACAAAAGAGGTGAGTCATTCTTTTGCCTAAAAAAAAATATAGTGTGTGTGTGTTGTCTTGCTTGGTCTGGGACCCATGGAGGTTCAAGTTGTTGACCAGCGGTTTGAATTACGCAAAAGGGATTCCTTGAAGACTCTCAATAAAGGGGTGGGGGAGGATACTATTACCCTGCGACAGGTAGGAGGAGGGCAACTTAATTAATCAAGGTTGGGGGTGGAAGAGGATCGAATCAAGATAGAAAAAGGATAAAGCCAACCATAATGTGGATTAAAAAAACTTGCCGCCGGAACAGACTGAAAAAGGTACACTTACAAAAGCTCCTAGGAAAACAAAGGAAAGGGAGAAATAAAGGCAGACGACCTTCGTCAACTGGGGGGGGAGAGCCGTATTTGGTGGGTTTTGATGGATTTATTTTCCGAAAAACCGACGAGCGAGTCTACGGGCCGAGACGAAGGGGGTGAGGCTACAAACAATCAAAAAAAAGAAAAAAAGGTTAAAGGGACCCATCCAGAAGAGAATCTAACCCGATACAGCACAAAAACCTTCGAGACCAGGCAGTCAGGAAACTTCGAACAAGAGTGGATCAAAGAAGGGGGGTGAAGTGGTTCGTAACAAAAACAAAAGCAAACCCTTAAGAAGTCACCTTGGCTAAGAATCCCAAAAAAAACTGGCGAAAGAGAAGAAGGAAAGACCATGAGTACCTTGCAGAAATACATAATTTGAAACAGTGG
>Ga0179593_1671108_pt1 | contig 14616 bp, 18 predicted proteins | sample CZODoug2_1_08_16_FD_185931 | JGI IMG/M metagenome (GOLD analysis project Ga0179593, IMG submission 185931) | Vadose zone soil fungal communities from Angelo Coast Range Reserve, California, USA - CZODoug2_1_08_16fungal (PacBio error correction) | ecosystem: Environmental > Terrestrial > Soil >...
CCCGAAAGGGGGGATTGACGGCGCTTTTTCGAGCCCTACCCAATTCATAACTAGACACCCGCCCTCTGCTCTCCCAAGACCAAATTTAGCCTAAGATGACCGGGGTACAGCCTCGACCAGACCTTGAAAATAGCCTTACTAAACCGTGAGTATCATCCATTTCAGGGGGTTTATCTCCTAACATATCGAATGAAAAGTACTCTTATAAAGCCCTTTCAGAATTTTGGCTAAAAAGAAAACCAAAACTGTCCATCACCAGTGTATCCTAAGGGAGAAGGCATCCCTCTCTGAATTCATCTCGCCACCATTCCGAGATGGCATGAAAAAAAAGGGAAAGGGGAGCAAATGAGGGGTCGGTTCATGTTTACGGACCAAAGGGGGTCTGTATGTTCATCTTAGGACTTTGCTGCCGAAAAAGGTGCAACGTCACTTGAACGCAGGGCGGGGGTAAACAGGGAAGGGGTGACAAGAATGCGACACCACGTCAAGCAGGGGGGTCTCATGACTTGAACGGATCACAGTAATTAATTCCGTACCAAGCCCAAGGAAAAAGACATCTGAATTCCCAGAATCAAAAGAAAAAGTGCCGGCTATGTAGCATCTCGCACTGGCGTCCACCGTAACGTGATAAAAAAATGAACTCCCACCGTCGAGTAAGGAGAAGCGATATTGTGGGGGCACCCTTGTAAGCAGGTTCCGGAGAAGAGCATCCATTGGAGAAGGGGATGACCCGCCCCCTTCAGGGGGGCCTAAGCACCTGAGCTCGATGAAAATGGATGCCCGGCAGTGTCTTGAACACTCCCAGCCAAGACCGTCAAATCGGAAACAAGGGGTTCGGTGTGACAAATTTACTTTGATATCAATATGCCGGTACTAGCCTAAGGAAAAGAAAAGCTCTGCGTAGTCACCTAAGGGAAGCCATCAATAAAAAGAATTGGAGTGTGTACTCCCCATCAGATCAACAGATCTGGACTCACCGATGCTATGGAAAGAAAGCCGGCCCATGTTTAGTGGAGGGGGAAGCGAGATCACATGCTGAAGAAATGCGGATAGAGCCGGATTAAAGAGTTCTAGAATTGCTGGACCGAAAGGGGTTGACCAGCGCCTATTTACAGGGGAGGTGTGGAAAAAAGCAGACGTTCCATTCTTCTATAACTGAATGATTGGGGGGTTTTGGAGGATCCATACTTCCAGATGTTAAACGAGAAAAGGAAAAAGAGGGCAATCAAAAAATAACAGGCGTGTCACAAGGAAGTACTCATCAAACACAATGGGAGGGATTCCCCGGAGGGATGCGCTCTCAACAACACAGAGGAGGAGAAGGGGGGGGTATGGACGCGCAATACGAAGTGGTGGAGAGGGGGGAGGGGTTGGATTCGGGAAGTGGACCTAGGGTATTTTTGGAGGGTTATATTGGACTTTGGAAGGCGGGACGAGGGTGGTCATCAAGGAGGGGGTATGTAACGGATGAATGAATCGATGGAGGTTGGAAGGGTTGACGAATTTTACGTTTTAAGGGGGGGGGGGGGCACGTAGATGGTTGGCTCACTATCAGTGGTCAGGGAGAAAGAATGTTGTGTGGTGTCGACTTCTAATCTGGGCTATCTATTAGGGTTTTGAACAAATCATAAATCAGTGGAAGCTTGGGAGGAATCAGATGGAAGGGGGTTAGTGGGAGGAGAGCTGATTTTTCGGCAGGGGGAGTGGGGGAGGTCTCCGAGAAGGAAAAGGCGAATTTTGAAAATAATGGCACGATGGACCGGAGGAGAATCATTTTTTTAATGGTAATCCCGGACCGAAGGGGAAGTCGGGTGCTACAATGGATAAAAATTAACAACGGGGCAGAGGGTGACGGGTTCGGTGAGTTGGGTAAGAAAGTCAGGGCAGTAAAGGGGGGGGACGAAAATTGGGAAATATTTAGTTGAGGGGGGGGGAACTTTTCCTACGGCCACTTTTCGCGCAGGAGGGAGTGCTTATTTCAGAAGGAAAGGGGGTTTTATAATGTGGAAAACAATGGGGTACTTCTCCTGCAGGGGCAGTATCCGGCGGCATTAAGGGGGACTGGAACTATCGCGGGGGGTTTCGCATAGAGGGAAGAGGGGTACATTCCTTTTGATGCATGCGGGAGTTGTGCAATTGTTACAGGGGAAAAGGGTCGGCTTTTACCAGAAGAGGCAGTTAATGAGGGGGGAACGTGGGGAGGGAATCCGTGGGGAAACGAAAGTAATTTCTTTTCGGAGAAAAGTCGTTCAGTTGGAAGTCGGAAAAAGGGATTCGAGTTTCCGCATAAGAGGAAAAGGTCAGGGTGACTTTTTCCTGGGGTAACATGGAAAAAAATAGAGACCTGCTCTGCCGACAACACGAATCTCGGAAACGCAATGAGTCATTCTGTGGGGGATGGGAACAGGATTCTAAAATTACAAGGGGGAGGAAACAGAGGTGGCCTGATCAAACTCGTATACTTGTAGGGTAAGGGGCAGGAAAGCCGAGGGGAACCAAGGTTATTATCTCAACGAGTGGAATAAGAAAAAAAACGTGGGGAAGGGTTACGAGAATTTATGTGCGCCAGAGGTGTGAGCACCAGGGATTCTTCTAAAAGAAATGGGTGCAGCTCTGGGAGGGAGGGGAGTCTGGACGGATTGGGCGCTGGAGAAACGAAACACTAGCTTTGGGGGAGATTGGGGCAGGACGCGGTCAGTGACAGAGGGGGAGGGGGTCCGTGTTGGGAGTTGGAGCATTATTATTGTCTTGAAAGGGGAAGGGATAGACTGAGAGGTCCGGACTAAGTGCTGCGGTTGGGGCATGGGGGGGGCTGGAAAAGGTTACGAACACGCTATGTAAAGGAGGGAAAGCAGAGTCATGCTGGGGAGGAGTAGAATACTGGGCTTCTTTCTCTGGGAAAGAGTAGGAAGGGGATCCGGAATAATTGTCCTTTGGGGAGTCGGGAAAAGAAGACTCTAGGTTGCTCTGGGGTCGAAAAATCGGGGGCATACAAATTGAATTTAGCTTTGAGAAGCCTATTTTTTGGGTAGGCTTGAATGGGGGAAATTGGAGGATTAGCGGAAAGGTGGTTGCATGAAAAGGGTGGGTCATGAAGAGTTGAACCCCCTGATGGAGAAGTCATATTGCCAGAAGGTTTGGGGGGTCATGAAAGAGAGATGTCTAACACGTGGACAACAGAGGAATCAGAAGAACAAAAAAAAAAAGTAGGGTAAGATGAGGGTTCTCAGGAAAAAACGTGGGCACCTAAGCGCTATCAAAGGGGAAAAGGGAAAAGTCGGCGTCTGAATTCTAAGGGAATTAATCGGGTGGAAAAAAAAATGCAATCTGCCGCTTACAAAAAAAAAAAAACAAGAATGCAAACCAAAAGAGCCCAGAGACAGTAGGAGAAAAAGCCAAAAAACTCTCTGATAAAGCCCTAGATCGAACAATCTCAATCAGATAACTTCCAGGTTAAAACGGTCCTTCGTCGTCATGAAACCGTCGCTCCGCCAGGAAAGGGACAAAGACGTAGACATCTGATGACCAAGAAACATAGACGGGAAGGAAATTTTTGCAGAAACGCCCATGCCCACAGAAAGAGAGGGAAGTATCGAAGCGAGAAGAGCATGAGTTGCCAGAAAAATGAATTGCGCTCCAAACACAGACTAGCATCCGCCGCTCGCGGGAAAATTAGAAGGGAGGAAGCCCGGCTTCGCCCCAAATCGGAAATTCTTAAGGCTAACACTTCCATCCTCTTCAAAAGCGATACCATAGGGGGGAATCCCATAAAAGCCTCATAAAAAAGGTAGTCTCATATCCCTGTTTGAGTCACGATATTACCAAAAATATCAGGGGAAAAAATCGGTTCAATCGGAGGGGTAGCAGAACATTTATTAGAAGTATTTATCATCCGTCCATAAAAGAGGCAGAATCAGGACCTATCAATCAAATTTATCCTTCTTGAGAAACATCCCAATTCTGAGCAAGGGTCAATTATCAGACCGCCACATACCCTCTAATGAGGCGCCCAGTTCTGTCGCGGCGCAGCCTTAAGGAAAGATAGGTCAGGGGGACGGAAAATTAAAACAGTCTTAGGGCAGGTCGTACTGTTCTCTGGTTAAAAAAAATTTATTTCAAACGTGAACGCGTTCGGACTATTTAAAGGAGGACACAGAATTCAACACCAATAAAAAAGCGCATTTTAATCCTGACTGAACTCGCGTGGCAACGAGAAAAGTCGGCCCGGGAAAAGTGAGAACTACAGAGGAAGGACCCAACAGCGAAGAATGCCTCGAGGAAGAATCTCTAATCTAACACAATCGTCCATTATCGTAAAACCTGTCAAAGTAAGAAGGAGCCTTCCTCGAATCCACCGTAGGAACCAAGACGAGATATGGGAAAAAAAAAACTTCCCCAGGGAGCCAAAAACGAGGTTTCCAGTCTAAGTCATCAAGGAAAGAACCAGTGTTCCGGTGTCATAGGAAGTGGCTCCCAAAAAGCATATGGTCAAAAGGACTCGTATCCCTGAAAAGGAAGTGTCACCCACGTCCCGACCCCACGTCAAAATCGACAAGGTAGCATGTGGAGAAAAGGTTAAAGACGTGATACGTAGGTGAGATAAGCTCTACAATAAAACAGTTAAGGGGGGTGGGAAACTCCAATAAGTATCTAATAAAGAATGCCAGGGGATGGATGAAGCCAAATCCGCACCCGTACTTCGAGGAAACGTACCGAATCTGAAAAGCATCGTACCCATCGGGCATCTTGAAAGTTCACGCCAAGCCAGGGAAGGTCCGTACTACTAGCCATCTCGAATTAAAACCTAAACAAAAATGCACTGAAGAACGGAAAATGGCACAAACAAAAAAGATGGACCCAGTCAAACGAGCTTGCCACGTGCCATCTGCCGCAGAAAACTTAGTTAAGGAAGCAATGATACGAAGTCTGAAAAGGGAAAAAACGGAAGGACAAAGCCAAACTAGAAAGAGGCAACAAAACCAAGTGAGTGGGTCCTACCTTCATTTAAAAAAAAAAAAAAAGCGTTCCAAAGAACTAAAAGGAGGCCGCATCTATGCTAAAACACGGAAAGGAGAGATGTCCGATAAGAAAGTACGGTTTGATCTTGTTAGCTGGACGGGGGGAGGGCAAAACGGGAAAGAAAGTTTGGGGGGGGAATTTCTAAGTTGGACTTTGGTCGGTGTTATGTAATAATACGTGATCCTGAAAGGTATTGGGATTACACTCTAGGAACTTAAGAGCTTATAAATGGCCGGGGGTGAAAGTAGTGCAAAGTGGAGAATGTGACGCTCGGGTGGCCTCAAATTATTTCTTTACTAATCATGTTTTGGTTTTAAGAATCCGGCTAGCTATTTACGAAAGTCTTCGGGGGGGGGGGGAGTGACAGAGGGCGATCATAAAAAAAAAAAAAAAAAAAACATCAAGGGTAATATCGTCTTAGATTCATTCCGTGGGTCGAATTATATACTAGTCAACGGGGGGGGGGGGCGATTGATGGGGGGGGGTCCTATCGAACAATTGATAATTTTAGGTGAGGGGTATGTGATTCTTTCCGTGAGGAACTAGAATACTGGGGGGTTTGTATTTTAGAATAAGGAACGATGGGAGGGGTACTACAACAGGGATGCACCTTTGTGAGGTACGTTGTGTCTTGGTCGGTTGGGGGGAAGAATGCCGGAAGGATCGGGATCGAGCAGGGCTTTCATAAACACATGAGTTGTTACTCGGGCCAGTTGACGGGGCGGCACCAGGGATTGGTCTTGTCGTAACTGCGGGGGGTACAGAATGTGGAACAATGAGAAAGGGGGTTAGACCTCTACTTACAAAGGATCCCTCATGCTTGGGATGGGGGAAATAGAAAAAGGCTTCTTTTTGGGCGCAGGTACATCTATTAGCACTTCCTGGTGTTAGGGAGCGGGGATAAGGGACAAAAAAGGTGTTAGAGGGTAAAAAAAAAAGGAATCGTCTTTTATCATAATGATCAGGCTCCAGAACTGTAACGTTGTGAGAAGGCCTGTGAGCGGAAAGGGGTCTGGGGAAGAAAAATGTTCACTGGACACATCGGGAATTGCGCCGGAGGTTTCAAAATGTAAAGGGAAACGCTTGTGACACGGGGGAAAGAAACTGGACCTAATAATGAGAAAGAGGCGAAGCTACAACGATCTTGGGGGGCGACGAAATAGTCAGAGCTTGTATTGGTCAGGAGAGGGTAGGGGGGCGCTGGAACCTCGTGGGGGCTGGAATGTTAGCAGTATCAGGAACTGTACTTATGGTAAAAAAAGAAAAGCCGATATGGCAGTTATGAGAAAAGAGAATTCTAATACCAAGGGATTGAAGGGGTTTTCCGAGTTCAGGAAAAAAGTTATTGTGTAGGCGCGTTGTCGATTATTTGAGGAAAACATGGCACTACCGCGGTATGGGTCATCTTGGAGTTGCCACGGGGCAGATTGACGTGTGTACCGTTGATCGAACGTCGACACGATAGGGGGGTGCGATAGTTTAAAAGATGGAAGTTGCGAAAAAACTACAGGGGTGGCTTCGTCAAAGGGGGTATTGTTTTTAATAGGTGCGGTGGGGATCGCCTTATGGGTTAAACGGAAAGGGGGAAAAAAAATATACTTCATATAAGGAAAGGAGATATACAGAACCATACTACAAAAATTCACCTGGATAGGGGAAAACATAAGTTCTTATTGATAGGAAGCACACTGATACAATAGAAAAAAAACGGGAAAGACGCAGATGAGACGGAAAGAAAAAAAATAACTGGGGGAAAAAACTTGCAAAGTTTAAGAAAGACAGCGATCAGAATCCGACATAAATATAAACTACACGATATTATTCAGGGGATGTGTTCGATGGGGAGTTCGGATTTATGAGGGGCAGAGTTGGGGGTTTGGGGGTGGGACGAAATAAACTGTTATGCTCGGAACAGGCTTAGGTGGGGGAGGTGTTGATGTGTAAGGCATAATTTTAACAAACGATTTGGGGGAGCAATTGCTCAGAAGTGGCCTTTTGGAGGAGAAATGGCTTGCGGGGCTTTAAAAGGGGGTCACGAAGGACAGTAAAGTAAACAACAAGGGTATTATTAATTTAACTCAGGGGGGGGCAAGGTTTCAATCACCGAAAGATCTCCGCTGGCATTAGTGGCAAAGTCGGTCAACTATGAAGAGGAACCTAACTCATATCATGAAAACAAGATCGGACGGCTGCGAGAACGGTCAACCATCCACCCGAAAACTCGCTGGATCCACGCAAGACGAAGCACTCAAAAAGAGGCAACCGATAGTCACAGCTTAGATGTTTCTTAGAATCGCAGCAAGAACGTAACAGGGCCGACAGTAAAGAAGGAATAAACATGGAAATCTGACGACTTCCCTAGGTCAAAGAAAGCTGCTGGGGAAGACTTAAAAAAGGGGTAACCAAGAAAAGATTTGAACTCCTCCGCTAATGAAAATCTCATTCCCCGACACTATAATATCCCCCCCCACGCAAAGACTCCCGCCAGAGATGTTTCGGCCGGGTCAGCACTCGATTCAAAAAAAAACCAAAACGATTACGTGGCTGAATCTACCCGCGGCGTACAAATAGAGTTCAGATGAAAGACACAGGCGCGCAAAGTAACCCCTCTCTTCGCAGTGTCTACGACCAAGAAGGGTACAAAAGGCTCAAGGAACAAGAGGTAGGGTCACAAAAAGGTCTTCGAACATCCGGCAGACCCGGATCAGGCCGTATCGTAAGAATTTAATGCGTAAGAAAAAAAGCCGAAAAACCGATCTTGTTCTCCTTCCCCGGTCCGATCCTTACCGGCCAGGAAACAAGAAGATAGTGCCTCTTGTGAAGTCGCACAAAAGGAAAGGGGGGTGTGCTCTCAGGAGCCGAGGTCTAGGTTCTTTTGGTTTTCTAAAAAAACCCAACTAAAGAGGGGGGGTACGTAAGATGATATATTAAAAAAGAGGAGATGATGAAGGTGTACTGCAAGTGAACGCTGGGGAAAAAGGAAACTATACTGTTGCGACCAAAGAATGAAAAACCATCAGTCCCGCAATGGGGGAATGCAACTTCGGGATCAAGTAATGGCCTAACAAAGTCACAACTGAATCAAAGGAGAAAAAAACTGCAGGAGGCACATCGAGGTAAGAATCGCACAAGCTCCCCGCGCAAAAACGTAAGAAACGACTTATACAGGTATCGGGCCGGGACTGAAGGAGATCGGGGAAACATCTACCCCCCAGAAAAGTCCAGAAATAATCAAAGTTGCGTAAAAGTGGAACCTATAGGGACGACCCGCCCCCCCGGAAATGTGTCTCAAAAACTTTCTCGTTTTACCGGCAGTGTAAAAATCCCGACCCCCCCCGGAAAAAAGAGAAAAGGGGTATGACCGTCATAATTTAGAAAGTGAATTAGCCTTAGGGGGGCCGGCGTCCCAAAGAAAACCGTTCGGGGTAACCCCTCGAAAAAGCATCACAAAGAAGAAGAACTTCAGGGGATTGATCGGAACGCCAACCAGCAATCCGAATATAGATACCATCCCGCTGAAAGCCTCTTCAAGTGGATGTAGGTCTGAAAAGGGTAGGGAGTCAAGCGCCCCATGCCCTTCCGGGGAGAAAACTTATTCAATCTCATAAAAGGGTGGAGAAATGAATAGCGAACCGAGTTCCCCGGAGTAAGTGGGGGTCCCCCCATAACTCTGCCAAAAGGGCCAATCGCGCCGGGGAATGTGGGGTGACCTCAGAAATCTTCCAGGTGCCAACAATCAAGGTCCCAAAGGCATTCCAACATCCCCGGTTGGGGGCAAGAAGCAGCCCGTAAAGGCAGAAAAAATGGGAACGTGCACAAGAGTCGATAGCTCAACGTAGGAAGAAAGAGAGGGAAAACAAGCTTGGGGCATCGGGTCAAGAAAAGGGTTTTTGTGGACTTAGAGGACCTACACAAAACCGGTTGGTTTTTAGGTGGCTATTTGGCCGTTTTGGGACGGGGGGGAAGATTAGACGTCAAGAATGAAAGAGTATTAACTAGAAGTTTTGATATCTGAAAGAGAGGGTGGCATCGTCTGTGGGGGAAACAAGGAGACGTGGAAACATGGGAGTAAGGAAATTTCTCTTCATGGTTGGGAGTGTTATTAGGTGTTCGAAGCCGGCTAAAAAAGAGATTAAGGGAAGGGGAAGGGGCGGGAATGGGGATAAACGGGCAGAGAATACAGAAGCGGAGTCAGCCATTTATTCATTCTTTATATACTTAAAGGGGGGGTGCGGGCATGGGGAGAAGATAACATGAATGATTCTCATGTGTGTAAGGCGGGGTGACGAGGGTGTAAAAGGTGGAAGATTGAGAAGAAAAGGATATATGACAAAACTGACGAGACCAGGTTCAGTTTGGGGGAGGCGGGGGGGAAAGGGTTGAAGCGGACACGGAAAAGGGGCTCGGGAGCGAACCTGAGTAAGGACGGGGGAGGTGGAAACTAAGAAACTGACTGCACCACTTTAAAAAATGTTTCTTGGGAGCTTTGTCTAGATCACGGGAGTTGATAACAAAAAAGGGGTGAACAAATCTCTGCCTGTCTCCTCGTAGACGACTCATAAGTGGGAAAGAATAGAAAAGCAGCTTATGAAGGTGAAGTACAGTGAAGTTTCGGCAGTTAAATGTGGCAGTTAGCTAATCTGGGGTAGCGGGAGTTCAGAGGGAAAGGTCGATGGGGACGGTGTGTAAGGAATAGAAGAGCCACTAATTTTTTCATGATCGTCTGTACGACGTGGTGGTCAGGAAGTCTGGGACATTTGGGGACTTTATTAGATAATAAAACTGGTCAATTTTAAGCCCGGGCGCAGCTACAGTTTCATTGAAAAAAAAACGAAGTAATGAAACTAATTGTTTAAATGGGACGGGTGGTGAAAACCGGAAATGGAATCTAACTTCCGTGCAACATCGGAATTGTGTGGATAAGGAGTAGGGGACCTCATCAGGGTAATGGGTAGATGCGGGAAGGGGTTCTAACGACGTCTTAGTTAGTAACTCAAGAAGGGATGAGAAGGTCAGGCAGAGTAGATAAAATCTGATTAGACATAAAGTCGAAAAACCGGATTATCCGCCTGAAGGGGTTGGAAGTCTTGGTCAAACGAAAGTGACTGTGTCTCCCAGCGGGTTCTAGGAGGGGGGACGTTCAACCAGGGCGGGACTTCTAACCAGAGGCGGGGATGGGGTGGGCATGGTGCGTTAATCTTGGGGGTATCTCTTGACAGAAGGCGCTGCTTGGGAAAAAAAGAGAGCGTAAACGATCTGTTGGCGACTCCAGGCAGGGGATGTGAACTGGGGACACTGATGCTGGAGGCGCTGGGTTGGAAGAAAAGTCTTTTGGAGCGGCCTGGGGGAAGTGGAAAGTATTAGCGGAAAGATCAGGTCGCACTCCTGCCGGGGGGAATGGGGGGGGCATGTGTGGGGGATACGATAGAACAAACTAATTAAAAGACCTTCAGGGCATCAGAGTAACAAGGAACGGCGGTGTACGGCTTACTGGGTTCTTGCCGGGGGGGGCTTGTAGAAAAGATGCAGTCCGAAGATAAACTACTGTGGTGAATATGTTCAGGGAATGGTGAGTTTGAGGGTGATCTGAAGGTGCTGGGAAATCTCTTTTTTGGGGGTTCTTTGTGGGGCGGGTCTCTTTACACACATGGGGGGGGTGGGAAAGGAAAGGGGTGCGGGGGCAGAGGGCCAAGGTAAGATTTGGAACACCAATGGAATTGGCAGAACAGACTGTCAGGAGGTGTTCAAAGATTTATGTCTTAACCAGGGTCAGGGGGGGGGAAGCTCTCGAAACAACAACACGTAGGAGGAAAAGATTGTCCTAACGGGGTCATAAGCTCTATCTCAAGGGAAAAACGTCCACGGGCTAAGTGTCGCCTCTTCAAGAGGGGTCAACTCTGCAGACCTCTGAGACAATCTCAATGCAACCAAAAGCGGTCTCAACATCAATCGTAGCCATGGAACATCCAAAAAAAAACCCTGATCCAAGCAAAGATCAAAAGAAAAACCCCCCAGATCAGTAAGGAGCACAAACCTAGATTCTTGTCGGATGCAAATCAGCCATCCGCACAGTAAGCAGTAACCCCGATGATGGAACTAAAGGCTTCCCGATCCCAGATGCGTGTTCTGACACCGCCCCCCCACAAGAGACCGAAGGGGGTTCCTACATCATAAAAAGCAAATCAGCACACTCCAGACTGCGAGAAAAAAAAAACGGGGTAATTACAAACCAGCGACGAAAACGAAAAGCCAGGGCGACGGGACGCGTCCAGGCAAACTATATTCGCCCAAATCTACTGGTGTGTGGTTTGATTATTTTCAAGATCGAAAGAAGTAAAAAATCCTGAGTCCCAGAAGAGTCAAAACAGGCGTCCCCCTGAGCCCATCGGGTCATGACCTGTTGAGAAATCAGAGCCGAAGGGGATACACATAAATGAGTAAAAATTCAACGGAGTTGTCTTGGGACAACAGTCAGTCGTGACGGGAGGAAGATACGGCGACAGCCGTCTCTCATGAAAGGACCTGGGGGGGTAACTCCCTGAGAATGCGTATACAGGAAAAAGATAAGGGGGTTCAGCCCAATGAAATCTGGAGAAAAGGAAAGGGGGAAACCCTCTATGAAATCGAGCATAAGTCGTTTTCGTTATAGGAAGAAGGGTTTATCTCTGTGCATTGTTGGAAAAAAAAACGACCTTCCCATGATCGTCAATGATGCCTTAGGAAGTCTAGATTCCGTCCCTGAAAGGATTGCAAAGTTAACGTTTCTTAGAAAAATTCCAAAAGGGTAAAGAAACCTCCCAGATTGGCAAGAGGGGCAGTGATCAAATATAAAATAGTAAAAAAAGAAACTGACAGCGAATGAAAAAAAACCCCCCGAGTGAAACAAGCTTCAGTATCGGGGTTCATCTGGGGAGGAAAAAGACCCGCGGGAAACCAACTTAAGATACCTAAAAGTGTTCTCCCGTCTGAGGAGAAGTGAAAAAGAGGAGGGGTTTTCCCAGAAGACCCCGCATAACCAAAAGGAGGTACACCCGGGGCCGAAGAAAAGCAAAGCCCATCCATTGGGGGATAAAATTGTCAGTCTAAGAGCTCCTCCACAGTTCATAGTTTGAAAAGAAAAGGCCCGTTAGATGACTTCAGGTCCCGAGGTACGGTCACCACAACCCCCCCGCCATCAAAAAAAACAAAACGTTGGAAAGGACCGTGGGGGAAAACGTTGTAGAAGGGATATCCTTGTTCAAGAAAGAAACTAACAGGGGGAACGGGGAACCGCCGGAAAATCATCAAGAAAAAAAAAGAAAACATTCGCGTGGGAATAGCCCCAGAGTCCTCACCCGTAAGAATAAATAACTCACAGGAATGTCATGTAAGCAACAGTCCCATTGATTTAAGAGTGAGAAAAAAAAGTTCCATAAGAAGGGAAATTTCTTTCTAATATCTCGCCTTTCGATTCCGACAAAACATGGCGGAGAATAGAAAAGGGCGCCACCAGAAGATTTTCCCGTGGAAAGTTGGTAAAAAACCAGACTGACGTGCCTCGGAAGATCTGACAAAAGGGTGTCCGGTGCTGCGTCTGCAGTGTAATTCCAAGAAACTAGCCGAAGGCAAGCAAAAAGAAAAAAGGTGAGTGGGGACTAACACGTCACCGTAAAAAACACAATCGGAAAATATTCCAACACCGATGGGCGGATCTCTCTCAAAAAAACACGTAGGGGAAATAGGCTCCCCCCGCATCGGGGGGAGGACCGTGTGTATTTAAGGGGCGGGTTCAAAAGAATCTGTGTTTTTGCCTCGGATAGTTGGAACTTTGAGAGAATCTGAAGACGCGGAGGGCATGCATTTCTAGATGGTTTGTGATCTAAGTCTGGAAATTTGGCCCGTCCAAGAAAGTTTCAGGGAAAGGACGCTGTTGAGCAGTATCAGTTCTAGGTAATGGGGGGTAATTTTAGGCGGAAGTAAAAAAACTTTCGATAAGGAAGGAACGTCTTGCTAAATGGGGAGACCAAAAAACGGCACATCAATTGAGGATCGGAAGGACATCAGCATTCCGGGTGGAAGGCAATAAAACGGGTGCGAATTGGGGGTGCTGCCACTCCATTTCAGTTATTGAGATTGTTCGGGGGCCGGCGTGTAAGACGCCGAAAAGGGGGGTTGGGATGGTAGCGCGAGCCACCTGAATGATAATAAGGCTACAACTTCACAACTGAATAAACTTGGGTTCTAGGTGAAGGGGCGGGGGGAGGGGGGGTGTAAAACTTCGGGATACGGAATAGAAGCTCAATCATTGAGGAACAATATGGTTCTGCTAACTATTACAGGACACGTTTACTGACACCTTGGAGTTCGTATTTTCTTGGACACTGCGGGGTACGAGGGGGGAAAAAACAGGGTCTGGGGGAGACTGGAACTCCTCCAACGTGGTTTATTCGAATGTTCTCGGGTAGTGAAAACTGCCGATCCGTCTTATTGTGGGCGGCATATATAACAAAGATCGGGACCTACAAGGTTTGAAGGGAATCACTGCGGTGTTAGGGTACGGGGTAATGAAGACTTTTGACTCGTCCTACAATGTATCCAATGAAGGGGGGAATGTGGTCGCCTTAATCATTTGAGGGAAAAAACAGGTTTGCACCGATTTCAAAGAAAAAAACCCGGGGGGAAAGGAATCGCGAAGATCGATTTAGTCCTCGCGGAAGGAAAAAAAGTTTTGAAGTGTGGGCAAGGGTGGGTAAAAAGGGACCTAGATCTCAAAGTGCTGGCGGAGAACACTTCTCCTCTCGAGGGGGTGGCCGGCGGATCACTTCATGAGGTAGTTTCCAGTAGGCAGAAGTGAAAAAGGGGGAGAAAACAATAGGGCTGGGGAGGTGTTGAGAAAGGGAAGTCAGGAATTATACGTGGGAATGGGGAGAGCCGCAGGAAGGGCCCTGGAGAAAGAACGGTTGAAAGACTTCAGAACCTACAGGTGAAAAAACGATTCGCGTGGGGCAACGTGTGTGAAACAGGGCGATGGGGAGCTACCTGGTAGGAGGGGACGGCGGCACGATGGTCTAGGACGAAGGGGGGGTAAACGGGAGCCGAACATTCAGAAATAACAAGGTGGGTTTTCGAATCTTTGAAAGGGGAATCTTCGGGAAAAATGGTTACTCATACAAAAAAAAAGGGGGGGCGCTTTAGAAAGTCTTGTGGAGCGGGGGGCCTTATGGTTGTTCTTTCCTGCAATGAACGAAATATAAGGTAATGTGCACTTCTTTGCTAGGTCAGGTCCTACCGTGATTAACGACTCGGAGGACACTGGATGGAAGTCAGACATAGGGGAGAACTTTAGTGCTTAGGATTACTTACTGTCGATATGCGGACCGACAGAAGTGTCGGTGGTTCGGGGGAGACTTGGGGGCTAGTGGGTCGAAGGGAGGGGATGCATCGGGGGGGTGGGGGGGGAGGTGTGGGACTTCCGTGAGCTTCGTCGCCGCAGGTAGGGGGTGGTGAAAATGGGTCAGAAGATTGGGGGGCGCGTTGCCCCTGAAAGGGAGGAAAAAAAAACAAAGGTCGAGGGGGGAGGTGGGAAGAAAGAGGAGTGCGGTAGAAAACCGGGCACAT
>Ga0179593_1366809_pt1 | contig 14614 bp, 12 predicted proteins | sample CZODoug2_1_08_16_FD_185931 | JGI IMG/M metagenome (GOLD analysis project Ga0179593, IMG submission 185931) | Vadose zone soil fungal communities from Angelo Coast Range Reserve, California, USA - CZODoug2_1_08_16fungal (PacBio error correction) | ecosystem: Environmental > Terrestrial > Soil >...
CACCCCTCTAAGCAAGTTCTAGAGGGGGAGTGGAACTTAACAAAGAACTCAAAAAAACCCGAACGACAGAAAAAACGGTGGGAGTTCGAAGCGCAGTCGCGAGGGGGGGGAGGACGGATTGAAAGAACCGAACTCTCTCACAGCCATGAACAATTGGAAGATTGGCGTAGGCCCGAGAAAAGGGGGGGTGCCAGAAAAGGAAGAAACAGGGAAAGTCCTAAACAGAAAAACGACTGGGAGCTTTCCTTCAAGCGTTCGATCCAAGAGAGGGGAGAAGGCGGTGGAGGGGGGAGTAGAGTCACTGCCACAGACTCACATGACTTCAACGAGGAATCTTCCAAAAAAATTAAAAGAAAAATAAAGAAGATTGGGGGGAAAAGACGTCTGGACGGATTTGCCCTCGTAAAAGCAAAAGGGAAAGACAGCCGCCATGCGGTAACAGTTTTTGAGAAGTTTAAAGCAGGAGAAGACAAAAACATAATGCTGTATGGAAACGTCGGCATCTTCGAGCAATCTTAAAATCACCGCTCGAAAACCCCGCCGGAGATCGAGGTCAAAAAAAAGTAAGGGAATTTCACTGACGCGCTGGATGCCGAAGTAAGGGTCCCAAAAGACAACATTTCGGCGAACGAATTGGAAATACTCTATTCAGAAAAAAGATGGAGGGGCGGGTTGAGCATCGGTTCCAAAAAAAGAATGGGCGGCCGTAGAGGAGAGTCGCCATCCTCACAGAGGGCAGTACTGCCCTCGTGAACCAGAAAACTTAGGTTGCTTATTGAAAAAATTAGGCCCTACTCGACGATGCTTGTAGCAGAGGGATCTCGGAAAAGGTAATTATAAACTCCCGAGTACAATGGGCAGAGGTCCGAGCAGACCGGTGAATTTATCAGACCCTAAAACCGAGGGGAGAGAAGAGACAGTTCGTATGAAACGATTGGGGGTTTCAATGTAACCGAGACATCATTGAAGGAAGGATGGTGTCGCTGTTAACAAAAACAGACTGCAAATTACAGGAGAAAAATTTAAATATCCTGCCTAAGGGGCCCGAGGCTTTACCAAGGCAGAATAGTAGGAAAAGCCATTTCTGGATCGGCGTAGCAAGAACAAAGAAAAGCCCTCCTGATCGGGATCAGGGAGTAAGGTGGAAATCGTGCCGCCGAAATGGGATTCTGTCTAGACAAAGGAAACCAAGGAGCAAACGACGAGATCTTAATCCTCGCGGGAACAATGCCTGTGGAAGAAGTAAGCGCGGAGTCTAGGTCCTGCTAAGGGGAAAATGTGAAAGCAAAAAGAGCTTAAGAACTGGGGGGCACAGGCGAAAATCGCAACACCAGACTACATAATGGCCAGGCATCAGGGAGAACTGAAAAAAAGGACTTTTCTGGACAACTGACAACGTTTGCCTGGAAAGAGGAGTCTGACGAATTGGGGAGACACCCAAAGGGGGGTGTGTTACGGATGTCAGAGCACGCAAGGAGAGTAGAGAGTAAATGCGGGGGTAGGAAACAGCTTGACGGAAGCTCACAAGATACTGTTTTATCCACATAGATACAAGCGCGATGCGTGCGATGAATCAAAAAAGTCTAGTATGGAGCAAGGGGAGAGTGGGTTACGGTTTCGGTTGTAATGGCGAATGAACTCTGCGGGGAGGGGGAAAAAGAAAGAAAAAAAAAAGATTCAGTCTCCCCAATTTTAATTTGGGAAGGCAAGGTATGGTCCCAGCGCGTAAAGAGACCAGAAACGATGCCATCCAAGCGGGGCGTGAAGCAAGAAAAGAAATCGGGGGACCAAAGATTCAAAAAAACAGAAGGCATCTATTTTCTCACGCACGCTCCAGGAAAAAGGAGCTCTATCAAAAGGAGAAACGAAAAAAGTTACAATGACTATAGTCAAAATCGAGACCCGCCGTCGAATCTCCGGGTTTTGACGCGGGTTGAAATGGGAGAAAGAACGGGGACACAAAAGGAAAGACGACGAAGAGACGGCCCCTCTTTGCCCGGAACTGAGAGCCAAAAGGGGATGGCATCGCAGTCTGAAATCGTAGCGGCATAAAAGGGCACAATTCTCGAAAAGAAAAAAGACGCGAAGACCTCGAAAAAGCAACAGGGGCAGAAAGGAATCACTAGTTGGAAGTGGGGGGGGAAACTGCCCAAACGATGACACCTGGAGGGTAAGGGGGGGGAAACGAGACATGATCAGGTAAAAAGGACTTTCAGGGGGGAAAAAGAAAGAAGACAGAAAGTTATCACAGGATCGATCAATAAATCGCGAGCGAACGAAGAGGAAAAAGAAGATTAAAGAGTAGGGAAGAGGGGGTCTTCGCGCTCCACGGAAAGGTCTGGAGTGGAAAGAGGACCAAAGTCTAGCTCGAAAGAAATCGGAACAAAGGGAGCAAAAAAAAGAAGAAGAAAACTTCATCATAACTCCCGGGGGTTGCCCCATGAGGACCGTACAAAATTCTGTACTGAAGAAATCAGAAGAATTGAAACTCCCAAACACAGATCCGTTGGGGAAGAAGGAAGAAGGGGCAATCGCTGTCCCCGTTAAAACCGGAGCTCGTCCGCGACGAGCGGAAACCTCAAGCGAATCACATCCGGAAAGGGTCCGATTGGAAAGTGGTTTCGAAAAAAGGGGGCAAGCCTAACCCTTTGAATTTACGATCTCCTCGGAAGTTCAAAAATCACAAAAGGGGGGAAAAAAAAAGGAGAGAGACAAACAACACTAGGGGGGGGAGAGGAAAGAGGGATTCAGGTACACTGCTTTTTATGAAAATCTGTCATAGGGGAGGCTAAAGGGGGGGGAGTTGCGCAAAAGAAGGGTGCTGCGCAAAATTCGAAATTACATGTGAAGGGAAAAAGGGGATCTTTCGAATTTCCTCCCTCGCGCGGAGGCGCGGACTATCTCGTCTGTTTCACAGTGGAAAAAAGGGGTAGCATCGCTGGAAACAGTGAGTAAGCTGCGGTTTTACAAGGGATGTTCACAATGGAACGTCGATTAGTAGACCGCGGACGGGGAAAGTTCACTCAAAGGGGGGAGGGGGGGTAAAGGGGGTGGGAGGTGGATCGACGGAGAAAGAATTTGGGGGCCAGTACGAGATCTAAGTAGGCTGTAGATCCGGTGGGTAGCACTATCATACAATGTAATATGGGGAGGGGCAGGGAAAATCGCCTCATATGGAATAGATAATTCTTTCAAGAGAGACGAAAAAGTATTGGTGGTCTTTCTTTTATCACGTTTTGATTGCAATTAGACTTTCATGACAGAACGAATTCTGGGGAATGATTAAAGAGCGGCAAGAAAATGCACCTCCAATGGGGGGAAATCGAGGGGAGGGGGGGTGGAAAGGGGAGGCTCAAAACTAGGAGGAAAAGGCTGCCAGGTGGTTGAAGGGAGCGGAGTTCCTCCTTGAGCGTCACGTCTGCGGAAAAGAGCATTGGGCGCCTCGAAGTACTATAGGAAGGGGGAGGATGAGGAACGTTGCTGTGCACTTCTAAGTCTTTAGGGAGAGGAAAGGCTAAGGTGTCATGAAAGGGTTTGGATGCACCCGCTTCGAGCCAGGGACAACGGAGGGGACAAAAAACGGCGAGATTCAGAAAGGCGAGCGAGATAGAAAGAAAGGTATGGTTGCCAGTTCAAAGGTCGCAGTTGCTCGAGCGATTCTACGACATGGAAGGTTTGCTGAGTTGAAAAATAATCCTGATTGCCTCGGCTCAACCAGAAAGGGAGGGGGGGGGGGAAGCTCCTGATATTCAGAAGGGGTCCTTATGAAGGAACGAAAAAGATGGGGGGATGGGCCGAGTCGGGGAGGGGTTGACGGTTCCAACAAGATGAAGATGGGAAAAGCACTTGGAGTCTTCGCAATCAAGAATGGGGGGCGTGATGAGGAAGGAGAACAATAACGAGGTGAGGGGGGGGGCAGTCTTGCAGTAAAAATCAAGGAGCTCAAATCAAAACAAGCAAAGAGTCACCACCCTCGACCTGAGGGGAAAAATAAAACGCAATAAAAAATGCAGGAACTTTTAAGTGTTAAAAGACCACGCATTCTGGTGGGCTGCCAGATCGAATGAACAAGGACACTGAAATCTGACGCGCCGGAACTGCTTGAATAAAAACGTGAAAAGCCGAAAAGGAGGGAATCCTAGGACATCAACCTATCCTGTCTGGGCCAACCCTCAAAGTCCCAGTGCGCGGCAACTTGGCCTGTAACGAAAGAAAACTCGGCTTCTCCAGGGGACATGGAAACGCTGGGTGCGATGCGCGCATAAAATTTCGATTTCGATACCTGAAGGTGGCAGCGCGTGCGACTTCGCCGTCAGAAGGAGGCTTGGGGACAGTCGCATCTCAATTCCTTTCACTAGAAAAAAAAAAAAAAGAAAAAGTAAAAATCAAAAGATACAACTAATTAGGGGTTCGAAGGGCTTTGGGTTCAGGGGGGGGGGACCGAGCAAAAGGGGAGAAAGATAAATGCCGAGAGATAGGGAGGAAAAGGATGCGGCGCGTTCTTGATGGAGAGACAAGAAAGCAATGGCTTTGGGAACGCAAGATCGCGGAATTTGGGGGGTGATACTATAGAAAGTCCAATACTGACATATAGGGCTTGGTCGGGGAAGGGAAGGGCCGGAGTCAAGCAAATCGAGGAGGAGGACGCAAGGAAAAGATGTCATATTTGACAGGTGCCTTTCTCTGAAGGAAAAAACCTGGGGGGCTTAGCAGAACAGGAACGAGGCGAGACAAAATATTTCGGAACGTTCGTTCCTCAAAAGGGGAGGGAGGCTGGAATAGCCTGGAGCAATCTCTTGGCTGGAAAAAAAAAACAGTACTCGATATCGGTGTCTTCTGAAAAGGGGATGGTCTTCTCGGCCGGCGACGTGACTCTCAACAAGGAACGGTTAGGTGACCGGGCTGGCAGACAAAAGTTGCTGTTAGGATTGGGCCCTCCGCTGAAGAAGGAGGGGGATGGGGGGGTTTTCACCGATGGGTCAAAAGAAAATGTCTAGGAGGCTCCCTCGAATGTTCGATAGGAGGGGGCGCGAATTTGCTTGGGTGGCGTGGTGCAGGGGGGGGACAAAAGCGGGGTGAAAGGGGAAATCCCCTCGCGGGCAAGGGCATAGGGAAGCAAGGGAAAGAGTTTTATAAATATGGGCAGACGGTGGGAGGAAGGGGGGGGGGAGGTCAATCCTCAGGTCTCATATTCAGCAAAGGGGGGGTTCAAATACGAGGAGGGCAGGAAGGCTTGTCACAAACGAAACACCGGGAAAGCATGGAGTGGAATCAGGGGTTGGCGGTGAGAAGGGAAAAGAGGAAATCAAATGATCGTCGTAACAGCCATGCGGGCTGAGGAGGAACCCCTTGGAAGGGCCCATGAATGGGCTCTCGGGGAGTTGGTGGAAGGTTTAAGACTTCAGATCGCCAGAAATTCTTATAGGGAACCTGCTCTGCGCATCGTACCATCCTGCGTGGGGAAGGCCAACTCCGGAAGCTTCTTGCAAAATTGGCGGGGAAAAAGGGGAAATAGCTGGAGAGGGCGACGGAAACAAAGAAGGTGTTCCAATGGGAGTACGGAGAAGAAACGAGGTAGGTTTCAAGACAGGGCTAACCACTTCAGGCAGTTAAATCTAAAATGGGGGGTCAAAAAAGGGGGTTTGTATAAGGGTTGGCTGTGTATGTCCAGGTGAAAAAAAATTCCTAGAAGAGAAAAAGGGGTCTTGAGATGGAGTTATTCCTCCAACAACAAATGGTATGGGGAAAATGATAATGTAGAGAAAAACGCCTAGAAAGGACACGGTTCCAGGCGCTTAATTCAACGCAAACAAAACGAAAGAAAAAGGAAAAACCTGAAGAACGTCAGCTCTCAAGAGAGAAAGGAAAAGGGGGGGATCCAGCCTGGAGACCCTAAGTATATCATAAGAAAAAAAAGCCATTCACTCTTGGGGCTTAGCAAACAAAAAAAAAAACCAAAAAAAACAAAAAACCAAAAAAAAAAAAAGAACACACAAAAAAACAAACAAAAAAAACCACATCAACTCCAGCTAGTGAAAAGAAGCACAACTTGGGGAAGAAGTCGAGGAAAGATCCTCATCCTTCCTATTTACTCATGGGAAGAAATGCAAGGATCCAGACGGTGAGACAAATAGTGACTTTCAGTCACCAACGCAGCAGAAAATGCCCTGAAAGAGATATCCCCCTGGGGGAGAAACTCCTCCTGGGCTGTTGACAAACTCTTGAGGCGGCTATTAGGGGGTCCCGATTCAAAGAAAAAACGGGTCCATACTACCGCCATTAAGTAATTGGTGTCCCGTGGACTGTCCGGACACATCCTCATTTATTAAAACGAAGAGCAAGATAGAAGCCGATCGAAACGACCTCGCGAAAACGCGAGGGGGAATGCAATAAACAATATACTTGGAAAGGAAGGAATGCCCGACCTGGAAATGATACCTCCAAAAAGAGGTGGAAACCCAACTGGGCCAAAAAAAAGTCGGGCAAGCTATTGAAAAGTGAGAGGTCGACTGAAGCTAAGGGTTCAAAGTTGGAAAAGAGGGGAAAACACCAGAACGCGGCGGTGCAAAGAGGAGACCCAATCTCCAGGGGGGGAGTATGCCCCTCCAGACAGGCATGTTCTTAGTTAAGTACAGGAAGGGAATCTAAGCAAAAGGGGCAGACCCAAAAGTTGATCCGAGATGCATCAGTACATTAAAAAAGACAAGACCGTCTTAAGGGCAAAGAATTAGGGGACCAGACCTGTGATGTTATTCTAGGAGTAAACTAAACAATTCGCAAACTGAACTAAGGGGAGGGGGCAAGGTGAAAAACGATTGGCTGGGCATTGGTCAGTAACAGATGACATCATTGGACTCTATGGAAAGCCGCGCTTGGCAAAACCGCATTCGGAACATTTCATAAGAAAAAAAAAAAAAAGAAAGATCCTGCCGTATAGGGGGCCTCGAGGTGAGCAACAGATGTCAAACGAAGGAATAGGTCGACCAAAGGAGCTCTCAACTTATCAAAGCGAGGAAAAGACGTCGCGAGAATCGAGGATTAAGCGAACGAACGAAATTGAGAGTTCTAAACAAAAAGGAAAAAATCCGCAACGATCTCCAGCGTCGAGAATTCCTGCAAAAACCGATTCGAAGAAAAAAAGCCGCGTCTAGGAAAAGGGAGGAGGGGGTCTAAGGTCAGGTACGGCCAACGCGGCTGCAGGAGGAGGAACTCTCCTCTAATGAGAGCAGACGCAATCAAGCAGACGCTACAGAAGGGTGTCAGCAGAGCTTAGGGAGAGGGGATCACTGGGGGGGGGAAGGTGATTTTGAGAGCCCGAGCGGGGGGGCTTTTGCAAAACGGAAAAGATCCTCTTGAAGGGAGGGGAAAATGTAAGTCTCAGCAATAGGAGCGGAGCGCGTCGTACAATTAAGGGGAATGAGGGGGGGGAAAAACAAGACGTGAAGACAAAAACAGAGGGGAGGGAAAAGAAAGGCTAACGCTCGGGGAAAGGGAGACTTACCTAAGTCGCACGAAGTCTCTTGATTGGTGTGGGCAGGGGAGCTTAGTGAGGGAAGGGGGTAATCCTTCAAAGAGAAGCACAATCAAGGCGCCGATGTTCTAATCCTCGAAAAAAAAAGAATAATTGCAGAAAGTGGCCCAGGCGGATCGTTCGTAAAAAACTCCCCGAAAGTCAAAAATAACAGGGGGGGGAGGGAATTAAGTAAACCGTCAGGGACTAACCTCGAGGAACGCCTAAGGGAACAAAAAAAAAAAACCAAAAAAGGGGAAAAACTGGCACAGGCAAAACTTCCAGCCTTGCTTTTTCTTCCCATAGTCATCATGATTAGGTGCTCAATAAAATGCAAAGAAGTCCGGCGAAAAGAACATGCCGCCCGTCAACCTGGGGAAAAACCTCTTATTACTAACTCGAGAAAGATGGCCGTTCGAAAGACCGGTGTTGGGGCCTCAGTTTCAATGGCTCGCAGCCCGGGGGAGAAAAAAAAAAAAAAACCCCTTGCATCGACATACACTCTTTTGCCCAATTGAAAGGGAAGACAGAGCCCTCACGGGAGTACACATCGCAAGTAAAGGGCCGTACCTCGAGGCGACTGCACACTTGTGGGGGGGGATGAGAAGGGAAGCCCGTACCTCAGCGGATCCCTATCCTTCCATCAACATTTTAAGCCGCTGTGGCACAACGAGGGGGGAGTGTGGGAAGAACGGCAAAAACGATCGATGACACCGGGGGCGTGGTTCTCTGAGTAGGAAAACGAGGGAGATCAGACCGTTCGTGCGGCAATATCATTGCCATAAAAGAAAGTGCTCACATAAGAAGAGACCAGAAGGAGCGCTAGCCCGTGAACTCAGCAGATTGCCAGAAAGTGTCGGCAATACCGGGCTGAATGTCTGAGCGGGGGGAGAACACCGGTCTACCTCGGGGCTCTCCACCGGGAGGAAAAAAAAGGAGACCTAGGTCGAAACCGCCAGCATCACTACCATGGGGGAACACCGCACACGTTGGAAACACGGAACCTGCGTCGTCGCAAAGCATAGATCAATTGACCACGAGAAGGGAACAATATTCAAGGACTTACGCTCGACGGCAAGCGCGGGTGTATCCCCCGGTCAACAGAAAGGGGAGAGGGACTAGGGCCTCAAAGCGAGGGAACTGACAAGCTCAGTCCAGCCCCAAAGTGCCATATTCTGGTGGGGAAAAAAAAAAGAAAAGGGAACAACTTGGAGTACGGACGAGAGACCCGAATGGGGACGTCACCATCAGCATAAGGTGTAAACGGGGAAGGAAACAAAAACTAGGGAGGAGAACGAGAGGAGGGAGTTGGAGTCATGTAACCGGTGCTTGATTGTTGTACGGAAACTCGTGTAGCATCGTTTCCCGGCACAAGGTTAGTAGACTGGACCCCCATTTCAGTTTGCTAAAAAACAAAAAGGGGAGAAAAATAAACATTCACTGGGCGGAGGGATGAGAAGAGCAGTTGCCTCCGCGCGGGAGGCGAGGACGAGGATCCGTTCTTGAGGAAAAAAAGGGACGCGCTGGCAGTCGAGAGTAAAACAGGACTCGGTGTTTCCCGGGTAGTTCAATTCGAGCTGAGGGGAGGGAATCATGAAAAGGGGGCGGTAAAGCACAAAAAGTTTTGGCTTGGAACTTTGAGGGAGGAAGATTTCGAGGAGAAAGGGGGGGGGGGAGGGGCACGATGGGGCAAAGAGCGAATAGGCGGTAAGACCTGGTGGAGTAAGCAAAAAACCTGAATCGTAGGAGCGACACTAAAAGATGAGAGCCTATGCCTCTCTAGGGTGAAGGAAAGAGGATTCAACTATTGATTACGATAAATGACTGGTATCACATGATTGTCCAATGATCTTGGGCAGAAGAATGGAGACGCTGACATGCGAGGGGAGGCTAATAGAAAAAAGGAATAAAAAACAATGTGGTCATACTAGTTCGTCTGAAGTTCAGGCCAATTCAAACCTTAGGGGAGAAAAGGGGGGGGGAGGCACTGACCAAGGGTGATCAGATAAGGGATCCGCCTCAGAGCCAGAATAGGAACGTGCGCGGACGAGCAGGAAAAGTCTACTCCGAGGAAAAATTACTTGGACATAACGCACGTGGGTACTTGCGAGGGAAAGAAGTTTCTCGCCGTGGAAGAGATTGACGGATCATTTTTAGAGGAGGGGGGGATGGGCCAAGGGGATGATTCCATTTCAAAACAATGTTCGGACAAAAAGGGGGGGACGAATTTCGAAGAAGCAGAGATGATGCAGAGATGAAAAGTTGAAAAAACGGGCGCAATGGATGTATAGCAGAAAGTAGAAGGACCTTTACTTTTTGGCGTGCAGCGTTATATAGAACGATTTAACTTAGGGCTCACAGAAGGGCGGATCGGAACCTCCGAGTTAGGACCGGGGAACTTTGGTCGATGAATAAAGGGAAAAAAGTTGGATGGCCGATAGGTTTTGATCTTTACCCGATCAAGCCTGGGCCAGATCGGGGGGAGGGAAGCATGGCGAATGGGGGGGGGAGGGAGGATGATTAGAAAATCGGCGATGGGGCCTCCTCAGGAAGAAATGAAAGAGGTATAAAAGAAAAAACCTCATCCCACGGACCTCGCATTGCTTTAAGGGAATAAAGCAACGGGGAACGAGAGGGGGGCTCTGGAGCCGAGTTCTTTGTGTAGCGAAAGGCTGTGGCACGAAGGGACAGCCACTGCCTGAGACTTGATCACGAGGGGTGGAGGAACAATCCGGAATCAAGACCTTCAAGAGCCGATGTCCCATAAAAGAAGGGGAGGGGGGCTGAAAAACGGGCAAAGGAGGAAAAAAGCCTTATCTTTACTCGAATCGGCTTGACAACGGGAGGGTGGAAGCGGGATTCGGACGCATCCTGTGCGAGGCAAAAGACCGGCCTGGGAGAAGAGGGGTACGAGAACCGAATTCTTGCTCGATAATCATAGCCGAGAAGGTGGGGAGGGGGAAAATCTGAAAGGATTGCATCGACGGGGAGAGATCGATTCGTGGGTGCGGAAAGCCTTTGGGGTCATGGGGGCCAGTTCTATTCACGTTTCAGGGGGAGGGAAATGACGAAAAAAGGAAAAAAAGCGAATCCGAGAAGGCGTGGCGGAAAAAGTTACTGGGGGAAGAAAGAAGATCAAGCCGCAATGTGTTGTTGGGTCTCAAGAAGAGAGGGATAGGACGCTCTGTCCATACGGCAGATATGTTGAAAAGGGGGTCTGGGCCAGACTTCATCTTTTTTGAACAAAAAGAGGGGGTAGTGACTAAAAAGCGGCGAAAGGATGTATAGGTGAAATTAAAAAAATGAAAACAAGCGTTTCTTTCTGACGGGAACTGACCTTTTTCTACGGACTAGGGCGCGAGACTGTTTAGGGGGAGTCGAAGTTCTCATAAATCATTCTCCTCTTGGCGAAGAGAAAGGGGGAGTCCTGCGGGAAAATGAATGTACTGCGAAGCACGTAAAATGGGGGAAGGTTCTGGGCGTACGATTGAGGAGACGGTAAAGGGAGGAAACGCCGTTTGATTACCCGGGAAGGCAGACGACAATTTCGTGAAAAAGATGGCGACAGAAGTCCCGGGGGAGAAATGCTTTTTGTCCCCGACGGGGAAAAAAGGAAAAACGGTAGGGGCGTCTGGTCAAGAGTATGTCAAAGACTGCGGCCAGGGGTATTGATTTGGGTTCCATTTGCTGCCACGAAGGGGAAGGGGAGAGGGGGGGAACGCGGGCGTCAGTTAAAAGGATAGTGGGGGGGGGAAATTCTAGGGTCAGGCTTTGTGAAGAAGGGAAAAAACTAGGGAGGTCGAAGATGCAGTAGTTTCGAAGAGGAGGGCCGTGGTATCAAGGAAGTCTCCCCTCTAAAACCTTTAACGAAGGAAAGGAATGGAAATGGACCTCGGTGGGGAGGTTTTCCTCGGTCATAATCCCTCCCAGATCGGGCGAACAATCAGCGGGTCTTCGGTCGAAAAAAGGGGGGAAAAGGCATCGTTGCAGGGATGGGACGGGGGGCGACGCTGGGTGCGATCATTCAAGAGGAACTATGATCCCTTTGGAGCTAAAACCGGGCAGTAGGACACAACAAAAGCTCCTCTTGGATGGAACAAGCGGCCGGAAAAATCTTACCCGTTTAAATGAGGGGGACGAACGACGCCCTATTCAAAGTGGGGTCGGGCGACGTCGGGTGGACTGTGCGGTAAAAAAGGAGAACACATCTCCCTGAAGAGATACGGAAGAGAACGTTAAAAAAGGCAGTTGGTGTGGGGGCTGGGGGAGAAGGATTCACGTCTAAAAAACGTGTCCGTTGGAAGGAGAAGAGAGCACAAAAAAGGAAGAAAAGAGAGAGATAGAATATAGACCCGGTTCGACGCGGGAATTAACCGTAGAACAGAAAACGAAATACCGAAAACCTTATTTGAAAAAAGGGAAGAATGACTCACGGAAAGGAGTGTCGCCTTCTGTAAGACGACGCCGCGTAGAAAACCAATTAAAAATCTTTGATAGGCGGGCGCCCTAAAAAAAAAGCAGATTGGGGGAAGAAGCAAAGGAAGAAGCTAAAAGGCGCGTGGAAGACCGCAAAGTGCCGGGGGAATCGGTCATAAGAGTGTACCAAACTGTATAGGGAATAAGTGAGAGTAAAAATGAGAAAAGTCGCGCGCCCATGTACCTAAACGATGAGTCCCCTTTGGAGAAAATCAAGGCATGTCTTTTTACGCCCTCTGTGAGGCGGCTATTTGCCAAGACGAACGAAACCAGGAAGGGGGAAAAAACAAAGAAAGGAGTTACAGTGTTTTTCACCAAAGACTCAGTCAGACCGCCCTTGTCTTTCAACTCGGCGCCAAATCTTCGACGCAAGATGTCCATAGGAACAACCCCCTCCGAACATGAGAAGTCAACATCACACACCTATGAAACTGGGTTAAGGAACAATCACTTCCCTCGCTGGAGAATGGAACCGTCCCGGGAAAAAAAAAAGTACCACAAGAAATGCGGCGAACGATTGCCGAGAAGCACATAGGTCGAGGCCGCTTAACGGGGGGGGAGTGTCAAAAAGAGGGGGGCACACACCGCCGCCGGCGGAGCGGCGTCGGCCATCCTCAGGAGTTGATTACTTCCTCCGTAGCATCACCTTCAGTAAAGGAGGGGCAGTAGAAGGGGAAATCGCCTAAGGCACAAGTGACGAGATGATCGAGTAAGGCAGGGGCTCAAAAAGAGGCCGATTCTCGCGCACAGCAAGGGGTAAGGGTGAGGGAGCTCCTGAGCTATCCCCGAACAAAGGCAGCCTCGGCGGTCGCTATTGGGAGGGAATTGAAATTTCACCGAGTCAGCTAATCGCTAAGGGGAATAATCCTGCCGCGCTGGGAAAAACGAGGAGGGACATGACATAAAGAAAAATATCATCTTCGCCAGGGGGGGAAGGAGAAATATTGCCCGCGAATTAGACCAAACCATTGAAGCCGAGAGAAGGATACCTCCTCTCAAAAAAATCCTTAAACGCGAGGCAGGGAGTCTACTGGTACGCACGCCGCACTTTCCCGAAAACCAGAAACCAAAAAGTCCGGCACTGCACCAGAATCGAATCTTCTCCAAGAGTCTGAAAAGGAAGGCCGATTCTCAACAAATCCGCTAGATCTCCGGCGAAGGGAGGGAGATGGCAAACTCTCTCAAGTGGCACGGTAGCGCATGGAATGGGAGGGAGAAAAAGAGAAAACTGCTACAGAAGTTGTAAAGAGGAGGAGTGAAAGTGAGGCGCACTGAATAATTTCTGGGAAAATCGAGAGGGTTCCTTGGAAGAAGCTGGTCTAATGGGGGACGGGGAGGGGGGGAAAAAAAGGGCCTCCAACCGGCGCGGGCGCGTCTATACGGGGGGGTTGGCTGAACATCTTACTGGAAGCTCACGAAAAAAGCTGGGGAAAAAGAAATCTTAAAACTCTCGCGACTTTCGTGCGGATGACCTTGCGAAGCGCGGAGCAGGGGAAAGGGGGATGTGTTCTTTGTAACCTCTGGTGACTTAAGGGCGCAGGGGAAAGACGGAGAGGAAGAAAGCGCTATTTTGTCTAATCCTAGCAAACCCATCTTGGCAACGCAATATAGTTGAAAAGGGCGGAAAGACGGTCGGATCAAACCCATCCACAGATCAGGCCAGCGTGATTCAATAGAAAAAGGGAAAGGGACTAACTCCGAGTTTAAACACAGCCGCCTTCAGATCATGAGGGGGGGGGGGAAAAACAAGGAAGCACCAAATAACGAAGTAATCGCTCTAGACAGCAAACCCCGGCAAAATTGGAAAAAGCTCTAGCAGCATCTCTCCATGCGGTAAGCAGAGGGAGTGGGGGTACTCCCGTGTGAAATTGCACGAGAAAGGGTGAGCAAAAGGACGACAATAGACGGACAGCGCCGTTGCCAGACGGCGGAAAGGTCAAAAGAACGCGCCAGCCGTTGCTACCAAGCTGAGGGCTTCCTAGCTGACCTCTTCCGTCGCAATGCTCTCCTCCGCACGATAGGATCAAAAAATCCCGATCAGGAAAAGAAAAAGGGGCGCCTCGGTTTTCCCACGAGGGGTCAATTGGAAACTGCACCCCATGCGGGGAGGGGGGGGACGGTTTTTCTACGAGCGAAAAGTCATGATCAGCAGAACACGGCAAAAATAAGGGGGATCAACGCGTGCTCAAAAGAGAGGGGGGCAAAGGCGCCGCATAATGGAGAGAGAGTGCCAGAGTAGGCTTTCTAACAAATCGAGGGGAAAGGGAGGGAGCGGTGCGAACGACCCAGGCGCCTCGCTCTCAAGCCCTTAACACCCGCGTGTCCTCCTCAGGGACCTTGAAGAAAGAAAGGTTGCCCAGGAAACGTGATGACCGAGCGTCCGCGATCCTCATGACGAGGGGGAAACTTACACACCTATTCCGTTCTTACTCTCGACGGCCGGCGATAACCAGGGCAACCGACTGAGAGGAGGAAAAGAATCACCACGCGGAGGAACTGCTCAAGCTCATAAACAGCGCCAGGGTCCATTCAAAAGGGAAAAAGGAAAGGGGGATAAAAATCACGAAAAGTATTCATTTGAACGAGCTCCAGCTTTTCTCAACAAATAAAGGGGAGAAGGGGGAAGTA
>Ga0179593_1605037_pt1 | contig 14614 bp, 19 predicted proteins | sample CZODoug2_1_08_16_FD_185931 | JGI IMG/M metagenome (GOLD analysis project Ga0179593, IMG submission 185931) | Vadose zone soil fungal communities from Angelo Coast Range Reserve, California, USA - CZODoug2_1_08_16fungal (PacBio error correction) | ecosystem: Environmental > Terrestrial > Soil >...
CAAAAACCACGCGGGTCAACATCGGACGGCATCCGCCGCGCCGACAGAGAAAAACTCTTCAAGCACACCCAGCTTCGCTGGAACCCGACCTCTGTCGTAAACGCTTTAACCGAAGGGGGAACCAAGGCCGCTGCACGCCGCTGCCGTGTTACTCAGAACGGAGTGCTCGCATAAAAAGGGGTCAAGACGAGGAAAGAATAAGCGTACCAGGGGTTTAGCATAGGGACGGAGCCACATATTAAAAGGTTCTCAATGCATAAGGAAAAAGGGAGAAAACGCGGATCCGGGTTTTTGATCTGCGAAAGGGCTTGCTTCTGGGGAACATTGCCAGGAGGGGGCTCTTCCGGAAGGGGCGAGCCACTCTAGCAGCCAGCACGCTAGCGCCACCAGAAAAAAAAAACCCAAACGGGTCTACCGTTCCGGCAAAGAAAAAAGCCATCATTAGGCAGGGACGGGATCACAAGACAGAGAGAGAAAACGCCCTGGCGAGTGTAGCTTCGAGGAGCTCGGCGCATCGCTACCAGAAAAAAGAGGTGGACGCTCGAGAGGAAGAGGAAACACCGTCGACAGGGCGGTGGCGCCGATGCCGAGGGGAGCGGCACTCGTCGCAAAGGGGCAGCGTTTCCGGGGGGGGGGGGGGGGGAAGAGACCTGGAATCATCATTGGGGCCTAAAGCAGCAGAACTGAACATAATCTCAACACGGGGTAATCCAGGGAGGGCTGAAAAAAAAAGATCCCGGTTAACAGCACAGCGCAGACAAGGGGAACGGTAGGGAAACACTGCACCAAAGATACACCTCGTTGGAGGTTTTTTCACCGCGGGAAAGGTGCGAAGCTCTAGACGAAAAAAAGGAGGCCCATCGTCGTCGGTAGGCTGTCGCTGGTTTCTGAGAGTCAAACACTAACCCGGATTAGGGGCATGAGGGCGGCTGGTGTAGCGGGCTTAAAGATTAAGGAAGAAGAAATGCCGATCGTTGGATGCAACAAGCGCCTTTTTCTCGAAGACCGTCACCGTTCAGGAGGGGGAAAGTGGAACGGCGGCCCGCTGGTGTCGGAAGGCTATGGCTGGCCTTGAGAGGGGGCGACGCTTGGAAGGGGAGAAAGGGCGCCGGAGCGTGTTGTGCACCCCGGGGAAGAAAGGGGAATGCTGATGGGGACCCGCCGGTTAGTGAAGACGGAAACGATGCCGATTCGCTGCGACAAACTGCGCTGAAAGAGGATGATGATGTGCTCGCAAAGGAAAGAAATGAAAAATGACCGACACGGTCGCTGGGGTTCGACGTGGGGCGGGCTCTGCTCGATCAGGAAAGTCCGAAAGAAAGGTTGAGCATCTTTCTGATTTGCAGACCCTTCGAAGCAGAAAAGACGACGCCTGTTTCAACGCTTTCAGGAAAGAGAACCAAAGGAATCGTCGTGTTTGAGTCGGGGGCGTTGCGCTTTACCCAAAAGTTTCTCAAGGCAAGCGTTCCCTGCGGCTCGAGATCCGCGCAGAGAGGTCGGCGCCATCCGCGCCTTCGGGAAAGAGCTTGTTGCCAGAAGAAAAAAAAAGACGCCTCAAAAGGAGGGGCTTCGACGGGGGCCCGAGAGAACCGGGTCGATTGGGTGAAGAAAATCGGCGCTGCGTCTAGGGAGAAAACCACTCCGAAGCGCTTCAAGAAAAGGTGCGGCAGCTTTGCGGCAATGAACACGATCTGCAGCAGCTTGAGCCGGGTCCGAGTCTCATTAAGTCGGGCCGGCGCCGAGGGAAAAAGGAAGGAAAAACCTGGAGGGCGGTCGCGCAAAGAAGGCACGCAGAATGACGGCAGCGCGGTCAGGCGGGAAAAATATCAAGGCTTGGAAGAACCATCTCGCAGGGGCAAAATGAGGCCTAACGGCCAAAAAAAAGGAACGCCGGTGCCTACGGAGGAGAAGCGATGGCCGAAAGGCAGGCTTGGCGCGTCAGTCAGTTCTACACTCTGCTGACGAAGAAAAAAGCGTCGTCGTAAACTAAAAGGCAGATCCACCTAAACCGTAACAAGAAAAAAAAAAAAAGAGGGGCATAGTTCAACAACACACTGAAAAGCCTGCCAGGATAAAAAAAAAAAAAAAAAAAATAGCTCAACAACAACACCGGAAATAGGCTCGCAGGCAGTTGATACGATGAAAGAGGGACTCAGACGGCAGTGATCGGGGATACGTTTGTCAGTTCCAGACGGGGCGGCGATTTTGATATGCGCAGCAGGACGCCAAGCCGAGCCTTGGTGCAGGAAAAAAAACGGCGTGAAGGAGAGGCGAACCTGTTGCAAAAGGGTCGGCGGCGAGATGGTCCCATGATATGGTTTTCAAGCCTGACCGCGCGCGCAGTAGAGCCGGAAGAAGCCCTCCGCATGTTGGGAGGAGCGGCGAAGGGGATAAAGGAAGAATGCGCTCGACCAGGCGAGGCTTCCGTCAGCATCGGTGGAATTTGCGCAAATCGGCCGCAAAGAGCCTTTGCCCCGGCAGTGGTTTTCTCCAGCAAAGAAGCGCGAATGGGAGCAAGCCCCAGCACCCAATCGACAAAGGCACCAGTCGCAGACCGAGTTGATAAAATAGGGAAAAGGCCTCGACACGCAGGCACAACTCGGATGGGCGGCCGACGATGCGGAAAAGGGATCTCTTATCCTCAGGGAAAAGGGCTAAACAGGGGGGGAAAAGGGCCCCTCTGAAAATCCAACACGCCCGCCGAGAAAAGGACGGTCCTGCCCGGCGTTGGGAAAAAAAAAGGGGGCTGGGCCTCCGGGGGGGAAAAGCCTTAAAAGTGGGTTCGTCGACATCGAGAAGGAGGGAATCTTTCTTAAGGGGTCTAATCAGCGAAAAGAAACGCCCAACAGCGCCCGGGGTTCGGGCAGGGTTTTCCAGCGCGAGATCGTGAAAAATTCCTCATCCTAGGGGGGAAGCGGAACATCGGGTCGGAAAAATCGGCATCGTGAAGTCGTCAAAATAACCGGCGGCTATCCTCATCATGCAGAAAAAGGTTCACCACAAGCCCAAGAAAAAGAACGACCGGCCAAGCGGTCGTAAAAAAGGACAGTCCGAGCTTCGCCGAGGCCAGGATCCGCCTGCACGGAAAAACGCCGGCCGCCGTCCAACGGCAGGAATGACCGGTGACAGGAAAAAACTGGCGGTTGTTGCCTCCAACGCATCACGGATAGGGAATCTACGCCGAACTACCCAAAGGAAATGAAATAATCACATGAGCTGGTGGGTACTACCAGAACCTCTACAGAAAAACTATTCCGGGGGAAGTCCGTCGGGTTTCTTCAAAAGGAAAGATTTATTATGCAGCGGGGGACAAAACCGTGTTTTGGGGGGGACACGCGTTGGGGGAAATACCGTCGGTGTGCCAAGATGAGGCTGTTCCCCTGAAATTCGAATGGACCCCGCCCAACCGTGTCTATTATGGGGAAGATAACTGACTGAAAGAGAAAGCCTCGCTCTCAACAATAGGGTCCGCCGCCTTTGCGACGATCAAATGTTTCCTCGTAAGAGGGAAACCGCCCGATCGCGTGGTGGGGGGAAGGCAAAAAAAGAGCCCGTCTATGCGAGGCGGCCACAGCCAGTTTCGTTGTTGCCGGGAAGAACCGGCGAGCGCGGGGAAAGCGACGACACGAGAAAAGGGGCTTTGACGTTGATGGGGAAGACAGCCCTGGGGGGGAGACGGGCTAGGGGACGGCACGGCTACCAAGGGTTTTGGGGCTCCTGGAGGGTCTGGTGCCGCCTATCGGAAGGAAAAAGCTTCAGCCTCAGATCGGAGCTCTGAGGGAAAGGAGGAGATACAGATAGCAACCGGACGGCAGATAAAACCCGATTGACATGAAAGGGTGTCTCCACTTCGCGTCGAGGGAAGGTGGGAGAAAGTCGCAATCGAAAAGAATCCGTCGAGGACAAACGCAATGTAACAAGGAGGTCTTGAACGTCGTGCAAAAAGAGAGGAGAGGCACCGGTGATGAGAAAGGAAGAAAAAAAGGGAAGATGCTCGTTCATTAGAGCACGTCCAAGGGCGTGGAGGGTTCCAGCGACCCGAGGTATACGCCGATGTCGCTGAGAAGAAGGAGTGAAGATGCGATAGAGAGGGGTCGAGCAGACGGGAAGTTCGGCGCGGCGATGCTGCGGGGGTTGTTAGCGCGTGCAGAAAAAAAAAAACGGAGGATTAAGGAAAAGGGAGAAAGAGGAGGGCTGACCAACGCGCCTCAAACCCGAAATCGCCGGCATACGCCGCTCCACCTGCTCCAAAGGAAAAGAATCGCCTCTCACGCCAGAGGACGCGGCGTAATCAAGCGTTCGTCGGGAAAGGGGGGGCTACGACCAGAACCGCATTGGGGTCCGTGGAACGCTACTTTTTTGCAGTGGTTTTTCCTCAAAAAGACGGTGCTCGCATAAACTAAAAATCAAGGGGAAGGTTAGAGACTAACGTGTCCTGGGTGTCAAGAGAGGAGGCCACAGATTATGACCGGGCGAAAGAAGAAAAGGACATAATTCGCCGAAGTGTAGAAGGACATCCGGGTTTTTATAGGAAGAAAATCCGGTGAGAGCCGGCCAGAAATGAAGGGGCAAAGCGAAGAGCTCCGATCTTAGTAAAGGAAATAAAAGAGCGCTCCACATAAACCTAAGGGAAAAAAGGGGAGCCAAACGTGCTTCCGTGCCCTGCCCTATCCCAGTCATTATTCATTTCCGGGAATCTTCCAAAAGGGAAAGATCGTCAACGCCAAGGTCGAGGGTAGCTCTGCGAGCTATCATCCGCGAAAAATCGGCGACCAGAAAAGGAGGGAGGTGGCACGTATAGTAGACGCTCTTGTCCAAAAAACCCGCGATCATGGCGGCGGAGGGGGGGAATCGCATCCCTCTAAGAGTACGGCATCGGGGGCGAGGGTGCGGTTGGCGAGCGGGAGGGATCGCATTTACTAGAGAATAATCGCCAACCTGTCTGGAGAAAATTGCTCACAGGGAACAAGCAAGCAGCGTACCCTAGGGCACCACGCGTTGTTCACGGAAAAAAGGAGGGGTCCCCCAAAAAGGGGGAAAATAAGATAATCTCTTGTTGAAGAAAGCCCGACGACGATTAGCCCGAAGCATGGCAGAAGTACGTCCGTTCGGACTGGCTCGTCAAAAAGGGAGGCTTTCGTGTTTAGCGCAAGAAGGAAAAGGAGTTCGGTGGGTGAAGCGGATCTGCCCGAGAAAAAAACCCGCCATGGTTTATGTTGAAAGGGACGGTCACCTGTGAAAAAGGGTCGCCCGTGTGAAGGCGGCAAGACCCTGTCTTCGGAAACGGCCCTTGCTAGAAAGGGAAAAACCGCTTGGCCGCGCGGGAAGGACCCCGCTTGCTCAGGAGCGTTTGGGGTGTCACCTTTTTGCGGGGAAGGAATCTGATGATCGCCCTCCGGGGGGTGAAAGGGCCGGATTACTAACTTGCTAACAGAGGGGCCCCAAACTTGCGCTGTATCTTTTTCCCGAAAAAGGGGGGTCTCGCAATCTAACGAGAGGAGGCAGGACTCAGACAACGCGGCGCGTTGTCGACTTTGTTCGGGGGAAGGGCGATCATACTTTGGAAAAACGCCAGATGAAAGCGCATCTTCTTCGATGTTCCCTACCGCGGGGAGCCAAATCGCCGTCACGCCATTGGCATGACGATTACGGCTTCCAGCCTAAGGGAGAGGGTTCGTGAAAAAAGGGTGCTCCAGGGAAAAAAAGCATAAAACGAATAGCCCGGCCCTTCTCCGCCGTCTAAGCCATCCTCTCCTTCTGGGGGAAGGAGGGGGGGAGCCGCCGTATTCAAGACAAGGGGAGGACGACGTGCCTCAACGTCGATTGGGGGCTGTTGCTTGGCTCCATTCTGAGAAATATCGAATGCGCAAGGGGACAACGAGCTCTTCACCTTGGAAAAAAAAAAAAGGGTGCTGGACGCTGGGGAACTTACAAGGATGCTCCTGCAGCTTTATCCGGGGATCGCGCTGGCGGAAAAGGGGAACCGATACTCTATGGGGGGGAAAAATGGAGTGCGGTCTCCCAAGCTCTATGAGGCTCTACTCGCGCTCGGCAAAAACGATAAGGCGTGTAAGAAAAAAAAGAAGAAAAACGGCCCAAGGAGGCAGTAAGACAAACAGTTGTTACAAAGCACCTCTTCCTTCACGCCGTTTCAGAAAAGAAATGGAAAAAGTCTCGCTTTGCTCGTCCAGGAGGAAAGAAACTCATCAAATCGCCCCCGCTGCGGAAAAAGGGGGAGGAAGACCACCATGCCGTCGAGCAACCCGATACGGTCGTCGACATCCGAGCAACTGCCTGCCGAGAAGGATTCAACAACAACACGGGGAGGGAGTGACGAGGCCGCGAGGAAAGGGGGGGAAGAATGAGAGGGTGCCGAAAGGGTGTATACACGGGGAGATGCTTTTTCAGTTCGACAGAGAAAAAGTCGCAAGCCGCATAGTGTCTGAACTGGAGAGAAACCTGTTGGTCACAGCCGCTCCTCGCAAGAAAAAAAGGAAAAGAGGGGGAAGGGAAGGAGGCGAAACTGGTTGGCAGTCCTCATGGAAGGAGGTGCGTTCGCGGCGAGAAGAGTGTATGGTTTTCCGGCCTGACCGGAGAATAAAGAAGCCTCTCATATAGCTGATGGACAAGCCCTCCAGGTTGAGATAAGCGGAGGAAAGTTCCCCTCTGTCTGCCCGGAGAAAAATATTCGCGAGAATCAGCTGCCTTAAGCAAGGGGGGGGGGGGGGAGCAACAAGGTGCAGTAAGTGCCGCGCTAAGGTTCACTGTGGGTCCTCCACTCCTAGGGGAAGGCAGCATTTGTATCCAAGAAAAAAGAAAAACTGTAAAATCTAGGCACCAGTCGAAGACCTCCGTGAGAGTCGCGCAACAAAAAAACCATAATGCTCTGGAAGAGGCGCCAGAAGGTCAGGGATCTCGTCGAAGCCGGGCCTGCTTGCCCGGGCGAAAAAAAGCCCCCTCTCCATCAACAAGACGATCTGCTTGAAAAAAGGGAAGGAGCTGTGAACAGGAGATGGACTGGAAGAAAGTGTGCACGCTTTCGAGGGGACTATCACGTGGGAAAAAGGGAAAAATAGGAGAAAAAGAAAACTACTGATCTATCAGTCGGCCCTCCCCATTCCGAAAAGGTGTCCGGAGGGGGAAGCCTCTATATCTTCGAGGGGGAAAGGGAAAGCAATCCGAGGGCAACCGAAAAAAGCCATGTCTGAACAAAAAATCGTGTCGGCAAATCGGCAGAAAGTGGAAAGCGGCTATCCTCATCATGCGAAAAGGGAGGAAGATCGCCAACCGGGCAACAACACGAAGGACGCGCACTCTGTTCCTTCACCAAGAGGGCAATCCAGCCGACTTAGGGAGAAAAAGGGAAACCACATCCGCCTTCCGAATACATCAGAAAAAAGGGGAAAAAGGGAGACCACGCTTGGACCTTACCGTGAGGCCCGGCAGAAACGGCTTCACAGCCAAAGGAAATCGGCAGATTCAGCTTCAACAACCGGAAAAACGGCGGCTCTACAAACCCGCAGAAAAAAAGGTGAGGCTTGGTTGGGAAGCGTCCAACAGAGAACCAGAACGCGACGACGAATGCCGATGAAGGGACCTCATCGTCGTCGGGTTCTTCAGGAAAAAAAAGGGAAGGATCTTACGCAGAGTTACACACCTTGTGGGGGGACACGCTGTGTACTTCTTTGGGGGGGGGGTGACCTAGGTATGCTCTCTAACGTGCTTTGGCAATTCGAATGGGGGGGGGGGGAAAAAGGAAAAAAGGGATTAGGGAAATTAAATCTGATGTAAACTGCTATCCCAGTTGATAAAAAGGGGGGGGCAAACCATCGCCTCCTCGGGGAAAAGGGGAAATGCATTTCCTTTCCTCGGAGAAAAGGGGGTGTTTCTAATCTTCGCAACCGTCCAGAGCGTCTACTATCGCTCATTTTCGTTGTTGAAGGGAAAATGCGCCGAGCCGCGGGGGAAAAAAGACGCGAGCTACGCAAGGGAAAATAGTCTTGTTTAGGAAAGGAACAGCCCTTCCTCAGTCTGAGGGAAAAAAAGGCGTCACGGAGCCCCAGTGGGGGAACTCTGGTTGATCCGCGATGAAAGACCTAGCGGCTCTTCTTCTAGTTGGGGAGCAATCGGCACCTCCCGTCGGGAGAAACTCTTTCGCGCAAATTAAGGCACTGGGCGGAAGAAAAAGCCCATTTACTGGAAAAAACCCGTCTTTGCCAAGACAGTCTTCATGGCGGTTAGAAACTTCGGCGCATTATGGACACCCGTTTTGATAAACGTGCAGGACGCCTCTCCCTTTCTAATCGGGGAAACCGGGAGAGGAACCAATTTACACTATTAGTAGAGAAAAGGGGGAGACGTCGTGAAAAGGGGGATGCGAGCACCTGGATGATCAGGGGCAGACCGGCAGAGAGCTTCAGTAGCTTCACTGAAAAGGGAGCCGATAGGTTCCAGCACAAAAAGGGGGGGGGGGACGGTTCGCGGTATCCTAGAAAGGGAGGGGAGAGGCGGAGGAAGTTGTTCGATCAATCGGGGAAAAGTGCCGGCGAGTTTTAACCCGGGGGGGTAAGAGGGGCGGCAAGCAAGGCATGATCTCTCAACAACAACACGGGGGGAGGCCCTTGCTGCACGCGTACAACAAAAGAGAAGGAGCCATCCTCCTCGCCGACAGAGAACATGAAAAAAGAGATCCCGATCTACTCAAGCCAGCTTTAGAAGTCTCGCGCGACCTCGGCAGAAAAAGGGAAAACCTATCGCTACTACCGAAAAGGGGGAAGAAAAAAAAATGGGGGCCGTGCCTCTAGAAAAAAGACGTGGTTACTCAAAACTTGAGAAGAAGGTGCTCGCATAAACTAAAATCTGTAAAAAAAGGAAGACTAATCGTTTCCATTGAAAGGGGGGGACGGTATGCCACTATATACCTGGCGAAGGGAAAAAAAAAAGGAGAAGAAAGTGGGGGAGAACGCATGGGAGGGGCATGTCATCCGGGGGGAAATTGCTTGATATGTATCTCCTCCCATTGAAAGGAGAGAAAGAGCATGCTAGATGAGAATATTGCTATCACACAGAAGGGACGCCACCATAAAACCTCGAGGGGAAAAAAAAGGGCTAGCCTTGCAGGCAGGAAAAATCCAGCAATGAAAAGAAGTGAAGGGGCGGAATATCTCTTCCCACTCAAGAATATCTTAAAAAAAAGGAGACTCGCTTCTCTCGAGAAAAAAAAGAAGCGATACCAAGGCCTGAAAGGGGGGAACTCCTCTATAGGAGAAACTGACGGTGCGAAGACAAACCGCGAGGACAAGGGGCGTCTCCGAAACAAGAAAGACGGGAATACGGAGAGCGAAAAAAGTGCTGGTGGCGATCTGTCTACAAAAACGGAAGATCCTTCAGAAAGAAAAAACTGCAACAGGAGGGGTGAAAACCAAAGAATGAAAAGCCCGGGTAACCAGCAGCGCATACAATAGGGCACTGCACCAAAATATTCCACCAAAGGGGGGAAACCCCTCCACCCTGTTTTGGTAAAGAAGATAGAAGAAAAGGTCGGAGCCGATATAATAAACGAAAAGGAAAAAGACGGCATCGTCATCGTCCTTCGAGGTATGGGAAGAGTACAAACCGCTAAACCTTATTAGGAATGAAGTGGCTTTCGGTTGTAGAGGGGGAATCTTCGTAATAGGGGGGTGGAAGCTGATTGCGAGGGCAACACCCTCCATGGGGGGGTTACTTCAGGTTGCAGGCTTCAGGTTTTCCTGGAGCCTTTTTTAAGTTACTTCTTCCGGGGGGAAAGGAGGAGTCTTATTTCTGGAATAAGAAGGGAGATTTTAGGGCCGACCTCTTTTTCCTCGTGTGAATTACCCAGGAAAGAAGAGGGGGAGGGTTGCCTATATCATCTCTTTACAGGGGGGGAGAAAGAAAGGGGGGGGGAAAGGGAAGGTTATGAGACTCAACGAAGATTCTCTGAAGGGGAATGTTCAAACTGTAGAGGGGTAGGGGAAGTCGGATATTAATTTTGTGAGAGGGAGGCCAAGGACGAAAGGAAAACCTTCCAGAAAGGGAGACTTTTGAAAAGAGAGACAATTACTTTTCCTGAAAACCGGGAAAAGATGCCTAAGCGCCATCTGTGCAAGAGAAGGACTTGTCACGACCGGCGGAACGTGCGGCCAAGATGGAAGCCTGTTCAACTCTGGGGGGGACAGCCGATCGTCGTTTTTTAGGAAAAGGGGCGTTGGAGAAAAAGGGCCGCTTTTTCGCCCGGAAAAGAGTCACTAAAGAGATCATCGCCCGGCCTGCTCCGCTAGAGGCGCCATCCTCTCCTTCTTTCCTCGTGGAAGAAAGAGACAGATCTCACTACTCACAAAAAAGGGGACGAGATAACCGGGTCGTGGTTTTTCTGGAGGGGGGGGGAAAGAAAAAAGGGAAAAGGAAGGGGAGAAAGAAGAGAAGCAGAGTAACTCAATGCCTACGCTTCCCCGTTTCCCTGCTCTGCGGGAAAAGAAATTCCAAGATGCTTCCTGCATCTTTAGCAAGGGGTAAAAGAGGAAGGGTCTTTCCTCCTCCGAGGGGGGGGAAAGAAAAAACCGGGGATTGTAGGGAGATCCAATCCGAGGAGAAAGCGGTCATTCTCGAAACCATATCAAGAAGGGGAAAATATCCTCTACTCGTCCACCAGAAGAAAGGAAACTACGAGAAAGCCACCGTTTCTGCCTCTTCATGAAAAAGGCGACCTCTGGTCGATATGAGAAAAAGATTACGGATTTGCGCGTTCAGGAAAAAAGGCGGCGTGCGCCTCAGAAAAAGTAGAACAACGCGTCGTCTACTGAAACAGCATAAGAACCCCTGATTCAGGCGTAGGAGGGGAAGAGGAAAGGCAAATGCCTGCTCTTCCCTATTCCACCGAGAGAGAAAAAAAGAAAAAAGAGAGAGATTCAGTGAAATGGAGCGGGCATTTGAAAGAGGAAGAAGACCGCTTATCTTGGGGGAAAGATGGTTTCAGTTCGACGACTCTTGCCGGCTGAAAAGGGGGGAAAAGAAAAAGCAGATTTTCGACTGCAGCCGAGAAAAAAAAAAGGAAAAGGCGATCGAAAGAGGGGAGCGCACCACCGGCGTGAAGGAAGAGGCGAACTGGTGGGGGGGGGAGGAGGTGCGTTTCGTCGGCGAAGAGGGGGGGGGAACTTGATATGGTTTCCTCAGGAAAGTTGCCTTAGAAAAGAGAAAGAGACGGCTTTGCGCGAACCGGGGGACAAAAGCTATTATCTGTAAAAGAGGAGCCGCCCTACCAAGGGAAAGGGAAAGAAACCCTTCGAAAGCTGCCGGGGGGAAGGGAAGAGGTGGAATTGTCTCACATCGCCGGAAACGGTGCACTTTGGAAAGAAGAGAAAAAGAACGAAATGCGCCTCTCTAGGGGCGGAAAGAGGCGGGGGGAGCCAGCCCCAGCAAAAATCGAACGCAGGTTACTCTCGGCACATTCGAAGACCGCAAAGGAAGCGGCGCGCAACATATCTCTGACCAAAGAGAAAAAGGGAGAACGGACGAGCTGGCGCAGGAAGGTCTTCTATACGAAGGAAAAAGCTTTCCCGTGCGAAACAGCGAGGTGAAAAACGCCCCTCTCCATCAAAAAAAGAAGAATCGTCAGAAATGCGGGGGAGGAGTAATTGCTTTCCGCAGGGAAATACGAAATGGACGGTCTACAAAAAAGGAGCACTAATGGAAACGCGGAATCTTTCGTAACGAGGAACTGAGAGGAAAAAAAAGGTGAGCAACATCTCCCGTGTTTCTTTCATGGTGGGGAAAGCCCGGAAGGAAAAAACAATTCCTCCAGTGAAAGACCAGCGCAAGTTTGAATCGGTCCGGCACGCATCTAAAAGAGGTTTGCCTTCTGCAAAAAAAAAAAAAGGAAAGAACTAAATCTTAATGAAACCGAGCCAACCGTGCACAAAGACTCCTGAGAGGACCACGCGTCCAATCTTTCTCCAAAGGAGAGAAGGATCTCTCAATTCCAGAAATCAAAGACGAAGGAAAGGCAGTCAAAAAAAGTCTACAAAACTTGCAAAGGAAAGGTGACAGTCCCTTCATAAACTTCGTTAAAAAAAAATGGAGGGTGTTTGCGAAAAAGACGATCGTCATATCCAAAAAAAAAACAACCGATCGAGCCCGAGCAAAAGCAACGCTTGCGCTACACCGAAAAAGCATATCCTTTTGGGGGGGGGGGAAAGAGAACATAACAGCGACAAGCCAGAAAAAAAAAAGGAAAGGGGGGGGGGGGCGGGAAGAAGAGGACGCGGGTCTGAATTATAGGGATGCCTAACAGAGATTAAGGGGGCTTTGAACAACAAGAAGGGGGGGGACCTCGTTTGACGGACAGGGGGAAGGGAATACAGGGAGGTGCCCCTAGGGCAAGGCCTGAGGGGAACCCTGTCCTTTGTATCAAGGAAGGGACCGCCTCAAAGGAGATTGCAGTTTCTTCGGAGAAACTGCGAATCCAAGGGGGGAAATACGCCGCGCTCGCAAACCGAAAAGGGGACCTTTGCGACGATTCCGGAGAGGGGGGGGCCGAGTCAAAGAGGGGGACGCCCTGGGAGAGGGGGTTTTTCTTCGCCGGCCAAAGGTGCCACCTCATTTTACAAAGGGGGGGGGGACGGGACTGGGTCGCTAGCCCCGAAGAAGAAGGGAGGAGGCGAGGCGCAAAAGAAGACGCTAAACCAGAGAAAGGGGTTGACGATCATAGTCCTTGTTGAGGAAAGGGCCCTGCCCGCATGAATGATGGAAAAAAATAAAAAAAAGGAAAAGGAAACGGCTAGCAAAAGTGGGGCTACTCCGGGGGGACCGCATGTTTTCTGGTGAAAAAGAAGGAGGGGTTCTCGCACTCTTCACCGAAAGAGCGGCACTTCATTCAAGGAAGAGAAAGAGAGCAAAAACCTTAACAGCCTAAAAACCAAACGATTGAACATGCCAGTCTTCAGAAAAAAAACTCGCAATTCGAAAAAAAGCGCTGCCACCGGGACAGAAGAGAACGTCGAGTGAGAAAAGGGAAAGAAACACCTGAAGGGAAGAAGAGGTACACAGATTTTTCGTGGGGGAAAAGAAAAAGGGATGAAACTTAACTTGAGTAACACGGGGCATAGCTCTGTCAGGGAGAAAATTCTGGGAGCGATAGGTTTCCAAAAACAGCTGAGAAGCCGGTCAGGGGGAGCCTTCGAAGAGAGAGGGATAGATTTTTTCGAGAAAAAAGGAAAAGGCGCTTCTTCTGCCGGGCGTGGGACCCAGCTGGTTTGGTCGCTCTTTCATCAAGGAAAGAATCAACACACCCAAGGAGAAAAAGAGAGATATTCGGAAGCCACACGCGTAAAAAAAAAAAGCGGTCAACATCTCCAGGGGGCAATCCTTCTCCCTCGGAAGAAAAAGAAATCCCGATCTAAAAAGACGCACGTCACCAAGCTAAAGGAAGCCGCGACCTCTTCGTCATAAGAGGGGGGGACTATCGCTACTACCTCACCCGCATTGGAAAAGAGGCAAGCGCTCATGCAGGAGAACCGGGGTAATCCAGTATCCGCAGACGAAAAATCTGTGCACGAGGAAGGACTCAGGTTTTTAGAGGAGTCCATTGTGGGTAGGGGAAAAAGGAAGGAACACGATTAAGACCCAGGAGGGAGAGACTTTTCAGAAAGGGGAGAAACCACCGCCGAAGTTTAGAAAAGAGGGAAGTCCAATCCCGGGGGGGGAGGGCCGGGGGGAGAGTCGTAGACGCCGTCCCATTAAGGAGCTTCCGATCTTAGGCAGGGAGAAGAAAACACGATCAGCGCGCCTCTAGGCAAAAAAGAAATAGAGGTAACTAGTATCAAACCTTTCTAAAGGCCCTATCCAAAAAAAAAATGAGGCCTGGTAATGAAGGGGCTAGGACCACAAATGAGACGTCCCTCCGGCGAGGGGGGAGAAAAATCATCTATCATCCTAGAAAGGAAGACAAGAAAGAGAAGGACCAACAACTAAGTATTTACGAATAGTAGTATACTCTCTGGGAAAAGTAGGTGCTGTCTCCGATTACTATTAACATAGAAAAAAAAGAAAGAGTAGCAAATTCGTCTTCTATGTGGGGAGTGGAAGGAGACCCTGGATCGCGATTGAATCATCATAACGGACATAATCTCAACCTTGATTTCGTGAAAAAGGAGAAAGGAAAAGCATCATCGCATACCTCAGTTCACCGGGGGGAAAAAGGGGAAGAAAGGAACGACGTGTCCCCCCCACACTTGTTGTGGAGAAGGGAAAAAGGGGGGGTGTGCGGACGAGAAGAGAGCCCGAAGAACGAGGTCCCTCTTCAATCTTCATCTTCTGAGGGTCATGTCTCTTCAACCATCTAAAAAAAAGGGGGAAAGGGAGGGTGAGGCAGCCGTGATCTTTCAGTAAGAAGGAACAGGGGGGGGATGAACGGGGGGACTTTGGAAGGCAAAAAAACATTGTTGGATTTTAGCTCAAGGGAAGGTAAAGGTTCCATTTCAAGTCCGTGGTCTCAAAGTGGGGGGGGAAAGATGTCTTCGGAAGCTGATAGGGAAGGCGCGAGGGAAAGTCTGCTTGTATGGGGAAGGGAGGAAGTCCCGCGTGCTCCGGGAGAGGGAGG
>Ga0179593_1630862_pt1 | contig 14614 bp, 12 predicted proteins | sample CZODoug2_1_08_16_FD_185931 | JGI IMG/M metagenome (GOLD analysis project Ga0179593, IMG submission 185931) | Vadose zone soil fungal communities from Angelo Coast Range Reserve, California, USA - CZODoug2_1_08_16fungal (PacBio error correction) | ecosystem: Environmental > Terrestrial > Soil >...
AGCACCAAGGATAAACAGGTGAGCGGAATATAGAAAACGGGGCATGTGCGCGACTTAAAGGAGGGGCACAAAAGAAAATAAATGGTACTGAGCAGACCTATACCAAAGCTATCCACTCGGAGAAAAAGGGAGAATAAACAATTCTAGAAAAATGGGGGGAACTACAAAGCGAAACATAACTCCTCAGTACTCTGGAAGAGAGAGACCAAGATGCCACTCGAAAACACCAATCTGACATTTCAAACTTAAAGGGGGAGAGTCGGAGACGATTCTACAATCGCATGACATATATCCAACATATATCCAAAAGGGGGGGGAGAGAAAAAAATATCAATCCGCTGCGAATAGGGTTCAACCGGAAAAGGAGAAAGAAGGTCCTTAGGGCGTATAGAAACTAACCTTAATTGAAAGAACGATCGGCAAAAAAAGCGCGGCTACCATCGCTGAGACGGAAAGAAAAAAGAGTGACATAAAAAACTGAGTCTAGTAGGGCAAGAATCAACACTGAAGGAAAATGAGACCGATGACCCGATGACGCGGACCCTGCGAGAATCCAATAAGATTTTCATGTACTAGAGGAGAAAAAAATCTAAGGTCGAAAGAGAGCGCGCAGGAGAAAGGGAGATACAGAAAAAAAAAATCGGAATAAGGTAAAGCGGCTCGAAAAAAAAAAAACTACGAGGTAATGGAAAAAAAGAAAGATCATATCGCTAAAAAAATTGGTATCCGGAGGAGGGGGGGGAAGAAAAGCTCAAAGCGAGAGCGCGATGGAGGAAAAGAAGGGCCAAAACGGAATTGCGGATTAACAGAAGATCTCGGGAAACCGCAAATTATTGAGGAGAATCGATAAAAGGGAAGAGGAAAAAAGGAGAAAGCCCCGTCGCAGAGGGTTCGTGATGCAGCAAGGTTTTTCGGAGAAAGCAAAGCGGGCAATAGCCTACGGAAAATGTTGTAAAAAGCAGGAGAAAGCAGATAGTCGGCAGGGGAAGAACAGAAGGCATCCAGGGTAACCGCGGGGAAAAAAAGGAATAGAAGGGGATTGAAAAAGATAGAAAGGAAACGCCTCAACGCTACGACAAATTCGAAGCGACCATTACGGGGGGCTCATATATCGTGGCTAAATAGAAGGGACCCCGCGCTGTCACCAGATCAGGCAGACACCAAAGGAAAACAGACGCAGGTGAGGTCCGGACCCACCTGTGCCCGGGCAACTTGCGCAAGACGAGGAGACTAGAGCAGGTCAAAATAAAAAAATGATTGTAAGCACTTTAACTAGAGCACATGTTGAGTGACGCGGGGATGAAAGCAGAGAAGGGTCCCATTTCGCTGGAATCTCGCGCAGGCCTGCGGAAGTGGAGGGACCAACGGTCAGATGGGTGGGGTCTGAGACAGTCCTTGCTCAAAAAAACAGAAAAGGGGGGACGTTCAGGCAGGTGAGGGAGCAATGGGAAAGAAAACTTTTATGAGTTCCGCTCATTCGAAAGAGGGATCGGTTACTGGGGAATTTGACAAACACGCCAGCCTCGGAAACCGTTGGGGGGGGGAGGTCCCGCAGTTGAAGAGGCAGGGGCGAATAGGGGCGAGGGGTAGGGAGCTGCCGGGGAGGGGCCGTCCAAAAGATGGGGGGATCAAGCCTCCGAAAAAGATCGCGGGGTCCGCGAAGAATTGAAAGAATGGAACTAAAAGAAAAATTACAATCTAAAGGTGAGGGAGGGCGAGGCTGCGCACGAAGGAAATGAGTGGGTGGAGATCCTTGAGATGATTGGCAGAACCATCGAAGGTAAAACGGTGGTCCCAAGAGACTTGAAGAAACTACGTCGCGAACAGGGAGAACGAGCCTCACAAACCGAAACGTGGAAATTCTGGGCAACAGAGAAAAAAATAATCTTGGGGAAACTCCGCGCGGGCGGAGTGGGAGTGGGAAGGAAGTAAAGCCGGGCCTTACAGGGAGGGAAGGACCAAGGGCGGGAAGGGAGGAAGCCGGGTCATCTAAACCAACTTTTAAATGGAGGTCACGGGGCCGGGGGACACCTAAAACCTAGATGGGCGGATGGGAACGACCAGGGATAACTATCGGGGAAGCGGACCATTGGAGGGCGGGGAGAAGTTTAACAGCCCTCAGGAGACTGGAGATGGGACGCGGCGCCACGCAAGAAAGCAGAGAGAACGGTCTAGGACGCCGAGAAGGTTGGAGTATCTTTTATCGAAAAAAAAAAAGGAAACCTGAGAAATAAGAGCGTGCTGTAGGTGTGGTGAATTCAGAGAGAAAGTTCTGAAGGGAGAAAAAAGAGAGAAGGAAACAACGACCTGCGTCAGCGATTCAGAAAAAATTCTGCGGGAGAGGCTATAAATCCGTCCAGCCGATACATTAAGGAGGCGGCGGCGAAGCCCCCGTAGTCACTGGGGAAAGGAGGAACGCACTTCAAGAAAGAAAACGGCACGACTAACAGGTGAAGGACGGGCAGCACAGCTAATCGGAGGCTCCTCCCGAAAATAACAATACAGAAGGTGAATAGGAAAGAGATAAAAAGAAAACCGAGCATCTGCGTGAATTGGTCCTGAAAAGCGGTACGCTGAAAGAGTACCGCCCCTGAACAGACGTCAGAGACCCAGGTCATTCTTACAGAACGTGAGTCAAAGGCCGCCGGGCGGAATTTCGGCGGCACGAAGGTTTAAAGAAATAGGGACCAAGGAAGCGGGGACCTGGAAGAAAGAAAAAGGAGGGAACAAAAAGGGCGCGTTTGGGGGGGGCTGATAAAAAACAACCCTCGACGTGCGCGAGTAAGCAGGGGGGGGGGCCATAGGGTCGGAGGGCAAAACAAAAACAGGGATGGTGGAGGGGAGGAGATGCTGCCACATCGAAGCAAACCGCGCACAGCTTACAAAAAGATCCTGGATCTGGGAAGAGAACCGCGTCCAAGCGAGGGGGCGGGAAAGCACCCCAATGATGACAGGCTTCGCGGGACTTGAAGAGGGGCAGGCAAAGCGCTGCGCGAGACCGAGACACAATAAGGCGCTGTCAATGAAATGCACACGGAACCGCTACCGGGACAAATCGGAGGGGAAGGTTCCAAAAAGATCGAAAACCACTACCAAAAAATTCACAAGTGGGGCCGAGAAAGAAAGAAAGGAGGCGAAAAAGAGATTGTTCCAGCGAAGTGGACAAGGGAAGGGAAAAAACGACAACTAGATAAGTCCGATTCCTCTGACGGATTCGCTATTCTAAGAGTAAAGAAAAAGGGGCCAGTACCATGTCGCGAAAAAGGAACGTCTTTAAAAAAAAGGTTGGGGCATGCCTTTGGAGCGGAAGGGGGTCCAATCGGAGGGGCAAAGAAAGGACGCTTGTTTGCCAGCACAATAAATAGCCCGTAATGATAGTGCAAATGGGTGGGAGAGAAAGGACAGGGACACCAAGTTTGAAATGGACGAAGAAACTGAAACCCACTTCACGTCTGGAAAACTTCTGTTGGACAATACTTTAACGGGGAGCGAGCCGGTCAAAAAAGACGCTCACAAGCAGGATTACCGTCAATTGAAAAAACGGAAGAAGAAGACAACGGCGGGAGGCTAAGCGCGCACAAATCAAACCGAAGCGGAGGAGGGATCGGATTTACGGAAAAGAGCTCTCCAAAGAAGGAGAAAAGGGAAAAACGAAAGATATAAGTAAGATTGAATCCGATGGCTATGGCAAAGAATGTTGAGCCTCGGAGGGAAAATCGGTAGAAGAAAAGGGAGCTGGACTCAGCACATGGAGCACGCGAGAACAGGGGACTATAAGATTCGCTGTGTCATAAGAAGACTCTGTTTATACTCGAGAAAACGAACTATGGAAAGAGAATAAGGGAGGGGAAAAACATACACGGAGGCCGGACGCCGCTAACTAAGAGAATTCGCGGGGAAAAGAACCGGGGGGACCGGAGACACCAATATCAAGCTGGGGGGGGAGGGGCTTCGATCAGGGGGTTCGCCAAACAAGTCGTCCGGGATTTTGTATAACAGCGAGTGGGGTAATTGAATGGGAAAAACGTTGTGGGGAAAAGAAACTTCCTATAATAGCCTAAGGAGTCAGGAGAGTCAGACGCTTCAGGGACACAAGGAAAATATAATTCCTTAAAAAAAAGGAAAGGTGGAGTAAAAGTGAACCTACCGTGGAAACGGATCAAGCAGATACTGTAAGGGGGTAGGTGGCCACGGATGGAAAGTCCCAACATCAGTGGCTCCGGGAGGGCTCAAATGGAGAGAAGAATTAAGATATTGGAACTATTGCGAATCGGCGGAGGGAGTCGCTAAAGTATTCCGAAACTAGCGCCGACAATGGGGAAAGGGGTAGGGATTACCGCCGTCATCCTATCGATTCACCGACAAAGCTGGGGGGCCTGGGAAGGAACTAGCGTGCGGAAGGAAGGGAGAGGGGGTGCGAAAGGGATAAAAGGATGGGGGGATAGTCATGTGGCGGGAGCAGAAAATTGAGTTGAGGGGGTGGACAAAGATTGACTTCTCGAAGACAAACGCTTTCACCCTCTCTCCTGAGGACGATTAACAGGGCCCGAAAGTGGGGGGGGAAAAAGACTCGAACGCCAAAAAAAAAGAGGGGGAGGGGAGGAAAAGAAAAAATCTCTGAAACGGACGTTGCAACGGGGGTGTCCGAGGTCAGAACTCGCAGAGGTTTAACATGTGGGGGCGACGAAGGGGCAAAAGTGGCAAGTCATCACAACCTAAGTTCACAGACGCCGATCCCAAGAATAGAAAACTGCGGCCAAAGTCGAACTCCCTGAGAAGAAAAGGAGCAAAACGTAAACGCGACAAACTCCGAGGGCTCAGGGCGTGCGAAAAGAAAAGTAAAAAAAAACAAAAGCCTAAGGAGAAAGCGGCGAAGGGTCGAAAATAAGAGCGAGACTTATCACGCCATCGCATGGACAATCGCTTAAGGGAATTGGCCGCAGGTTCGCGAAGCGGCGTGGCACGACGCCGAGGAACCTAGAAAAATCTACAGATAGGAGGCATGGAACGAAAGCAAGTTCTTAGGATCTAGCGAAATCAAGGATAAGAAGGGACTACAGCCAAGGCGAAGCGAAGGGTAGCCTGACTACAATGAGCAAAAGCTTCGGGAGAGGGACGCCACACTATTGCTAAAGTCATTAGAAAATGCACGACGGAAGGGGACCAATTATACGAAAGGGAAACAGCCAGCGGAGGAAAGTGGAGAAGAATCTGTACTGAAAAAAGAGGGGGAATGCTAGTACGAAGCGAGGGCGAGTAAGAAGGCTACCTCCGGAAGAGGTCCGCAGTCAAGTAAGCAGGGGGGGCTAAATAATACTACTCATTAAAACTATCAATCTCGGGAGACAGACTGCTAGAGGGGTTGCGGCATGGAAATCAGATCGAAGCAGATGTATACGAGATCGCAAACTGGGTGCGAGGAAAAAGGCAAGAAAGCTGACCAAGCCATCGGAAAGTCGTGCAGGGGAGGCCTCGCTTGAAGAGAGAGTGCGAAGGCATGAACGGACACACACACCGTCCCAGGAGCGGGGAAGGAAGAGAAGGGTTTTGATGGGAGAGGCCTGGGGTCCGGTGATACGGGGGCAATTGAATATAAGGGGTCATTGATAGGGGGGAGGGGGGGAAAAAGAGCGCAAGGGCAAGTGGGGGGGAGAAAAGTTCACGTACCAAAACAAAGTCAAGGAGGGTACGTGAGGGATAATGACAAAGAAGACGGGTCGACCGATCAAATCGAACTCTAACAATTACAACTAACTCAATTGAGGGGAAAAAAGCCATTACTTGGGCCAACTCTAAAAAGGGGACACTTAAGAGAAGTAATCAAAAGCCCAATGCAAAACCGGCGCTTGTCAAATGAAGACCGAACCATCCCGCACTTCGCCGGGGAAATTTAAACAAGCATCCTTGAGTGACGAGGGGGGAGGGAAGGTGCACAGTCCTTGTCCTTGACGGGGTTGAGGAACGAGAACAGGAACTTCGGGGGCTGGGAAGAAGGAACTCAACGGGCTTCCGGGGGGAAAAAAGGAGGAAATTTTACGCAAGGGGTTAAGTGAAAGGCGAGACTTTAAAAACTGGAAAAAAAGGCAGAGGGGGGAGGAGGGGCTTCGCGAAGAAGAGGGGACGAACAGGTCAACTGGAGAAAGTCTCTCATGATATCTGTTACTGCAATGGTCAAGGTAAAGAACTCCTCGAATAAGTTTGGTGCCGTGAAAGAGGAAGGGAATTTGTGGGGGACCGCGTAGCTCTCAAGGTCTATTGTGCTGGGCTTCTCGCGGGGGACGGTCCGTAAAAGGATGGTGTTGGAGCAGAAAGGGAGAAGGAAGGACTAGCGGACCAAAACAACGGTGGTTTCGAGGAGCCTTTGCATGGACCAGAAAAAAGAAATGAGAGGAAAGGGGAGGTACGGAGCCACTGAAGAAGACACCGCCCAAAGTCATGTTGATGGCACTTAGAGGAGGCAGACTCAGCGTTCACGGGGGGTGGACAAGAGGTTCTGACAAAAACAGCGAGGAAAACAATAAAGACCAGTCGCACTAAAAAAGAAAAACTGGGCTTCCTCAAAAAAGCAAAGCTCACAAGAGGAGCAGGGGGACGGGAAATTCGACGGGGAGGGGGAGAGGATGAACCCGGAGGAGCGGACTGGACCAGGCGACATACTCAAAAAGTCGTGCTGAGCCTAGTTAGAACGCAACCGAGGACAAGGAGAACCGAGAAAAAAACGGCGAAAGCGCGAGGAATCGGTAGGTAGGGAGCTACAACAATTATATCAAAGAGAGACAGGGGGTTAAGGGAAAAGGGAGCTGTCGGGCAAATCCGGGGTTGAACCGCCGAAAAGAGGAAGAGAAGAGCGCCGCCGACATCCAAAGGTAACGAGAACCCAGAGGGGGAGAAAGAGCGTGTTCCTCGACAAAAAGGGAAAACCTGAGAGAGCGGGAAAGCGGCGTCTGGGGTAAAAAAATCGAACAAACAACCGGAGGGGGGAAAGGGGGTAAGACCAGAGATTCAAAAAACATCAGTAGCAGATTGGCTCAGGTTTCCTGAGGGAGCAGGGAAAGGATAGACGTAGAGGAGAGAGAGAGACGGGAGTGCACTTCTGCCAGACCAAACTTCGATGAGCCTGTGAACAAATTGCAAACTCCTCAAATGGTTCACCCACTCGACAGGGAGCAGAGGGATACAAAGGCTAGATAAAAAAAAGAAAAATCATCAGTTTAGAGAGAAGATACAGGGTATCTGGAAATACCTGTCGTTTGTAGAAAAATATTAGTGTAGCGCGACCGGGGGGACGTAGAGGAGAGACGCACGTCCGAATAGAAGGGTGGTAAGCAATTAAGAAAACTCTTAGTCGAGCAGTGAATGAAATCAAAAAGAATTTTTAGCTGGCTGGAGGAAGACCAGGGCGGGGGGATTGCTTTGAGGAAGGGGGAGGCATTGTGCGGGGACTCCAGGAGTTTCGTCCAGAAAAGAAACCAGAAACAAAAAAAAAGCTTACACGAAGTCCTGCCAACGAAACCATGGGACAAATCGGGGACAGTTGATTGGCAGATCAAACAAGCGAAAAAGCGGATAGGATAGGAAGGTAGGAAATTACTCAAGCCTTGGGGGGAGAGACGAACAACCCGGCGTCGGGGGAAAATCGAGGGGCTACTGAAACACAAAAGACGGAAGGGAAACCCAGGGGGGCGACAGCTCCATACAAGGGAGCTCACCTATCGCCCTCCCGTCAAGAATGCTTTAAAAGAGCACAAAACAGATTAGAGGCGTTGAGATTCTTTAAAAAGAATGAGGGACAAACACTGATATAGAGAGCTTCTAAAAGAAAAAAAAAACATGCGTTACAGCTAAAGGCAAACGCCTGCCATGCCCCGCGACTTGGAAAAGGAAGAACGGGAAACCTGATCGGAGTTTGAAACCGGGGAAAGCCTAAGGGAGCATACCAGAAAAAAAAACTGGGAAAAACAGGTGTGAAAATGGCACCGGGGAAAAAAGGAAGAAGCGAAGGAGGATTGGGGGGAAAAAAGTGGCCCCGGTTTCGACGTGAAGAAAAAAAGCGGAACACGCAGGAGCGGAGCCCAGGGGACGGGAGTTCAACGAGAGGGAAAAGGGGGTTGCGCGGAGGTCTTCCTGCGACCGGCGAGCAGTGAAGTGGTGGGGGGTACGCCATAAACCCGTGGCTTTTGAGTCTGGAGGATTGATGATCGTAATGGTACAGCGCGGGTGGGCAAAGCGAGGCTGTGGGCCAGCAACTACGTACGGCACTGTAAGTGACTCGCCTAGTGGGGAAGAGTGACTAGTTTGGGGGGAAAAAAGGGGGGGGAAATGGGGGGGGAAAAGAGAAAAGGGAAAAGAATACTGCAATTCTGGTCTCAGGGGGTTAAGCGTGAAAGGAGATCGAATGGGCTCAAGGGAATAGAAAAAAGAAAGATGAAACGGAAGTAAAACTTTGGAAACAAGTAGAGGAGGACCGGAAAGCTGCGGAGAAAAAAAAGGAGAGACCACTCAAATCCACGAAAAGAATGATTCGAGTCACAAAAGTGGGTCAAGGAAACCAGACAGTTTGGGAGAAAAATGATAGAAAAAAACGGACGAAATTGATCCGGAAAAGGAGATGAAAAGTCCAAGCGTGAAAAACTCATTTGGGCTGGGAGCAATAGCGGTACAAAAATACGCTTCTCAGAGAAGGTACGGATGAAAACTTCCCATCGGCAAAGATGTTTTCGAGAGAGATCCGTCTGGTAAAAGAAACAACAGAGTAGAGTTTGGGACTGGGGTCTAAATCGAGAAGGAAGGGCCTATGGAGGACCGGAGGTAAGAAAAAGTAGGAGGGGCACGGGAGCCAGGCAGGAAAGAGAAAGTCGCTTCCCGTCCGAGAGGATGTAATAAAAGGGGAGACACTTGGAATTGTTCCGTTCAAAGGGGGGACAAAGCCGTCGACGGCGGGTAGAGACGCCGGATGACTGTTGTCCTGGATAAAAGCGGGGGGGGGAGAGGAGGGGGGACCCCTACTTGCCACCCTTAGGTGAATCGTCGGCTCCTCCGTTTCAAAGACGCCAGCCAGGATACGTGCTGGGAAAGTCGGAGGAGGGGGTCGAACGTTGGTCGTGAATACTTTGTCGGGATCCTAAGAAGAATTCTGGAGAGGGTTGGGGGGGCCCTCGAAGGAAGAAGCGTATCTGTTTCGTGCGCAAAGGCGACAGCATGGAAGAGATGGTGTTGACGGAAGGCCTGAGAGAGAGAAGAGAGCCGGGAGCCGAACGCGCGCCCAGCGAAGTTCGCGGTCGATTTAATATCGGCGATACCCCCAACCGCAGGCCTGAGAGAGTTTAACCTCCCTTTGGTTGTGGTCCGGTCCGGAAAAAGCAATATCAGGGGCGTCGTTAGGGAATAGCGGAAAGGGGGGGGATAGGACTTGGGGAAGCGCACGGAGAATCATAGGTTGAGAGTTTGCCAATCGGGACCGTCAAAGGAGAGCGTAACAAAGTTGCAAGATACCAAGATTCACCAAAACTGATAATACGCTCCCGGTAACGGCAGGAAGACGGATAATCAAAAAAAACTAAGGGGAAAAAAAGAATGGAAGGAAATGAAGGGAAAAGGGAAGCTGGAATGAACCAATAGGGGGAACGATTTTTCGACGAGACGGGACAGCATTGGGAAAATGTAAAGAAAACGAAGGCTGGCATCAGCCAGGAAAAAAACGATCCAACCTCGGGGGGGGGTGTGCACGGCCCTGGGGAGAAAGAACCCGTAACTCCGAAAGGAGAAGGGACCAAAGGGTCAACGAGGGCAGAAGGCTGTTCGTCCAGGGGAAAAGCACGCGACAGGCTCTCAGCCGGCGTTTTAGGCCATCGCTCCGCGCAACTACGAATCGTAAGCCCCAAGAGGGAAAAAAGAGCACTGGGGAGGAGAACACGAGGGGGAGGGACGGAAGTCTAAAGGAAAAAGCAAAGGGGGGGAAAAAAAGAAGCTGGGGGGGGGGCGGGGGGGTAAGGGGGGGTGCGGGAGGCTGGGAGGCGAAAAGAAGCCACCCCGGGAGGAAAAGTCAAAATCCCGATCTAATCCTGGAAAGACAATCACATATTGATGCGCTAAGGGGGGGGCTACGACGGGGGACGCTGGAATCCTAAAAGGGATTCACTAAGAGGGACAAAGAATAAAAGCAGGATTCAGAAAAAGTCGCAAACTGCCAGGAAGGCGGGAACGCTTTTGGGGGACAGGAAAATCGCTTCAAAGGCAAGGGGGGGTACCAAGGATAGCAGCGTATCATACAGGGGAAAATCAGTAATCGCTTGAAATAGAGGCCGCGAAAGATGCATCCGTCAGGCTCTCTCAGAGAAGGGACTGAAAAAGCAGACTGAAGAGGGGGGAAACAGAATCAGAAGAGAGGAAAGGGGGGAAAACTCGATGGGAGAGATGAGGTCCTAAAGCAAGCGCAAGCAAGGATGTGACTAGATGGCTCAAAAGGAACTTTTGAACTATGAATCCAGGAGGAAATCGGGTCCAGGATCAAAGCCTTCGCTTAGGGTGGCGCAAGGGGGTTTGGGGAAAAACCGGGGGGAAGGGCCAAATTAACAAGAAAGAGACCCCTAGAGGACGGGGGGTGGCGTGAAGTGAAAGTTGGGCGGGCGAACGACGGTACGTACTTCAAATGTTGTCAGAAGCAGGACGAAAAAGCGTTAACTAGGGGCTCGTGAAAGCAGGCACAAGGAGATCTAAGAAAGGAAACACAGAACCCAGAAGTAGTAATTCGTTGGGATATCGAGAAGGACAAAAGGAGACTGCTCCAGAGCAAAGCAAGTCCTCTCACCTTGCAGGAGAGGGGAAAGATCGTGCTTGGAAAAACCAATCAGTTGGCACAAAGCGCGGGGGAACCTGCGGCTCAGCCCATCCCAAGGAGAAAGGGGAGAATTGGGCAGGGGCTAAGACCGGGGAAGCTCCTAAGCCTACGAAAGGACAGACGAGCCTGACAATTGTTACGGGTTCCAGAGTTACAGGGGGGGGAAGTGGAAAGAAGAGGTCGACCTGTATGGGAAAAGGTGCTTAGACGAACAGGTACAAAATTCGCGGGGAAAAAAAAACCGAGTATAAGACCAAGTTCAGGTCGGTTAAGCGGAAAAAGGTCCGAACGGGCATGGGGATTGCAAACTCCGGGGGAAGTATAAAATGAACATCAAAAGGGGCTTTAAAAATAGGCATGAGCAGTTAAAGGGAATCAGGAATCCCTCCTTTCGAGTGAGAAGCTCGCGAAAGCGCGAGGGGTTGAATGCATGGGCAAGTCACGAAAATCCGATAATCAAGGGGGGGGGGTTGCACTCTCATTGCCGCTGAGGGGGCGAGAGAAGAATGTGGGAAAGTGATCGGAGCGGATGAGGGTTAGGTCCGCATTAACGAGGGGTGGATCATAAAGACGGGCAAAAAGAAGTATTTGTGCCCCTGCGCCGCGGACGATGACGCACTAAAGAATGTATATCGAAGTGATTCTTTAGAAAGCGGTCATAAGGTAAAATACGCCCTTCTGTTAGGGATTCAAGTAGAATTATTTTGTCATGACCTCTGAGTACCACTTGTTCATATTGAGTCATCCAGAAAAAAAGGTTGATAGAACCGGAACAACCGGCCCAACGTAACAAGCCCGGGAGGAAACGAGAGACCAGCATAAAAAAAGAGACTTCGAGAGCGAACTCAGGCAGGGATAATGCTTACCTCGGTACGCATGTGACAGGAGAAGACGAGCTAGGGGCGGGGCGTTAAAGAGTTTCATACAATCTGAGTTACCAAATAGCGAAAGGCAGGGGCGCGCGAAACTGATTTCTGTGCGTCGGGGAAAGGCCCATGTAAAAAAGAGTCAAGGGATCTGACCATGGGACGGTCAGCGTTGCAAACAAGGATACGACTCTGATGGAAGAAGCGGAAGCCTAACATAAAGGGATCGAGCTCGAGTAGATTGATGGGAGGCGAGAGGCTCACCACAAAGGAAACCTTCAGAATCGAGTGAAAGCGTTAGGGGGTGGAGCTGACGAAAAAAAAAAACCCCAAGGGGGGGGAGGGAGAGAGATGGAAACAATCAAGAAAGAAGAGGAACAGCCGAGTGCTCAGGGTCAGGAGAGGAAGAAAATAGCGATGAGGCGGAGATATGTAATCTCGGACAGGGGGGGCTTCTTCGGTCGGCGTGGGCTCAAAAGGAGCCGTTCGATGCCGGGAAAAAAGGTGCACCGCCATAAGGCAAGAGAAAAGGGAGCAGTTGAGGGGATCTAGGCGAAGACAAGAAAAACCACTCAGGACCTCTACGCCAGCGTCAGAATATGGGGAGAGAAAAGCTAATAAGGGGGGGAAGAAAACTCTACAAGACTAAAATAGAGGACTGCGCCAGGAAGAGATGAAGGAGGGTAACGTCAGGAAAAAGTCCAAAAAGAAGTCTAGAAAGACAACGGAAAGCAAAATTTTGTGTGGGGGAAGAGGGAAAGGGCGAAAAAGCAAGGGGAGGGCGAAAACGGGCGCCCGGAGGGCGGCACGTTCGATCCCGCAGGGGGGAGTTCGGAAGCCGCTGACAAGCTGGAAAAAGAAATGCACATGCAAACATTACCTCAAAGAGTCCACCCCCTACAGGCGCGTTGGGGATGGCAGATCCAGCACCGCGCACTTTTCGGAGTTCAGAGGCGAGCATCAGCAACGCAGAAAACCCGCGGACCGGGTGAAGAGGGGACTTGCATAGGGCTGAAACAGCCCCATCGAAGAAAGGAAGGCCCGAACTCTAAAGAACCAAAATCGCACTATCAACGGGAGCCAGACAAAAAACTCAGGAAGAGAAGGTTGAAATCCCAAAGATTTAGGGGAGGGGAGTTCATAGGTACTTGAAGAAAGGGCAATTCACAAACAAGATAAAGGAAAACGGAAGGAACTCAGGAACCCAGATTCGCTTCATGCGCATTGAAAGAGGAGGGGAACGGCTCCTCACCACGAGCGGGATGGTTAAGGGGGGAGGAAAGAAGAAAATAAAAAAACCAAGCTGGGACCGTGTCCGATGATCACAAAAGACGGGAAATTAGAGTCCTTGGTCACAAAGCGGAGGGGGACCAGGGTTGAGGAAAAAACATGTCAATACAAGTCTAGAGCACAAGGAAAAGTAAGGAGGGGAAAATGAAAAGGTAAGAGGCGTAATCGTAAAGAAGTAGCACGGCACGTGAAAACGTGGATTGCGGGCGTTAAGAAAGGATGCAAGTCTGGACAATTGGGATTGGGAATGAAGATCGTACGGGGCAAGTCGAGGGGGCAACTCGCTTCCGTGTGCCACAACGGGTAGAGGAACGCTACAAGTACTGGGAGGGGGGAGGGATCCTGTAATGGGGAGAGCTGACGGGTCGGTCTTGAAGGGGCAGGTCTGGGGATTCCTGGGAGGGGGGGAAGATATAGGGAAGCCGTAGTTTCAAGTTCATGGAGCTTTTTCATACGCAGGGGAGAGAGAATGTATGAGGATAAAAAAACCAGGTCAAGTTACCGATTTAAACGGGAAAAAAGTAAGAAGTGAAAAAGAGTCTTGAAAAAAAAGAAAGAAAAACGAGAGACCCAGACAGCACGAATCACTGAGAGGATAGGAATGGTTCCGGAAAGGCGGAGCACGAGTGATCAAAAAACGATAAGATGGGCAGTGGAGGGGATACTGGGGGACAATCCAATATAATGGTTGAAAAAAAAAAAATACGCGACGTAACCTGACAGAGGAGAGCCCTGGGCGCAGGGGGCGCAAACTGAAAGAGGACAGTGGATCAGAATCGAAGGAAGGGACATCCTCTGTAAACTGGACACTCAACGCTGGGGCTAGGACACTGATGGAAAAAGATAAGAAGTAAGGGAATGCCGTTCGCATGGTAAATTCCGCTGACAGGCACCTCTAATTAGAGGCCCTGACCTTCAGCTAGAGAGAAAGACCCTTGAATCAGAATTTGAGGGGATGGTAGAGTCACTGCCAACCCCCTTGATTCGACTTGGAAAAAGGGGGGGGTACAACAAGCTCATCGGGGTTTTAAGTGAAGATGGTGGGAGACGTCTCGGGGGGCCGAGAGATTATCAGAATTCGGCAAGGACCTTAACGTTGCGCCTTAGAGCAAAGATATTGGTCGACATCGTATGACAGAAGGAAAAGTGCGGGAAAGTGGGGGAAACTAACGGTTGGGATTTGGCTAAGCCAGCAATAGTTGCTGTCGAGGTATTTGAACAGGAGGGAAGGACAGCACAGGGGAGGGGGACTGACCACGTGATACAGCCGAAGATGTGTCCGTACGAAAGGAGTCATACGCGCGAGAGACGTCAGACTACCATCAGAGCGATGTGTGAGCGTTTCATGGGGTCTCGAATCTCCGACGGCAATCCGAGTAGATTGATGCGGTGGACGTTAGCAAAAAAAAGCTTCGTAAAGGGATGCGCAGGGATTGTCGTGGGGCGCATTGTGTTTCGATTCTTAGTTGGTCTAACTTACTAGGACCACCTAAAAGGATGCTGTTGAGTAATTTTTTCCCAATGGATCTGGTCCCCTGACAATGCGGTTCGTCTCAAGCCGGGTTGAAAACGCGGGAAATGAGGTAATAGGGACAAGGGGCCCTGAAGAAGTTGGGAAAAG
>Ga0179593_1507045_pt1 | contig 14613 bp, 13 predicted proteins | sample CZODoug2_1_08_16_FD_185931 | JGI IMG/M metagenome (GOLD analysis project Ga0179593, IMG submission 185931) | Vadose zone soil fungal communities from Angelo Coast Range Reserve, California, USA - CZODoug2_1_08_16fungal (PacBio error correction) | ecosystem: Environmental > Terrestrial > Soil >...
GGGGACCCCTCCAGCACCAGGAGAAGCGCGTGCGAGAGAGGCATAGCTTCAGGGGGGTACCTCGAGGTGAACTCAGCTAGTCCAGCGGGGAGCAGGGGGAACAACCCCGACGAGAGAAAGAAAACATCCACGACTCGGCTAAGGATACTCCGGAGCTAAGAACAAAGGACTACGTCCGAAGATCAACGAGGCGAGAGAGAAACGAATGGTCCGGCAACGACGCAGCGGCGGGCGCCTGTAGTAAGGTGAGAGGGGAAAGATCGATGAGTGAGGGAAGCGGGGGGGAGGGATCACGAGGACTCCCGTGACCTGACCGTGATAATTGGGGAGGGCGGCCACCTCGAGCGAATCGGTAGCCGGGGAAGCCAGAGGTAACGGGAGGGGAGTGGGGCGAAAAGAAGGAAAAAACTAGAATATGATGGTGATCGGCCGGAGGGGGGAAAAAGGTGGGAACGAGCCGACATCGACCGCTCACTAAAAAGGAGTCAATGTCGTTAGAAGTGGGGCAAACGGAATCACGAGGCGAAATACCGGGAGGGGAAAATAGTGTGATAGGAGGAGGCGCATAGAAAAGTTCAGTTGGTGGATCCTTGTTCTCGGGTGATCTTGGCGCACAACAAAGACCTTCAGATGGAAATCTAGCAAATGAAGCTCAGTCAAACAGGGGTCGCGAGCCAGCGGGCTTTCATCGGATGGGAAGGGGCACGCGATCAGTATTAGCGGGAGGTTCGTCGATCGAAGGAAAATTGGAGGGCGCATACGATGGTGGGGGAAGCCAAATCCGCCTCCGTTAGACCTATGCTATGGTCCTCGGCGAGGACGGACAACGGGATAGAAGACAAAGGGAAAAAGAAAAGGGAAGCAGGACGCGCGAACCAACTGAAACTGTATATCACCTCGGTTGTCTCCGTGCACTAAGGATCAGCAGATCAATCGGGCCTAAAAGCGTCCCTTGCCAACCAACCGCTATAAAGAGATCGCACAGAGAGGTCGAGGGTGAGGAGCGGATGAGGGCAAGCAGGGAAAATCAGTGAATCTCTCGAACAACAGTAGAGGAGAGAGATAGATCCGGGAGCGAAAGCAAAGACCGACGGACAGCGGCTCAACTCGACGCGTAGGGAGGCTCCAGAGTCTATTACTTCCATTAGTGCACAAGCGCGTCTCTAAGGCTTGCCGGAGAAAAAAGTAGTGATAGAAGGCCGGCCAAGGGGCACGGGATGACGGACCAAGCCTTGAAGTCGGCGAAAGAAAAAAATGGAGCGACCATCGCCTCTTCGAGCCAGGCGGCCGAGGGGGGAAAAACCAGCAGTATGCAAGCCCGAAAGCAAGATATCGAAGGCCTAATGCGGGACTTACAAATCCTGCGGAAGGAGGCGAAGACTTTCGATTTGCACGGAACTGGTTAGGAGAGTACAAAAGAATTGAGAGAGGGAAAGGGCAGGAGCGGAAGATAAGGAAAGGGAGAGTTCACCTATAGCCCAGGATTCAAACGCGCAAATTATGGAACAACTATAAACGAGACGCTGGAGAAGAGTAGAGCTTGACACCACAACGAGGGGGGGAGCAAGCAGCGGAGAAGTGAGAACGTTTCGTGGATGCAGAGAATCAAAGGCGAAAGAACAGACCACTAAGAGATATGCAGGAGAATGCTCCTGTTCACCAAATCCTTTAACACGCGGCGTAGCTGGAAACGCAGGAGAAGCTAGGGGAGTTCTCGCCAAGGGAGCATTCCACAAAGGTCCCGCTCGGACTCGAGAATCATACTAACTACAAACATGCCATCTTGACCTAAAAAATGGAAAAGGCCTAAGTTAGCCCCAATCTGCAAAGGGAAACAGAAAAGGAAAGCGGGACAAGGGAGCCGCGCCGAGGGGATATAGAAAGGATAATGTCTGGGAGAAGACAAAGGACGTCGTAATTTCAAGAAGGAAAACGAAGAGTCTAGCGCCGGAGAGAGCGGCTCGAGAAAAGGAAAAAGCAAGGAATGCCAGGTTCCACTGAAGGACGCTCCTTCGAAGGAGATCACACAACAAAAAAAAAGAAAGATATGAAATGTTGTCTTTCGGGAGAAACATGCTCCGGCACACAGGAAAATGTGAAATCGTGGAAAATGCGATGCGCCAGTGTGGCCTAGAAGAAAGGACCGGGGAGAGAAGAAAATGAAAACACGAAGGACTAGGGACTAGCTGCAGACCGTTGAAGACCATCAGGGGGCGGGGGATTCTACGAAATATAGGAAAGGCTGGAAAAATTGTAAGGAGAAAAAGGTGCCGGCAAACGTTTCCAGGCAAACGCCTTAACTCACAAGACATAAGGCTGGCCGGAGAAGATTGGGTCTCTTCTCAAGAATATATCGAACGAGGTCAGGGGGAGATATCGCTCTCAACCCGTTCTGTTTTTCAAGGCAAAAAGGCGAGGCGGAAAAGGAAAGAACTCCATCGGCTCCTTAATCTACTACGAACAACTCTTGCAAACCGCAGAAAGGGTCGCCGGAGGAGAAGAGAGCATACGGGAAAAGAAAAGGGAATAAGGCAAGATCGCCGGGAGTATAGGTCCAGGGGCTAGGGAAGAAGGACATAATTGCCTCTCAATCTGGTCTTACCCCCCACACGGACTAGCGTTGCTAATTCCACGGTTCAAGAGATGACAGGCTAAAGGGAGAGGGGGAATTCCAAAAACTTTTTGAGAGCCGGGAAGGTCCCATAAGCAGGATGAAATCTCTCAGGTCTCATTAGAATCCTCACTCAGAGCGAACGCTCATAGGGCCTCCGGGGGAAAATTCATCACGGGGGGCGCTCGGAAAAGGGAAAAACTTAGGAGGAGCGGAGAATGGACACCGAGCGGTGGCAGCAAATAGCCAACCAATCAGAGGCTCAGACTACCGAGTTCAATAGCAACAAGAAGTAAAGTCTTCTATCTCCTAGAGTCGAAGCAGGCCGAGAAACTTTCAGAAAACGGATAGGCAAGAAGGATAAGAGGGGATCAAACAAGTCGAAGCAGATTTCTTACAAGCCGTGAAAGCCGGAGGTTCAGGAGGCTGCTATCTCTAAAAGAAATCAGCTGCCCTCGCGGAACTTGACATCAGGGAGTGGTATCGTAATAACGGGAAACAGGACAAAAAAGAAAAACAACTGATATGAATATGCAGTCTCAATGGAGCTGAAGAAGAATACCAGGTAAATTTCAACCAACTAGCAGAAAAGAATGCAGAGCCAGAATTCCCATTAGGAAAGGAAGTGTGGGGAGAGAGAAGACCTGTCCAACTTAAAGGGGAAAAGTTGACTTGGATATGCGTTCAATGGATCAATTACTCTTCATTTTCAAAAAGAAACGGCCCCAGAAAAACTCCTGGAGCAATCCTGAAATCCAGGAGCGATCAGCAGGAAACAGAAGCAGCAACGATCGAGGAGCGGCCTCAAGATCTCCCTTTCCTAAAACACTTGTCATGACTTGAGAAGCAGGAGGGGAAGGAAGAGGAGCCTTTCACGGCATTGAAAGCGGGGGAAACGTCTATGCTCCAGACCAGTTGGAAGTGAGGATTCGCGAAAGGAAGACGATAGACGAGAGAGGAAAAAACTAAGAGGACGGGGAAGGGTCGAAAACCGAAGAACGATCCTCATCTGTCTATAATGATCGAAGGAAAACGCCGCTCCTCGACGTGAGCGCAAAAAAAACAGGGGAGTCTATGCAAATTCGCTGGGCATGGTACGGGACGGCGGAAAGAAAGCAGCCTCGTTCAAACTAAAGTCTCGTAAAAATGCGCGCAAAAAAAAAGAAATTCTGCAAAAGCGGAGGAAAGGAGAGATCGAGAAGTCGACGCACGCTAGAAAAGGTGAAGACGTCGGGCCGAACCAAGGACCGCTCGCCGGCTAACAAACCGCAGAGAAAGAAGAAAAAAAGAAAATAGAGGAAAAGTCGGGGAAGTTGTCGTTGCCTCCGTAAGGTACAGCGTAATCAGAACAGTTATTGTAACTGAAAAAAAAACCGATTATCTAGGGGATCAGAAAAGAGACTGGGGTATATTTGTATAGCGAGGATCACCTAGAGCTCGAGTCGAGAAGTTATATTTGTGTTTTTTCTTCGTGCTCACATCCGAGGATCGAAGGAAAAAAACGAAATGATCAAGAAGGGAGAAAAAAAAGTTCACGAGAGCATCCGTGTACAAATTGGTGATTCGACGATCCGGCAGAAAAGATCTCAACTTGAAAGGGAAACGAGACACCTCTAAGGCCGCAACCGCCGCCAGCGAACAAAGATCAAGAGAAACGGAGGTTAACACTTTTCCTATAAGAAACGAGAATCCGGGCTGTAGCAAGATAGACGCTGGGGTTCTCAATGAGCTCGGCGATCTTTCGTGTCTATGGAAACGAAAACAGATGGGGAGCTGATCAGGAAGACAGGCGTAGTGGTAATGAGGATTGGAAAATCAGGAGTAAAGATAAAAGATCCAACTGGACGGCTTTGAAAGAGGGACCTTTGAATTAGGGCAGTCACTCTCAACAAAAAATCTTCGAGATATGAGACCAAAAAAAATGCCAGTCAAACGGGACCGTCCGGAAGAAAGACGAAAAAGGGGGCTAAGGGAGAAAATTAGGTTACTGCTAATTCAAAAGCCTCAGAACCGACTTCAATCCTTAGAAAACCATCCCGGAAACCCCGCAAAATGAAAGCTCCAGCCTAACCAGAAAAGAGAAAGATTGGGTAAAGACCGTTCAGCAACGAAGAGGCAGAGACTACAGAACAGGGAGATCGGAAGGAGGCCTGGGGTGTCGGTAAAAACAAGAAACAAGGGAGGACGTAGACTTGGGGAGGAGGGAGCGCTGAAAGGGGCTCTCTCCTCTCACTTGTTCTGAGAGAATTCACGGGGAACGATCCTGACAGTCAACGGGTCACGTCGGCCTCCCGTGAAAGGGGGAGCCCGGGCTTTAATAAAGGAAGTGGGTTGACGGGAAAAGGGAAGAAGGAGGCATCCCTTCACCTGGAAACGACTCTCGAGAAGAAGCTAAGTCTGCGATGTGGGGGAATCATGATCACCCTAACTCTCAGGCTAGAAACATACGTACCGGGAAGAGAAGAAAAAGAGATCATCCAGGTGAGGATTGTAAATAAGGGAGAGATCCCATCCAGCGTCTCAAGACGGAGAAAAGAAACCCTTAAGAATGGCGTACGATTCTTCTTGCTGAGGGGTAATTTCGGTCATGAAAAGGAAACAGGATTTGGTTGCAGGAAAGAAAAAGGATTAAAAGTGCTCCAGGAGAGAAAAAGACGCGGATACCCGAAAGGGGATGCATCCTGAAAAACCTATCGATCCAGAAGCAATTAAAAAGAAATAGAAGACCTAGCAGGCGGGGGAGAGAGGAAGGTCGAATGAGACAATATAAGCGAAGAGGGCCGCCTCCTTCATCTCGGTTAGTTCGCTTGGGAAGATAAAGTTAGAAAGACTCGGAGAGTCCTTCTCTGGAGGGGAAGAAGAACTGGCAGCAATTGGCGCGGAATCTCGCTCACCGTCCTGCGGAGAGAAGAAAATGGCCCCCAAGGGGATCAGAATAGAAGGGAGGATCATGAGATTCCAAAGCAGAGAGCGCGATAACAGGAGCAATGGCCTGTAAACTGCTAGGCAGACAGAAGAAAGGAGTATAAACGAAGGAAACCAGGAAGGTTCTCATAAGGAAGAAGCAAAAAAGCCGTACTCTCCTGGTTATTCATTGTCATGAAAAGGGACGTCTGGCGAGTACGTAGAAAAAAAGGAAGAGGTAAAGAAATAAGGAAGAAAACCAAAAGTTCAATGCCCAGGAAGGTTCTACAAGGTAGTCGAAGCTAAAAAAAAAAATAAATCATGAATAATGGGGGGAGATGTATATGCCACAGGGGAACAGAGAAAAGAAAAAATGTAATTCGGGTAAGGCGACATTAGAAGTCAGAGGGAGAAAACAGTGTGAGGTTGCAGTAATAACCTGATAAAGAACAGAGAAGGTAAAGCAGGAAGGATGGAGACTGCGTTCCCTGGGACAGCGTAAAAAAAGTTCAACTGTCTTGTAAAGGGGAACGACATAGTCTTCGACCGAATAGGTGATAAGGAGGAGAGGCGAACGATCAATGCAAGGATGAAGATTTCTAGAAACGTCCTTCTTAAGGGATATTACCTATTTGAAGGTTGGAGGAGAGAGAGGATGTTTTTGCGAGGGGTGGATACCACAACATGAAACTCTAAAGACTAAAAAAAAAAGAAAGGGGACCGAGCAGACAAAGGGAATGAAAAGGAGAAAGTCACTGAGATGCTTAAAGGAGGGCAGGAGTCAAATGAGACGCGACCAGAACATCACTCAATGCTAACTTCCACGATAACAAAAGACAGATAGGGTTGTAAATGAAAGTGAAGAACTGGAAGAAATAGAAAGCCGAGAAACTCGCCAAGCGCGAAGGAAAGAGATCAAGAGGTGGAATTCGCAGATATAGTTAAATGGCAAGCGAGAAGCAGAGAGGGACCCGTGAAAGCATAGACCTAGGAAGGAGGAGAAGAGGCAACTTCTTCGGTTCAAACATTGTGGGCCTATATTTCCGGCCGTTGAGCAGGGCAGGAGGGCAAAGAGAAGTTACAGGATCAACAACGAAAGGGACGGGGGAATACATATATCGCCATCTAAAGGACGAAGAGAAGGGAAAACGACAACATTCGAAGAGGTAAGGAGTTCTGGGGTGGAAAGCGGTTTATGGCGGCAGAAAAAGTAAGTCCAAGCGGAAGGACAGATCACAATCGCATCGAGAACGACGGATGGTACCTTGGAGAAACCCCCATCCTCGAAAACACAACGGAATCCAGACAGAATGAAAGAACTGGGCGGGATGGCGGAGTGAGAGAGAAAGGGAGCTAAGCGGCATATCTATCACTATCACATCGTACTGAGGACCTTTCGCACTGAAGCAAGAAGCAAAAGAAAAGAATGAGGGGAGCAAAGCTATGGGGGGGGAAGGCGTTAATCAGAGTTTTGAAAACAGACGGCGTGGATCGGAAGGGAATGATCAGCGCGGAGGGAGAGGGAGAAGAATTTGGCGCGTGCCTGAGATCCTAAGGTATTTAGAAGACCTTGACGACGTAGGACAAAAGAAGAGCAGGAAGATCCGAGAAACAAACAGAAGGGGGTGAAGTTCGGCATCTCTCGCAAGGGGTGGGTCTCACAATGAGAAGAACGAGATGCCCGATTTTCGATCAATGAGGTGAGAATGATTTGATCGAAAAAGGATGGACAGGAGAGGGGAGACCTGGGAGGGACAAAGGACGTATCTCCTCGCGGACAGGAAAAGGGGAGCCCGCGTGGTAACGGAGGGGTGAGGAGCTGCGCAATGTGAGTCTCTTAAAAAAGCCTTGTATAGGCCGGCATTACACGACGGTTAGAAGGAAAGAAGAAAGGCAAAAAAGGAGGAAAGCTTCATAACAGTTCACAGAAGACGATGTCGGGTCAACTCTGTGTTGTCACGATCAGACAGAAATCGAGCATAGGAAAGAGGCGCATCAAAAGGAAGGGGGGGGGGGGGAACGAGGTAGCCTTGCGGAAGGCGGCGGCGGATTAAGCATGCAGATCTCTTCCAGGGAAAGCCTTCTCAGCCTGTCAGCATACCGCAAATAGCTTACGTGGAAAGAGAAATTACACGCTAAGCTAGTAGTACTCGGATAGTCGATAGGAGATTTGAGGGGAACTTCCCAATACATATTTTGTGGAGCCCGCTTAACACCCTGGCTGGTAGAGGGATAGGGTGATATTCAGAGAAGCTAGCTGAAGCCAGGAAGAAATGAAAAGAACAAGGCAAAGTCAAGTCTGAAACACAATCGGTGTTCTCGTCAATCCGGAGCTCCGATGCGAAAGGAATCGAGGAAAAGACCCTGAAGGTCATTATAATCTCACGAGCGTCAAATATAAAATAGGGGGGGGCGAGAGTGGAGTCATGAATAGAAGAAAAAGAAACAGAGTTAACATGAAGATATCCTTCCTCCACTGCTAGAGATCAAGCTCAGCAATTCTACTCTAGGGACGACCGAGCGGACGGGAGGAGGGAAGCGAAAGGCGAGGCATTCTCCTAAGCAGTGCATTAAAAACAAAGTATTTATAGTTACCACAGGGTGATCATCCCGAATGATAGAAATGGCTCAATAGCAGGGGGGAGGCGTGATATCGCTACCATCCGAAAAAACATGAGGCGGACAGAGTGGGGAGGGCAGAAATATTATGCAAGCCACGACACCTCTCCAGGAGATATGAAGGAAACACTAAAGAGCGACGTACATCCTGACGCGTCGCGCTCAAACCTTAAGGGGGCAAAATAAAAAGCCGGGATGGAGGAGATGAACACAGAAAAAAAAGCGGAAATGCCTGAAGGGGCAGGCTGAGGACGAGCAAACTCGCAACGGACAAACGGAAAAGTCAAAAAACGGGGCGCAGTGATGCTCAGGAGAGAGAAGATGTACCTAGATTCTACTCTCTTAGGCTGTGCAAAAAGATGCCAGACATTAGGGAGGAAGATTTAAAGGAACGAGGCGAAATGTGCGGCGCGGATAGGAAGGCCAGGAGTGCCCAGTCTCAGGCCGGGACCACTAAATAGATCCCGGAGAAGGGCGACCGAAACAGAACGTTCCTCGAAAAAATCGTCGGACCGAGTCTCGGGTGAGTCGGCGAAAAAAAAGGATCATGACTCAAGTCAACGCAGTCAGCACTCGGATAAAGGAAAAAATGAAATCGACATGGGGCCCTATCAAACAAAAAAGACATTAAATCCCGACGGAACTCGGGGGGAAAGAAGGCGGGGCGCAGAGAGAGAAGAAGGATGATAGAAGGGGATTAAGAGTTACCGAATGGTCTAAAAGGGAAAGCGCCTGAATGCGAAAAGGCGAGCGACGCGCTCTTGAGAAGGAGACCCTTCAATTCAACCTCCGGCCGCGCAAGGGCACAACGAGAGGGGTCAATGATGCCGATCATGAGGAGATGTCGTAAGAACCAACTTATCTGACTTTTGCTTCAGGGCTGAACGATCCGGGCAACCCTATTTGGAAAAGGGCTGAAAGATTAAATGCTCCCTTTGTTGATGAATCAGGCAGAAGATAAAATAGAAAAGGGCAGAAAAGAGTTCGACTAGAAGACGCAGGGCCTCGTGGGGAGGAACATCGGCGGGCCTCACGTCTACTATTGATATATGAGGCAAAAAGTGTCTGGGGAGAGCACGTTTAAATCATGAAAGTGGGAAGGAAAGGTAAAAAAGCAACCGAAATCAAACGCGGTCACATAAAAAGAATCCTGCGGGCCTAGAAGAAGTGCTGTTGTCGCGGAAAAAAAATATCGCCGCGTGAGGGATTCGGAAGATTCTAGAGAGGGAGAAAGGGAAGGGGGCCCCTAAGGGCTGGCACGCAAGCAAGAATAAATAAGGAAGATCTTCAGAAAGACAATTTCAAACCGGAAACTGGTAAAGAGAGAGAGGGACTCTCCTCGGCATGCTCTCAAGGGGAAAATCTACGGGCCGTTCCATTTTTAATAGGAATAGTAGGGTCGTAACGGACTCCCAAAAAGCTCGGGTTTCAAAAAGAAAAAAAGAAAAAAGGGAAGATCAGGAGCGTTTTTGTTTGGTATTTCTTACAATGAAGGAAATGAGGTTCTTTGGATCAGTGGCCGGTAAAAACAGCAAGAGGGAAGGATCTGGATCGCGGTCGACAGGGGGAGAAGCCGCGAAAGAAGAGAAAAAAGCTACGTGCCTGCCGTGAGCCGGTAATAGGTGGCCTCGACACGTCTCGGAGGCGGACATGGACTGGAAGCTACCGCGCTTGTTGTGAGAAGAAGCGAAAAAACTCGCGAGCATCAGCAACGAGGCAATAGCAAAGAAAAAGGCAGGGGAAATCTGCTCCCGGAGAAAGGTAAAAAGCCTCGGCGGAGACAAACGCTGAGTCAAAAGTCACCGGCAAGGCAGAAGAAAAAGGGGGAATAGGTACTCTGGACGAGACGATCGCAAGCAGAAAGTGATTGCTCTCGTGTCGTGTAAAAGAATGAAAAGGAAAACCAGAGGCAATATAAAAAGAGGACATTTCCTTCCGAATGGCCCGCAGGGGAATGGGAAAAGCAGGACGTGCCGCCGGAAGCGAACAAGAGAATTAAAGGAGAGCTAGTTAGCTGCGTACAAAGTAAAACTGCAAAGGAAAATTCACTTTTTGTTCTCTTGGGAGTACTGCTGAGAAGAGAAAGAGGAAGTGCGCGGGACCATGATACCATTCGCCGAAAGATGAAATAAAACTGAGAATACAAGGCGCTCCCTGGCGCACGAAAAACGGAATGAAAAAGGAAGGAGCCTCAATAAGGAAGCAGAAAAGGGAATGAAGACATAAATGCCGTGTATCCGGCAGTAGAAATGAGACGAGGGCTGCCTGCCCTAAAATGAATCTCGCACAGGAGAAGGCAGAAAGGGGGGCCGTGTCTGCTCGAAAATAAAGAAGGGAGATAGGAAGAACTCCTCCAAAGAGATGCAAAGGGACCATGGGTTACGACAGAAGCCATGACTTCTCACGTCGACTAGATCGAAACACTAAAAGCGATCTCGGACCGTGAGGAGGAAAAAGAGCTCGGCCTTCGACTTGAGATCGAGGGGAAGCACCTAGGTCCGCGTGCAGAACTGAAGAGCTGAGGGCAAAGATCGCGAATCGAATCGAATAGGAGGAAGGTCTAGCGTCTACTGAACCGCTTCAAAACGGGGGGAAGAGTATATGCCGAATAGCTGCAGAACACCCTTAAGCATCTATCCGCAACCGAGAAAAAGAGCTTCGAAGAGCCAGTCAGGCAAGGTTTTGGCTGGGATCCATAGGAGAGACGAAGGGGCCGCGCACCAGTGAGGAAAACACAACGTTCTAGAGAGGGAATAGCGTCCGGGAAGAGTCTTTTGGTAGATGCTGCGGAAGATTGAGGCGAGCTGATAAAAGAGAAAGTAGCGAGAGCAGGCACGCTAGGGGTTGAGTTGCCGAGCGAACTGAGACGAGAATATAGTCACCAACTACGGGCAAGAAGCACCACATGGAACCGCTGACACTTGACCAATTTGCGGCAGATATACCGGGAAGAAAATCAGGTTTCATTATACAAAGAGGCCCATCTCAAAAGACAAAGAAACTACAGAGAAACCTGCAGAGATGAAGGATGGGGACAGACAAAGTGTGCAGGAGGGAAGAGAGAGAAGTATGGCATCTCTGACCAGGAGGAGTTGCAAGGAGCTTGGAGCGGCTGGAGCTTGGCTCTGCTTGATGGTTCAGGAGTGTTCTCTCTCGAAAAGAGTTAATGAGGCTTGGGACATCGCGTAAAGGAAATTAAAGCTACCGGTAGAACCAGGGGGACATAGGGACCCTTGAAGTCGGGAACTGAAACTTTAGAAATCAAACGGTAGGACAAATAGAGATTTTGTTCCAGGCCCGAATTCAACGGGCAAGAAGGAATCAGACGCCAAAGGGAATAGAGGGAGACTAATTCCAGTGAAGGCGGATGCAAATTAAGCCAACCGCAGGGAACAAAGAAAAAATTGACGCAGCCGGGAAATCCGCAACGAACGAATAGAAGAAACGGCTCAACGACGATTTCAGAGATGAAGGAAAATGAATAGTCAGGGGTTAACTGTTGGCGGTCAAAAGCGGCAGAGATGAACTTGCTCTTGTTCGAGGGGATCTGACGGGAGGGAGGGCCTCGGGGATCATCGGCAAGGGGCAGGAGGAGGAAGGAGAGGAGGAAAGTCCATAGCCTGGGCCTCGGTCACCATGGCCCTGAGAAACCTTGCCTCGACGCAAAAGCGAGCCAAGACGCAAAAAAATCGCGGCCATGAGAAGAAATCTGGGAAGTTTCTCAGCTGAAGCCCAGCTACCTCCACGAACACGAAGCCCCGAGAAAAAAAAAAGAAGCAGGGAAAATTGAATATCAAACGCAGGGGGCTCACAGGCCGAGCGGCATCGCGGGAGAAAAGAAAAATGCTCCAGGGGAGGCGGCTAGCGGGCGGAGAGGGTCGGATATTAGTCGTCCGCCTTAAAGGGGACGATGGGCCGTACGCTACGCTCCAAAGGAACGAGAGTTTCGACGACGCGCAAGAGAAAGAACCGAAGGGAGTCCGGTCTTCTCACGATATGACTGACGCCAGCAGCAGGTCGAGAGAAGAGGAATGCTTCACTAGAGAACGACTAGACACCGTAAAAGAAACGCAAAGCTTTTGGACGGAGCAAGCGGCGGCGTGGGATCAAAACAGTCGCAGAACGGGTCAGCGGTTTGTCTACAGTCGCCCTGAGTGAGAGCTAGCTACGCATCGCGTCAGCGCGAAGAAGAAAGGAAAACCAAGAAAGGGCGAGAGCGGGTCATCGGAAAAATCCCGCATCCCCTACCCCCACCCCCACAAAAAATGCGGAAGCATAAAAGGGGAAGCAGAATGGTAGAGAGGAAAAAAAGAAGAGAACGAGGACCTATCCACCAGGGGACGCATGAGAGGATCGAGAAGGGTTCACTGTCTGCAAGGAACTTCATGGGGAGAGGTACGAGAAAAACAAAGGAGGGAAGAGGCAGAAGAGAAAACCTAAAAGAGAAAAAAGGTAGTTGCCCAGGGGGAGGGGGAGAATGGGGCAATCTCAATGAAAAAACTAAGGGAAACTATGGGAAGGAAGGAGGGGGGTTCCGTCAGCAGTTTAAAGTACCCGGGTATGAATTGCCAAAAAAAAGGAGAACAATAGCTCTCGTCGAGGGGCGGACTGCAGGACAGAGAACAATAGCAATCAACAGATGCCTAGAGGCGAATCGGGGCATAGTAAACACAAGAGATTAAGGAAACATGACTCCTGAGGGAAAAGAAATAGGATGGTCAAAGACTTCTTATCATACTACTTCTTTACTACCGGAAGAGAATAAAAAAAAAAAGAGGCGAGCAGAGGAGAAAACCGCCTGAAATATTTGCAACGTGGCGGGGCCTCTATTTTGGCGTGTGGTATCCACAACAGCGTGCGGGGGAAGAGAGAAAGAAGAATCCTTCTTTGGCAAGCTAACTAACGGCTGTCACGAAGAGCGCGGGATCTAGAGTCTTAGCCAAGGAGAACCAGAGAGAAGAAAGGAAGAAGACTATGAGACATCACGCGAATACAAAAACGAGGACTATGGGAGGCACTTGCCCGAATAAAAGGAGAAGATCTGGAAGGGGAAAAGTAAAAAAGAGAAAAAAACTCGACGTTAGATACAGAAAACGAGGGGGGATCTCAGATAGGGTGTTCCTCTCTCCAGTACCAATAAAAAAAGAAACTTCTGAAAGAGTGCCCTTGAAGGGCAATCGGCCGATCAAGGCAACGTCGATCCCCTTTGATGTGAAGTCCGTGAGCAAGAAGGGGGTGAGGAAGGGATGTTTTGGTTGGCCGGAGAAATTTGGCGGAAAGAAGGGCCAGAGTCCGGGTAAAGAATAAAAAGAAAAATAATCAGAACCGAGAGATAGCCTCCCGCTGGGACGCAAGACGAGGAGATGGGAGCACGACACAGCTTCAGATCGTCCCGTATGGGGCGGTGAAGGGACGGAGGGGTGCCGAACAGTAATTTCACACTTTCGCGGAAAAAAAACACTATGGCAAGCCACGGAGAGAATATCATACAGATTTCGTAAAAAAAGGGCCCCAAAACGATGGGAGAACAAAAGCGCCAGCACAGGCAGCAGGAAGTGAGGGTTCTTTCATTTCGCGGATATCCAGATCGAGCACAAAGGTCGAATGCGATATAGGGGCACGAGCAACAGAAAAAGGCAGGGAGGCATATTTACGCACCAACCCTCCCAAAAAGAGACGAGGTCGACGAAAGCGACGGGGTAAAAATCGTCAGTGATAAAGATCGGGGTGACAAAGAAGGAAGGAGGTGAAACGGGAAGAGAAAGAAAGATCGCTCAGCGACGCGAAAGGGAAGGGCGTGAGACTTCCTTCGGATATCCTCCGACGTCGACACCATCGCAAAGAGAAAAGATTACCAAAAAAGCCTTGCGGGATTTCATCAGAGAACGCAGCATGCTACACCTTGAGGAAGGCGATACCCATGGAATAAGTAGATTTATACTAAGGGGGATCCGAGCCGTGACCTGGAGACTGCGCCGGGGAGAGAACGGCAGAAAGGAGCGCCCGGGAGGAGACGCCTCTGGGAAAAAGGAAAGGAGTTGGTCGAAGAAAGGGCAGGAGCGTGAGAGAAGGGGGTGGAGGTGACACTCTTTTTCACAAAAATGTGAAAGGGGAGAAAGACCGGACCTCTTGAGCACTTACGCGAATAGACGGGTTCCATTTTGGACACGATCAGCTCGTCGAATGCGCTTCATATTCTAGATTCTCATAGACACTGAGAGGGGGAGAGACTTGAGCCTTCTGGGAGGAGATGGAAAAAGCGGAAATAAGATCCAAGCGGAACATTCAAAGTTAAGCTCATATACACTTGGAGAGCCGTCCATCGGAACTTGACACGAGAGAAATTCTCATCGCGCGACTCGATGAAAAAAGACGACGATGGGAGGTAGAACGCTCGCCGGCAAGGTTCGGGAGACAGGGGAAGGCCGAAAATCTCTCCTATTCGAGTTTCCCCTAGAAGAGACCGGGTCCCAGACCGA
>Ga0179593_1522297_pt1 | contig 14613 bp, 14 predicted proteins | sample CZODoug2_1_08_16_FD_185931 | JGI IMG/M metagenome (GOLD analysis project Ga0179593, IMG submission 185931) | Vadose zone soil fungal communities from Angelo Coast Range Reserve, California, USA - CZODoug2_1_08_16fungal (PacBio error correction) | ecosystem: Environmental > Terrestrial > Soil >...
TTCGTAAGAGGGGGGAAGGAAATTGTGGGGATCACGGGAGACGCTGAGGTGGAAAGGGGGAGGGGGGGGGGTGACGGGCCCTGACGTAGCCTCCCTTTAGGTCCTGTCAATGCAGCAATCATACAATCTCAGCGCCGCCGCTCTTTTCACCAGGGAGACAGCGAAGATCGGGGTGGGCGGAAAAGAAGAAAGCAATACTGGCCGACTGCGGATTAGCTATTCCAAGTTTTAAGAAAGGAGTCAGGGAGAGTCACATCTCCATATCCGAGAATCCGCGCACGCGAAAAGTGAAGCGCAACGGTGGGATAAAGAGGAAGCATAGGAGAAAAAGTGGAGGGTATGGGAGATATCGCGCCAAAAGACGCTCCTTCAAGTTGGGAAAGGGATCCGGAGAGAATCGTCAATAGGCCAACTTCAGCAAGGGGACAGGGCAAAGAAGCAGAGAGAGGGGGAAGGCGCACAGGGGAGAGGAGGTGCCGTGAGAAATTAGTCAGCACCATAAACATGTGCGACGCAGTCTCCAGTGAAGCGGCGGCTGGCTACCGTGAGCGGCCAGGGGGAAATTTGCTGGTGAAGGGGGGGGGGGAGGGCTGGAAAGGACATGCAAGAAGCTGCAACCCGCTGTCCGCGGTGAGGAGTCGTGAATTGGGCCCTGAGGAATTCATTGCCCCAATCGCCCGGCAATAGGGGTAGTCACTGGAGTCGAGGGGAGGGGAAGGGAAATGAGAATTTCAAAATAGGAAGATCGGGAGGATATCGTCGTTGGGGGCGAGTGACCTTCACTCCGAACACGGGCCGTTCGTGACCCCACTCACGGCGGAGAGAGGAGAACTTAATGCAATGGGATAGGGAGGGGCAATACCTCAAAGACCTGGGATGTCCAAGAGTCATAAATCTGTTTTTGCCGATCTTGATCCGTGCCGCCTAAAAAAGTCAGACAGCTGCGACTAGGACCGACATCCACACTTATAAAAAAAGGTCGGGGCGGTGCCGCGAATGGCAAAGAGGTGGTGACCGATCCACCCGTACTTTGAAAAGGTCGAATTCTGGCTGGGGCCGCGGATGTGAGCTGGGGCGTGGTGATGAGACGGAGTGCCCTTAAGCTCATCAATTCATCAAAAGGGAAAAGTTAGCCTGCTAGATCTTTGGGTGAGCGGCAACACTGCTTAAATCACTTGGGTTTCTTCTTCATTCGAAAGTACTCCGCCGGATCGACGCAGCTCAGGGGGGGACTTGGGTCTCAAAGGGGGCTCGGGTAAGCCGGCAAGAAATGCCCTGCTCGGCTGCTTAGCGGCATCCACCATGATAAGTTGTGCCGTGGGAGCGCTGCCATCGTATGGACGCACGGGGAACATGGTTCCAAGGAACAACTCGTCCTTTAAGTTGCAGGGACTCAAAAAAGCCTTGCGCTTGATGAGGAGTTTGCAGAATCTCCAAGTCAAAATACGGGGCAACCGGGGAGGGAGGGGAAGGGGATCGGAACCAAAAATTCATATGGGGAAAAGAAATCCGCGCCGCCTCCTGAAGCGGGGCATGGTCGGATTCAACGAAGAACACTCACCCCCGGTTGCTGGGCGGCTCACTGCGGAAGCCAGGAGCGATCAAGTCGGGTGAAAGGTCGTTTGCGGGGATGATAGATCCTCTAGCGCAACTCGATACGACGCCTCGAGTATGAGGTGCCTGCCCCTGCAAAAACATCATCCAGAGGGGATATTCCCGCCAGAGGGAAAACCAGAAGAATGCAAGGTTGGAGATTAATCTTAGGACTGGACGGCGAATCACTTTAGGAAAGAGGTCATCTTCCTATCGTGCCGGACGGCGAGCAAAGTCGCTGCGGCGGTGTCGCGAAAAACCATCCGTTGGGATGAGCGTCACCTCTCTTCGGAGTCGGAACATGTGGAGAAAGAGAAGCGGGCTTGGCGGCGAAGGGAGGAAGCAAGGCGTCAAGCGCTGTCAGTTCCAGTTTTGACATTCATGAATGGCCTGCTATACAGAAATAAGTCTGTGCGCATCACGCCAGGATCGATAACAAGATAAGGGCGCACAAGGAACGGGAAGTGGGTCAAACAGAACACCGGGCACGAATCGGCGGTTACGGTGCCAGGCTATCGGGCCTGCTCTTTCTTGGAATCATCCCAGTCTGATTCTACCGCCGGGAAGACAATGGGCAAAAAAAAAGGACGGCCAGATGAATGAAAGTGAAAAGTGATATTCCTCCCCGAAAAACGTATAATGGGGCTGCAGGGTGTCTGGAGATCCCGGGACGTGAGCCATTGTCGACTTCCGCGATTCACGAAGGGGGGGGGCAGGTCGGAAAAGAAACGTGCTTCCCGCGATAACAACATTCGACCAAAAACGGAACACCCTGCATCGGCCGTCACGGTGTAACACGGAGCAGCGATTGTTGTTAGAGTGGCCCGACGTCGTAAGGAAAGAAACCCGATTGTCCGCGCGGATCATCTAGAAAACACACTTAGGAGTGGAGAGTGATCACGCGGACAATCGAATGCCGACGTCGGGCAAATCTCTATTACAACAAAAGCTCGCTTAGAAAGCCAAAAAAAAAAAACCTGAACAGTCCGAGAGGACATGGTGGAATCGTTGGGATGTCATCCGGCCGAATAAGACGCGGAGAACCACGCGCCGCGGAACAAAGAAGTGAATCGGGGATAAAAGGTCACTGGCGTAGACATGAAGGAAGCTCCGCACCCAGCACGCAAGAATCTATCGCGCAATTCAATCGGAATCCACTCCAGGTCTACTGCTAACCGGCGTATCTGGTCTCAAGCAGTACTGACGAAGAGGGGGGGGAGAAAAAAAATGATGTCAGGCAGAGTATGGTTCCTCACTTCAACCGTTAGTTCCGGTGTGGGACCTCGTACTTGCGATCACAACCAAACCCCACAACCACCCCCCCCCACAAAAGAAAAAAAGAAACAAGAACACCCCTCAAAAAAAAAAAAAAAAAAAAAAAAAACCCCCCAAAACCAACAACAAAAAACCCCCGGCGTGCTGCATACTTATGCGCGTCTCTCGCCGGACCGGTCAGGGATCCTGAACGCAAAATGGACAAGGATCTGGCGCATCAGAGAAACCCGCCAAGCCAGACCCGAAAAAACGCAGACCAGCGCATCAGAACTTGACGCAGAGTAAACATCCCAAATAGACCACCGGGAGCAGAAGGCTACGTCACATAGAGGACGAGCTGCTGAAGAAATGGGACGCGGCAAGCTGAGGTCCGATCGACCAGAAGGCGTCTCTGGAAAGAGGGACGGGAACTCAGGGATACGTCTCAGCGGCTGTCAAAGATATAAACAACTCGCGCGTCCACGAGCGTTTGGCGGGCGCCCCGGCGAGCAGAAAGAAAAAAACTCACATGGGAACCGGATTTAAGAAGGGCCCGTTGAGCTACCCGCGGGGAGTGCATGCTGGGTTGTCATCTCACTACGCACGCCGGCCAGGCTTAAGCATCGGAGCCTTCGGGTCGCCAATAAACGTTCCGGTCTTGAAAACAGAGAAACGCCATCAACAAAGAAAAAGAACGGGGTTGGGGAGCGGGGAGGGAAACTCTCATCATCGAAAGAGCTAATCACAGGAAGACCGTTTTCCGGTAAGACTGCGTCATCCGTCAAGACGTCCCCGGACTACAAAAAATCTCGCTGGTGGGGAGTGAAGGAACTAACAGCAATCCTCAGGAAAAGGGAAAAAGGCGGGGCCGCTTAGCCGACTCCCTATCTCAAGGATTCTCTCTCCTAGTATTCGAAAGAAGAAACAGGGACTGTCCAGGGAAGTGTTGCCAAAGGAAGATCAAGGAGAAGAGACAGTACATTGGAATGAATGTGGCCGTGCAAGCGTGAATTCCACGCTCACGCCGCTCCGACCCCCCCCAAACCACCCCCACCCCCAAGCGCATCATAAGCTCGGAAGAAAAATGGAGGGAGGGTTCAGGGCTGTGCATCTGTCACCAACCTAACGCAGTGCCAGTGCGGCTGCCCTCAAGCGGTACAATGGCTGCTCGGCAAGCGCAAACCGGTAACATGGGTTACAACGGGCGAGCCGCGAATCCCAGACGCACAATAGCGATTGGAATTCAGGTGGAGGTATTGACCGAGATCAAATTGACTAGTGCTCACCTATCGTCAAAGTGAGTGGGGTAATATAATAAAAAGGGGAACATGAAAAAAGGGGGGAAAGTCCAATCCGGCACCACGGGACGCCGAGGATCGGCCGCGAATTGGTCAAATGTGGTAAGAGCTCTGCCCCCTGCATCTAGCCTTAAAAGTGCCGTTGACGAAAAGTAAGGCAAAGTTGGGGAGGAATGGGGAAGATTCCTCCTGCAACAAAGACAAAAAAGAGGCCACGAAGTGCCAGACTTAATTGGGCCGGTAAGGTTACGCCTATGCAAAATCAAGAAAATTCCCATGCAAGCAGGAAAGAGGGGGCCCAAGGAAGAAAAAAATATTGATGGGCCGGCGCATCAACAATGTGCTGGTCTTATTACCATGAATCGTATCACTTGCGCCTGCGCCGGCTCGGCTACTGCCGCGAGCGGGCGGAAAGGGAGGCATATTGGAAAAGATGGCGCGAGGCAAAACTTGCGAATTCGAGGGTTGCGCCTCGTCAGCTCAATTCCAGTTTTAGCCGATGCGTGGCGACGGGCAAACCGTTCGCCCAAATCCGTGACGCGGAATGGGACGGAACTGGGATCTGAGAGAAACCCGAGGAAAGAAGGGAAAAAAAAAGGAGAGAACTCAAACGGGGGATTCGCTGAAAATTAGCCGGGTACATTAGAAACGCGATGGAAAGTTGGCCCAAAAAAGGGAAGGAAATGGGAATTGGCACTGCTGCATCAATGCAACGTGAGAGGGACGACGGATCAGGCACATAGGACCGAATAAAAACATTGAAACCGAAAAAAATCAAAAAATTATCACATTCCGCGCTAAACGCATCAAACCACCGGAGGGGGGCGGGATCAGGGCGTTCGTCACTCGAGGAATTTGCACGGGCTGAGCTTCGGTCACAGGGATCAGGCATAAGGGAAGGGACAAAGTGCGCGCCCAGAACGGGAAGGGATGCATTGGAGGCAGCAGACAATATGAGACACGAGGCGGCCGCCCTGGCTTGGGGAAAACATCGACAGTGGTTCTAATTTGTCCCGGACTGGCAAGCCGAGAGGGGCGTAGATAATTCGGGCGTGAACTTCAAAAAACGGCAAAGCTGAGACCTCCCACATACTAATACTCCTGCTTAAAGGTGGAGTTAATCAGTGACTCCTCATTGAAAAAGTGGCAAACTTGAAGATGGGAATATCGGCGCCAAAAAAAAATACTACTCTAAAAAAAGCTCTTGCCCAATTCGGGTTCAAGACTTGAAAGATCGACGCGAGCAGGAGCAACGTTGATGTAAAAGAATTGCCTGGTAGAATTATTCAGAACCAAATGGCCGCTGGGAAGCCGTCGCCAGACGTCTAATCGGGCGAACTTGGCACCGAAGGCGGGCTGAAAAAAGGGGAGCGATGATGGGGAAATGGGGTAACCATTCCCGACTCACTATCTAGCAACGTCTCCTGGGGCATCGGGCCTTCAAAATACGTCAAGGTGGAAAAAGGAGGAATTCCTTAAAATCCATCAAAAACAGGAAGATAAACTTAAGCGAAAGGAAGACGGCAGGGGAATCTCCATTTCACCTTCGACCGTCGCTGGTCCACAATCAAGCGAAACGGAGGCGGTTTCGGCGCGGAGGCCTTCACGGTCCGAGTCACCGGATACAAACATTCGGATATAGTTGATAAAAGGAAGCATTGATTCGTCAATACGGGAAAGGCCATATCTTTAGGGGGCCCGATCTTGATCGCCAAGGCCCGTTAAAAATGCGCCCGGGCGTAAAAAAAATGGGACTCGACAATTCTCTCCATGAGAGGGCTTGCCGCGAATGGACGGAGGGTGGGTGGACGATGCACACCCCGGGAACTACTTTGCCATAGGGAGAAGATCAAAGGAAGCATGCGCAAGGTTGACGGCGGGGGGAAATTTTCGGGGGACGCCCGGCTTTTAACCAGCACTCACCAGACGTGCGACTTCTCCTTGATCTTGGTCAGCGCTGGCAACAATCAGGACACTTGGGTGTTCGAAAAGTTCATATAATGCGGTAACTGCTCTTGAGCTGGTAAAACCGCATCGGCGTAACGCAGGCAAGAACCGCCATGGCGCGGGCTGCGAAGATGTCCGTGGGGGGGCGCCTCAAAAACAAAGGTTGTCCTTCGGGGATGCTATTCACAGCGGATCGCAGTCGGAAAAGTTTAAATGGCGCGGCGGTTGGGGGGGAAACTTTGCTGGACTCCGCGACAAAAAATTGTCGCTTATGAGGGGTAAGAATACCAAAGGGGAGAGGTTTTGGCGCTATTGGGCCTGTTCCACGGCGGAGACCGGAAACGTTCAGATGCTGAGCCAGAAGCTGAAAGGAATCCTCTCTGCAAGGTTGCTGTCGGGAGAGCCAAAAAAGACTTAACCTCGTGTCTTTTCACTAACGAAATCGCCGCGATAAGCGCCGGTGCGGTGCGGAGCGCTCGACTGCGAAATGCGGACGGACCTCTGCGAAAGGGGGGACTTGGGGTGGGACGCGGCGCGTCTACATCCAACGAGTCAACCTCCATATCGGCATTCAATTTTGGCGATGCTAATGCTCCCTTCCGTTGACACGTACAACTTCGCCAGCAGCGGCGGTAAGAAGTCGTTGAAAACCTGTAGAACGACGGTGTCGCCCACCCTTTGGGAATGGAAAGCTGCAGAACCCATCTCTGGGTTATAGAGATTGGAAGCGAGGGCTGGCAACGTGTCAAAACGTCCTAGGCGACGAAGGACGAAAAAGTTCTCCGAGTGGCCCAGGTGGGTTTTTCCTTTTGACTTAAAAAGTCGGCGAAAGTCTGTCTGCTCAAGGCCGTGGTATAGACAAGATATAGCGCCCCGTCCGGGGGGTCATGAAGCTGAGATCATCGGTTGAAGGGAAGGGGCTGATCGTGCTGCAAGAAAGTTTGATATCAAACAAATGAGAGACCCATTACTCACCATCGATACGTCATATGAATTCTTTGCCTATGCGGGGAACGCAGCGGAGATTGGTGGATGCTGAGTGTGAAAAAGTGGGGGTGCTGAGCTTAAAAAAACTCGTGACTGATAAAGTTGTCTACGTATCAAAAACAAGTAGCCTGGAACTCAGGCAGGAAACGGAAAAATGTTCTCCGCGAGGCTGGCAATTCAGTCTCAGTTTGGCATATTCCATGTCCCGGCGTTCGCAGCTGAGAGCATCTTTTGGTTTTGGAGGCCCGACAGTCTGAATGCCAGGAGACCGTAGTGGTACGCATGCTCAGAGGAAAAATTCTGTGGGGGGAAAAAAGTAGAAGATCACGCGCAAATACGGTATCGGGAACTTCGTGCCGATCCAAAGAACAAGCTATGAGCCGCAGCCGAACCGTGCTTCCTGCGGGTTTCCGTTTTGTCCCCCTAATGATCGCGAGACGGGCACGTGGTCAAACGCCGCGAAAAAGCGTGAACATCGGGATAAAGACGAACCAATGCGATCTCAGTACAGAAAGGAAGCTCCATCACCCAAACGACCATCTGTGTCACCCACTAGGGGCGACCGCAGACCAAGACACGGCAACGTCATCTGACGGGCAATCGGAATCCGGCGTGACTCAGATGAATCAAAAGCAGAGGAGGAAAGAAAGCCTGGATTTTGCCTACGTCAAGTCCGCCCGGGGGGCCACTGACCAACCAACTGCGGAAGTCAGCTGGAAGAAAGAAAAAGGGCACCCCCCCCCCCCGTCTGTACAGCACAAGAGTATTGAGCGGTCTATAAAAGAATACCATTCACAACAGCAACTGGAAAAATGGAACACGCGGTAGAATAGGGCGCATAGTACAGCAGACTACGCCAAACTAAAAAAAAACATAACGCCTCCAAAGCGACATCACGATAGACGTCAGCTTTCTCAAAACCAAGGTTTTCGGGTACACATGCGCAGCTAATGCTAAAGACGGAACTATATGGATTACGCCGTGCTGGAAGGGGGGGGCCGTTACACTCCCTCTCCAAATTGGATCATGACTCTGGCGGATATGACGAGGATGATTACGTCTCATAGTCGCAAAAAAAAAATATCCCGACTGAAGCAGTCCGTCTCGCATTTGTCGGCGCCGGCTACATACCGCTAACGCACAAAGGCCTGGGAAAAGATCTAGTTAAGTCGGGGAACAACTACCCCTACAAGGCGGGGCAGGCTGGCGTTGCATCTCCCGAAAAACTTCCATGGCCTTCGAGGGCTTCTGGCAGAAGAAAGGAACGGTAAGGTCATTACCGCGGAAGAGAAACTGGCGCAACCGTACGGAACTGGAGGAAAAAAACTCCTCATCAGCGCCCTGCCGGAAGAGGAAAAGAACAGGAAGGAGAGCTTTTTCCTTGAATAAAGGATGCGTCATCCGCACGGGAAGAACTCCTCGGCAAGCGCTGTTGTGCGGAGCAAAACACACAGTCGCAGCAACCTCGGAAGACGATTCTTGCAAGGTAGAAAATGCGGGGGTCTAAAATATATCAAGACTGGGGATCGCGCCGTTGACGAAGACCAAGGGACGTCCTTGGGGGTGCCCAGCAGAAGGAACAAAAGATTAAAAGAATCGGGTTGAGCTGTCAAAGCCGTGCGATCACCCCCGCCTAACTCACAACCGAGGCGAAGCTCTTCGATGAAAAAGTCCGTTTTCAAACCCTTTGCATAATTTACAACCTGGGGGCAATGAACGGCAAACGCCTCTTGGATAGGAAACGTGCGTAAAAAAAAACAGTCTCAAAACCGGTGACGCATGGGGTCTCAACGTGCGGAACGGAACGAAAAAACCATTCTCAAAAAAGTAAAGAGACCCTGTTAGGGGACCTACTATCAAATCCATGAGCCTCTCTCCGCCGTTAGTGGGTCACTAAGCCTAAATGGAAAATCTAACTGGAAAGGCCTCAGCGCCGAACGCGACCGGGGCGGATGCAGTTTACCATGTAAGGACCGCAAAAACGTGCGTAGCCTTACCGAAGGTCCCCTGTTGACCCATGACGGGCGATTGAGGGACGAGGGGAGGGGTGAATGATTCAAAAGACGGGCCAAACTTGAAAAGACGCAAAAAAAGCGGCCAAAAAATTCGACTAAAGAGGGCCCGTTCTTTAGGCAGGTTCCAGCCTATACCCATCAGCATTAAACAGACGCCATCCGAGGTCCCAAGAAGACGAAGGAAAAAATCCAAAATCTGCGCCGGCCGCTAAGCCCAGGTGCACGTGAAAAATGAATAATGGGAAACAATCCCGCGTCATAAAGCGCCCTGACCCTCAACTGCTCTACAAAGGCGGCGGAAGGGCGTAAAGATTGAAAACCCGACGACGCCTCTGGCAAATCAGAAAGTGGTTGGCGCTAACCCGACAATTGGGTAAAGGCGTTCTGACTTCACACGGGCTTGCAAAGAGCCGGGACCGCGGATTAATCGTCAAAAGGGAGAAGCTCCCGCGGACAGACGTGGGCAACCGCAGGAAATATACCCCGCGAAAAGCAGCGAAAAGGTAATTGCGGGAAATCTGAAAACATAGTCAAGAGGGGGATTTGGGAAAAAACATGGGCGGCCGAATCGAGAGCGGGGCTGCGCAGGCAACTTGAATTCGCCACACCAACCCAGAACCAAAAGACAGTCAAGGCACATGCAACCGAAACAAGCCCGTGAAACCGATTCACAAGTCACATTCGCCTCTTAAAAAAATCTCAATAAACCAAACAGGAGGAATATTGCAGTAAGAGTCTAAGTTATAAGAAAGTGTCATTGCTCGACGGGGAACGGGATTGGTGATCAGTGCATATGTGAAGCCGGCGTGACGCAAATCAGTTTCATTGTCGGCATATCCCAAGCTGCGCCTTGTCTAGAACCACGTTATCCATCAAAGACAGATGTGGGTGGCGAATTGATCAAAGCAATACGGCAAGACGTCGGAGGGGGGCGTAGATGTCAGGGCGGTGAACCTGCAGTAAAGCCGCGGATTGATTACCAAAACGCACAGGCTGGAATGAATCCATACAAAGGGCTAAAATTTGCCTGAATAGGGGTCGGGCGCGCACCATCAGAGGGAGGAGGGGCAGGAACAGAGGAGCTGGAGGGCTGGTCGTGGATATTCCCAACAGAAGCTCTCTTTCAGCAGCAGTTCGCCTCATTGGAGGCAAACGGAGTGCAGTGGTTACTTAAACACCAGCACCTTGGCGCTGACAGAACAAAGCCAGAAACGGGTTCAGCGTTCTCTGACGACCAGGGCATGATATGATGAGGTGCAAAGGGATGGAACCTGAAAAAAACGCCGATTGCTAGGATGGAAACGGGCCGCGGGCCTGCTGTGGTCAGTTTTGGAACGGAGGTTACATACCACCAAAAACCAAAAAAAAGTTAGTCACGGGAAGTCTAGAGCAGGAGGGATCATTTCCCCTGACAATGAGAGGAGTCACACTGCATATCGGACCTAAAAAAACGGAGGTGGAGGATAACGGGCTTAGTTACTTTTTTCCCACCGAAAAACAATCACGAAATATATTTTATGCAAAGGGAACGCAGGTCAATACAACCTGGCATTCCAATCGGGGGGAACGAAGTTTTTAAATCAAGAAGGTCCGTGAGAACGTGGAACATGCGTCACCGGCGCGGACTGGGCCGATATACAAAGGGAAATCAAAGGGCTTTAAGACCGGGCATGCCTGGATTGGGGGACACGATGACGACCGGGGAAAACTAACGTGGGAAAACATCTCGAAGGGCTTCTACTGCGCCCAGCAACGTTCATTATTCTGTCGGGACAGCTGCCAAGCAAGTCTTCCGCTCAGTACTTGGGGGTTAACAGAGAAGAGGGGGCACCAATGCGGAGTCCAAGGTTCCTCGGTATATACTCGACCTTGGGACGGAAATCAACCGAGGAAGACGACCTTCAATAATCGGAGACTGCGCGCGGCGATTACTGCTCGGAAAAATCCACCATCTATGAGTGTGGACGTCCTGGGATTGCGATGATACTAGGGGAAGAAAGTCGGAAAAGTTCAGAAAACAGCTCGGTCTTTACTTGGGGGGCCTTGACCGCGAGCCGGGGGGCTAATGGTTTAAGGAATCCCTCCATTCACTTTGGCTCCTTTTATTGCGTAAAAGATGAAGACCGTAACGGGGGTCATTGGATATACAGAAGGATACACCGCCTGCCTAATTGCTTGATGCCAGCAATGCAAATGCAGCACCGCCGGTTAGTGTCAAACGTTTAAAAGAAAATAACGCTCAAGGCGGTGCAGTCGTTTTCGGATGCTGTCGACGCAAAACGTTCGGGCGCAACGACCGGATACGCTAATCATTAAATAGTGTTGCAGCCCGTGCTACTGGATCAGAAAAAGCAGAGGGATATAAAAAAGAGTTAAATACAAGCCACTTTTTGCGTATACTTATGGGCGGTGGGACCAGTTCCATGGGAACGACAGGGAGGGGAACAGCAGATCTGAGTTGATATCTGTGCGGAAAAAAACCAGTACGATGCGCGGTGTAGCCCACCATCCGTTTGGAGGAAAAGCTTCACCATCTCGCTGTTCAGAGAAGCAGAGGGCATGTCGGGGCTCGGCGACGATTCGCAGAGCACCTCTATGGGCATGGGGGGGGGGGGGGGAAAGGTTGCGAGTCCAGGATGGTCGCAGGATACGAGCCCAATCTTTTCGGCAGAAGCGCAGGGGTAGAGATCGAAAGAGAGACAAGGAAAGGGGGAAGGGGGGGGGAAAAAACTCGTTAAGGGTCATGCTTCTTGGCATCCTGGAGTTGATAATCCAGTCGAGACATACCGACCAGGAACCAAGGAGAGGCCGCGCAGATGAGGCAAGAAGGTATATTCCCCGGGAATGACGCAGCGAATAGAGGGGGGAGAAGCGTGCTTGGGTGGAGCTTCCCCTCCGGTTAGGACGAAGTGCGAACATCCAAAGGTCAGCCTTGGTTGAACTCTCGTGGAACGTGCGTGTCGAAGGCGAGCGGCAACAGGCAAGGCCGGCGGGTGAGCAAAAACGGATTCACATCCCCAAAGAAGGATCCTTCCTGGTCGCAGCGGATCTAGCGTGTTGGTTAAAGATATCACGAGCTTCCTGTGGTGGGAAGGAGGTGGGGGGAAGAGTCTTTTACAGGATCCAAACACGGGTATTAAAATAAGAGGACTGCGAATTAATCTCAAGTAAAACGAGCTCAGGGATAATACAACCAAAGAGCGATGAGATGGAGAACCGTGGCCTAGGAAATGGGTGGAATCGTTGGATTCACCCAGCAGAGGGGAAGTTAAACCACGGTTCCCTTCCGAGTTAACCCCGAGATACGTCTAAAGGCGGAAACCTCAAGTCACAAAGTGGTAAGAGCCGCACCCCACAAAAACGCAGCTTCAGCCAACAAAAAATGCGGAGAGCATTCACGGAAAAAAAAAAAAGAAAAAAATCAAAAATCCTGCTAAGGGACAATCTGTGCCCGAAAGGACTCAAGGTTGATGGTTCATATTCTTTGAACAAGAAGTAAGGGAGGAATCAGTCAAAAAGGGGAGCAAAAAAAGATTCAGGGGAAAGGTGGCCAAAACGGACCCGGAGGGGGAGCTTCTAGAATTGTTCAGAGAACAACGGCGGGTAAATATGTATCAAAGACAAGGTCAGGAGCGTTGAAACAACAATGGACATGGTGGGAGGCTCATAAGTCAAAGAGGAACAGCCCTAAGCAATATACACTCGGGAAAAAAAAAATCGACATCCTAATAGAGGGTGAAAATTACAATTCCCAACGATGGCTCGACACACCTCGCAGTCTAATTGAGTACAAATATGAAAGAGACGCGACTGCTGAGAAAAAGGTGGGTCTCCTGAAACAAGGGAAGGTAAGAACGAACGAAGCAAAATTAAAGGCGAATTGCGATGGCGGGTACTGGGTATTATGTTGAGGCGCAACCAAATCTCCCGAGACATCGTCGCAGGTTCTCGCCGGGAGAAAGCTCATGCAGAAAAAAAGGAAAAGCAAGTGATAGAGGAGATGGCAGCGTTGAGCAACGACACACACGAGTGCGTTCAGGTGCTGCTTCATCCACCTCCATTCCCTCCATGCCGAGTCATCGGCTTCTAGTCTTTAATAGGACCGCTCTGCCGGGCAGCACTCGCACAGAACTTGATACTCAACTCCAAAAGTCGAACAGCTTCTGGACCAAAGGAAAAGGGGGCTTGTTCCTGTAAAGGAAGAACGGGGGGGGACGGAATGAAGGTGTCGCAGCGCTCACAGGATTCACAACATCTCGGGATGTTTCTTCCAACGACGTCAGCATCAGAGGTCTAAGAAAAAGTGTCGGCGTAGACGATTCTTCGCCACGATCTCACACGGTCCCGCGATATCGAATGACTAAAAAAGGGGGACTTAGGATTTGGGGGGGGGCAAGCGGAGGGGAACACAAAGTCAAGGAGCCCGGCGAAAGCGCAGAGTAATTAAGGTGAATTCCTGAGCTATCACACAGCAGAAAGCAGCTCACCTGCGAAAGCTTTCCGACGATTTCCAATTCGTGGTTCACAGGAGGGAATAGGTGTAAACAAAAAAAGGGAAGAAGAGGACGCACACGCTGGTTGAGTTTTCGTGGCTGCACTTTGCCCCTCCAAAAAGCGAATTTTGAAAAAGGCTGCACGGCATATCAATCATCAAAAAAATTCGAATGGATGAAGGAGGGAAGGGGGTTTAAGGGGAAGGACAATTGGATGTCAGTGCTAACTATCAAAAGAGGGGTCACGGCCGAAAATTGAATCGGAAAATTTAATCATCCTCTAAACCTCTGACACGATATGCAGGGGTAAACGCGAGTCGAGGGGTAAATGAAAGAAGAGGAACCCTGCCTGTAAGAATGAACACAGTTGAAAGAACCCGGATGTGCGATGGCAGGGGATGGAGTGGTGGAATCCTCCTACCTCAACTATCCCATTGGAACGCAAGAACGTTGCACGAGCAAGGGGGCGTTTCCGCAAGGGTTCAAAAGCCGAGCCAGAAAAAAACCAAGGAAAAAGGACGGAATAAAGGGAGTAAAAACCAATACTGAGTCGGCAGGTTCTGGACCTGCCAGACAATTTCAATTTGAAGTTCTACTTACTCGTCAAGTCAAAGGGCGCCGCGCCTCTCGGCGACGGGACACCGGGCGAGATGGAAGTCGTGCATAGGAAACGAAGATTAGACAAAAAACTTACATGAGGGGTTTGGACGCGAAGGATCCCAAACAGGCCATTTAGTCAGATTTCTAAGGTTGGAAAGAAGAAACCCTTGGCTAAGGAACAAGCAAAAGGAAGGACCGGGGAGGAGGAAGTGAGGCTTAGAGGAGAAGCCCCGAGCATGAGACGGAATAAACAGTTTCAGAAATTCTGCCAACGATTCGATATGTTCCCAGATCCATTGCTTAAGCAGCGAAAGATATTGTAGGCTGAAGACAAAAATCAGCTTAAGAAAGGCGGGAACGAAAGCGTCAGGCACATTGCAAGCCACAACCTGAAACCGAAGAGTCCTCCGGTCATCGAAAAAATAC
>Ga0179593_1280301_pt1 | contig 14612 bp, 13 predicted proteins | sample CZODoug2_1_08_16_FD_185931 | JGI IMG/M metagenome (GOLD analysis project Ga0179593, IMG submission 185931) | Vadose zone soil fungal communities from Angelo Coast Range Reserve, California, USA - CZODoug2_1_08_16fungal (PacBio error correction) | ecosystem: Environmental > Terrestrial > Soil >...
AGGCGGTACATCACCAAAGAGGGAATTATTACGATAAGCATGCGCCTCGAAAGAGCCGAAATGCAAAAAAGTGGATTTCAAGGGACAGAACACCGAATTCACCTTCATGAAAAGAGCAAAAATGACGGGAAAAAAAAGTTAACTTTATCACAGGACTACTTGGACGTGACAGCCTGAATTGTCCCGAGGGGAAAAGAAGGCGGCAAGGTGTAGCGGACGTTGAGGGGGGGGTGGTGTTGCTGTCCCTTGAAAAAAGGAACGAAAGGGTCCGGCGTGGCTATTTATAAGCTCGGGGGGTGAGGGAGCAGGGGTCGGAAAGTGGAATTGCGCGGGGGGGAAAGGACAAAACTCTACGGTCCAAACTGTCGAACGTGTCGCTGACCATCGACATGGGCCGAGGGGGGGGGACTGAGGGAACTGAGGGATGCTGCAAATACCAAGAACCTCCGCCTTATCGCGGCGTCATAATTTAAAAATCAAGATTCGGAGAGCGGATCGGGGAAGGAAGACAAAAACGCTCAAGCCCGAAAAAATGTCAGGAATTTTCCAGAAGCTATGCCTTGTGATATGACTTCGCGGAGAAGAGAGAGAACAAAACAGGATAGGGGAAAAAAGGGAGGAATCCTCCTACGACGTCATATAAGCTCTTGAAAAAATAGGACATGTTGCCTGGAGCGGGCGGCAAGAGAAGCGTAGGATACGATCCGCGAGCCGAGGGATCTCCCCGGCGAATGCTCCGAACGCGATCAAGGCGGAGAGGATTGTCTTTCCGCATCAAAGAGTCCAATCAGACACCAGCTGCAATGTCAGGCGACGTCGTAAAGAAGGGAAAGGGTGACCAGAACGTTTTTGGCAGCTCAATTCCAAACTGGACTCAAGACTGGAAGAAAAAAGGCGACTGAGGAAAGAAAGGGAAAAAAAAACCGGACCTTTCGTCCAGGGAAACAATGAAAAACCACAAAACGACGCCGACGGCATAAGGAACTTGCCGCCGACGTCGGGAAGACGCAAAGGAGGCTGAAGGCAAAAAAGCCGGTTTCTCACAATTCCGGTTGAACGCGGGGTGGGAAGTTCCATGAAGAGGAGGGGGACCTTCGTGGGACTGTAGGCCTCGCGAAGAATGAGAAAAGTGTCGGCGCGCGAAGATTGCGCGTGAATTAAGAATTGGCGATGGACGTGAAGGAAGTCACTGTCAAAGGACAGTGGGGGAGGGGACGGTCCCGCCTAGTTTGAACTAGCTAGGAGGACGAAGCTGGGCGCCGACATTAAGCACCACCAAACAACTCCAGAGTCAGGGAAGGGGGCCAGCGCAGGGAGCCAGTGGGCCAAGGCAGAAGACCAAGGAGAGAAGTGAGGGGGGCGCCAAGGAAAAGAAATCCGATCTTTGAGGCGCACCGAAGCGAAGATTGCCGAACGATCCGAAGGATCAAACAGCAAAATGCCCGACGCCGCCGACGAATGCATTGAGAAAGGGGGGAGGCAAATTTCTAGGCCGGCTTAAAACGGAGAGGACAACATTGGCACGACCAAGGCGGAGGTGGGAGACCGGGGGGGGGTCCTCAGATGAAAGTGCGCGACTAATTTGTAGACACCAACCGAAAACGAAGAAGTGGGCCTCCGGGAACAGGTATGCCAAGGGAACGAGGCACTCGGTCGGGGCGGAAGAGAAAAATCGAGAAATTTAAATGTTCAATGTACTCTACGAGCGACACGGAACGGAGTGGTGGAGTTAAAGTGGTGGAAGAGAAATTCTCCTGGGGCCTCGCGCGAAGATCGGGGAGTAGAGTCATGCGTGGGCCTCGTGCGCAGCTCTGTCGGTCCAGCCGAGGGACGGGAATCAGACCGCAGGGTGGGGGCGGCGACAGGGCGGCAATCGATCGGCAGCACAATAAAAGAGCATGCGTCCTTGCCTCTCCTAGCATAGGAGGGAGCGCAGGCGAAAGTCTCGACGAGCGGAATCCGGTTGCCAAAACATTGAGATCGCCAGGAGGCTTCGAGAACAATTGCGCGGATCAACGAAGGGAACGGAGTAGAAAATGCAGAGAGGAAAAGGACGTCAGAGACTATATCGTGCAACGGAACGCCCGCAGGTCGGTGAGGGAAAACATACAATCTCCTCTGCCTGGACATATCATGGTCTATCTCGGGAGGGGAAAAAGCGGCGCGTCACTGTCAAGGAGGGCAGCAGATGTGCATAGCCGCGCGGAGATGGGAGCGTCGACATCAGGGGAAGGACCAAGAGGACTGGATCGCATGCTACGGTGATGTGGGCCTCGAGGCTTGAAACACCGTCGCAGGGACGGGAATATTGTGTAACCGGAAAGTACTGGAAAATTAACATCATGCTTGATCACAAAGAGGGAGAAGCCTTTAAATATAACAACATCTGCGACCTAAAAAGGGGGTCTGGAAACTGGGGGCCTCGCCCTATTGGCTCTCGAGCATGCGCCACCATGAGGCCCGCGCGCAAATCAAAAGCCGGACGTTAGATCCAGCGGGATCAAAGAACGGAAAGGGGGGGGAAACTGGCCGGGGCAACAACGTTATACGCCCGCCCATGAGACTAGAAAGAAAAACGGAGAGTATTCAAAGAATATAGCTTTTTGGGGAGGAGTCACGTTTTGCAAGGGAGGGCGAAGGTGTCTCAGGGTGGCCGAAGAACGACGGAGGGCTGCGCGCTTTGGAATGGTGAGACGCGAGGGGACAGACGTCTAGGCAAAGGAAAACATCGCTCAGGGAGGGGAGATTTTACATGCTCGATTTCCAGCGCGCGCTGCGATAAAAAAAAGCATTATTGGGCTTCCGAAACAAGAAAACGACCACATAAGACCGGCGTTTCAAAGACGTCCGATACACATCAATGCCTGCGCAGGTCCAGAAGGTACCGCTTCTTCCAGGATGTCGACGGAGACGTGCTGAAAGGCAGACGAGGGCAGCGCGCGAGCACTGAAGAGCGAGACGCGAGCAATACGAGAATAGACACGAAAAATCATTGACAGCAAATAATCGCGATGGATGATGCCAAACGAGCGGGCGGTTCCATGCGGCCCCGGGGCTATCGACTCAGTAGTTCGATCCGCAAAAGAGGCTTTGAAAAGACAGCGTTAAGGGAAAAGCCGGTCGATTGCGTTGGGAAACCGGTCCGAGATTCTAGGACATCAGAAAGGGGAAACTCGCTCTCCGGCCTCCGATCCGTCGAGCAAACCAATTGGTCTAAGGGAAGTTTTCCCCCCCACCAAAACCAACCCCCCAACACAACCCCCCCCCCCCCACCACCGAACACCCGACACCACACACACCCCCCCGCAACCCCAAAACCAAACCCAACCCCCCCAAACCCCCCCCCCCCCCACCCCCCCCACCCACCCCCCCCCACCCCACCCCCCAACAAACCAAAACCCCCCAACCCCCACCCCCACCCCCCCACCCACCCCCCCACCCCCCCCCCAACCCACCCAACCCCGCCCCCCCCCCCCCGCCCCTGGGAAGTTCCTCGAGTGCCCCGGGACTCCGAGCCTGCGTCTGATGCCGCAAAAGTGACCTATAGTCTAAAAAATCTCAAACCGAAGGACGCAACCGACAAAGATGCATGTGACGCACTTTCGGGCCAGGGAGGCTACTGTCAACAATCCAACGGAAAAACACCGTGTCGCTAGAGATTGGACAGAGGAAAGAACGAAATTTCGGGGCCGAAACCAGGAGTACTTAGGAGGACGGGGTGTGAGGAAAAAGGGCGCAAAAAAATCCTTCGTGCGGGGCCGATGTCCAAGGGGTCGAGAGCGGGGAAGTGTCAGACTACGGGACCAAAGGAGAAAGAAAAAAAAAAAACAAACGAAGAGTGGAGCGGGGCAATCTGGCATAGAAGTTTCCCAATCCGAACCCAGAGAAATCCAGGGAGAATGTGCACAGGAGGGCCGGGGGGCGGAGGGGGGAAATGTAGCGTGTTTCTATTGACATCAGAAGAAGGACAAACTCTTTTGCTGTCAAAAAAGAGTCCTCCAATCTCGCTGTGCAGGAATAATCATCTTTGGCGGCCAGAAGCGACTGATCGAAAATGGCGGTCCTGCCATGAGGTAGTTAACTGCAGAGGGAAATGGAAAGCGGGAAAAGGAGGGCGGGGGAGTTTACATGGTACAATAGCATAGTGCAAAAAGCATCGGAGCTCGAGAATTATATAGAAAAGAAGGAAGAGACCTCCCACGCCGGGTGACAAAGGGGGTAATCCCAGAAATCGCCAACGAGTCAGAAGGACAGAAGCCGATGTCGTCTGCTAGACTGTGCGGATTGGAGTAGTCGAGCGTGACACCGTGCCGCCGACTTCAGGAGCGCATAAACCCTGAGGGGGGAACCGGAACTGGAGGACGCCCTTTTGCCGGATAATTCGGCCACATAGAAAAAGGGGAGCCGGAGCAAAGTTTCCGGGGGCGGTGGGTCAATGGCCGGCGTAACGACATGAAGGGGGCAAGTTCAGGAAACAGGAGCGGGGGAGGACAGTCCTTGGTCGAAAGATTTCCTCAGGAAAAAAAAAGACGAACAGGGTCGCAAAAGCGGAGACGAAGTTTCGCGAACCGAAATGGCCTTGGGGTGCGGGACTCTTCGGGATCGGCAAGAAAGACGCTAAGAATGAGCGGGGCCGTCCGCTTCCGCCAGATAAGCTCGAGCCTGATGATCCTAGGGCCAAAGGGACGCTAAAAAAGACAAGGGCGATTATTTTCCATAAAAAAAAAAAAAAAAAAAAAAAAAAAAAAAAAAAGAAAAAAAAAAGAGCATCCTTGTGGGCATCTGGAGAAATCTCATCGACAACAACAAAAAGAAAGATGAAAAGAAAAATGCTACCGCGACAGGGGGATATGAGGCCACAGGCATATATGGAGCAGACATGTCGGGCTGAGAGCGTGCGGGCCGCAAGGATATCGCTCAACCGCGAATGCTAGCTCGACGCAGCAGAGAAAGGGGAAGGATTGGAGTTGGCCCGGCATCCCGAAGGAAAAGAAGGAAACACCACGGGGCCAGGGTCGTGGAAGGACACCCGTCGAAAGGTGAGGCCAAGGTTTTGTCAACCGCTCAAAACTGAACAAAGAACATAGACATCAAAAAGAGGAATCGAAATGCCAAATTTCGTGCGGGGAATGGTGAACACAAACGCGCAACGGCATCCGCACCCCCCACCCGGTAAATTGGAGGCCGGGGAGAAGAGGCCGCGCCAAGATGCATGCTGCCGGCAGAAGGCCGGTTCGCCTAAAGGAAAAAAAGTTGCGCAGGTGAGACGGGGAATTAAAGCGAGGGAGGGGGCAGGAGGTGGGAGGGAAGGATCGGGACTTCTCTATTTCGGCGCAGAACCAATTGCGAGTAAATCGTCCTTCATGACCGCTTTGGGCATTGCGGGGGGACAGCGGGAGGGAGGGGCGGGCGGGAGAGAGCCGCATAGGGGTTTTAACGTATTAATCGAGCTCCGCTGGCAAACGAAGCGAATTGACCATGTCCCATCACGCGAGATCTTCACAATAGAGAATGGGCCGAGAGGGAAGAATCAAACTTGGCAAAGGCCGGACCGGAAACGTCGAGCATCAATCCAAAGAGAAAAGAAAAAAAGGTATCTTGGAGAAGGCAAGCAAAAGCGAAAAATGGGGTCAGACGCAATGCGCAGTCGACACGCCTCCATACGATAAGATCATTGGCCAGGAGCAGGGCGAGGGGACGTCTGGGGGAAAAAAATTCGCATATTAAAATATTGGCCAGAGACACGGATCTTGTGTTAAAAGTGGGTCTCTAAGGACGTGAGAGAGAGAATTTGGGGGGAGACATCGGAAACACTACAGAGGATTTGCCGCCGGCGCCAAGTGAGCACAACGACGCGCACGCGGTACAAGAAACTGAGGGGGAAATGCTCTGGTAGAGGCCAACATCGCGACGAAAACGTGCGTTGTGACGTCGGGGGTAATGATCTGATAAGGCAAGACAAGCGGGGCGCGAAACTCTTGTAAGGAGCTCGTCATGCGTTTGTCCCCACCACACAAATGGTGGGGAAAGGAGAGGGACGGTACCAGCGGAAGGCGTTATCAGGGCATTGGGCCCGGCGCAGGGCGGCTCGGGAGGAATAGGAAATAGCAAATTCAAAAAACCCTTATAGGAGTAACGTTGAGAGGGCGCGGAGGCTAAACGGAGAGGAGGGACAGCGAAAAAAAGGAGAACGGGGGGGAACACCCCATTGAATCCATTAGGATGACTTTTGCGCGATGTGACCAAATGAAAATCGACCCGGAGCAGGAAAGACCTGGTCGAATCTATAGCCCTCCGACCACCGATTAGGGGGGGGAAGCGATCCAAGAGGAAGGTTGCGCGTGTGACAAATCAGTGTTCGATCTCGGCAGAGGGGCGATTCTTCAAGAAGCGGCAGGAGAGGTAGAAGACGGCTCGGCAGGAGACGAGGCGCGGAGGGGATCCTTGCAGAAGCGTACAATATTCTGGCCCGCGGGAGGACGTGATTTCTCATCGGAGGCTAACCTCGGATGAGGGGGCAGGGAGGATGGGTTCCGGAAGGAGGACTCATGATTGATACAGCGCAGGCTGGAAATGCGAAATGAAAAGAATGCGCAAACAGCGAGGTTGGAAAAGTGCCCCGGGATTGGGGAGAACAGGGAGAACATAGTTCATCGCAACCTGAGGCCCGCAGATCAAGCCGTCAGACGTCAATAGGGATGCCGACCCAGACAGGAGGCTTGCAACCCGGGATCAATCCCGACAGCTAAGAAAACAAAAGGAGGGAGAGGAAAAAAGGGGGCGTGTGGGAAATGGACGATCACCGTTGCCCGGAAAGGGCCCGGTCCGGTACAGGAATACGATTTCCAACGGCCGTGGTTGAAAAGCGGAGAGGAGGGGCTCAGGGGGTGGGGGAGCTGCTACGGAGCGCGAGAATCCGGCAGTAGACCAATGTTCAGGAAAAGATTTGCAGGCGCATATTTAGCTCGATTTCCGTCCGAATGGCTGATCGCATGGTTCCGTTCCAGCAAGAAAAAGAAGAAGAAAAAAGCAAGCCCGACCGGAGTTCAAGAGGGACGAGGACATCACGTCGCCTGAACGGAAATAAGATTTGGACGATCTTCCATTCTGTCCACGCGAACAGGCTTTCGCGGAAAACTCGGGAAAGAGAGCGATGAAGGGAGGGAGACGAAGGGAAGGACGCTTCTCAATGGTAGATAGACATAGTCATGTCAGCGCCAGCTGCCGCTTTTGCAAAGACGACGAAGGCTTTGACGGGGAGACCAGAATATTTCAGAGAACACAGGACTTTGACCGATAGGAAGGGCTAGCATTGAATCAGGCAAAGCGTCGCGAAGCATAATGGCGAGATGTCAATTTCCAACCGGGCGACATGCGCGGACGACACGAACCCTACACTCGACCAAAACCAACAACGCACCGACGCACACCACAAGGGACCCTCGTAACACATATTCGGTCAAGAAAACATACAGCGATTGCCAACACAATCAGCACTCCGTGCAGCAAACACAGGATAAGGAGACCAGGCTGAAATAAAAGAAATAAACACACAACAACAACAACGACACAATAAAAACGAAACTACACAAAAGCATTATATCAAAAGACGCACGGGGGGGTAAAACATAGGCTAGGGATCTGAAAAATCAACCTAACCGCACCTGTCGCTCAGGAGGGGGGAAACCAGGAAACAGAAGGTCTCGAGGGCTTAAGCCGGAGACGCGACGTGGCGTAGTTGTGCGAACGGGGCAGAAAATCTTCGTGTCGGGGCCCAAATTAGAAAGAAAGTGGGAGACAGGGGGACAGGGGAAAAAAAGAGAGGTCTAAAAAATCCGAGGTGGAGCGGGCAAGATGGCATCGACGATTCCAAAGAAGGAATCGCAATTAATCCATGGAACATCGCGGATGAGGAAAGGGATGGCCAGGGGGGGGGACGAAGCGAAGGCTTCGCCTTTGGCGGCCGCCAAGCAGACTGGCTAATGACATTTGGGGACCTATGACTTATCGAAACTTGTTCCGGCCTTTCATGGAGGGGAGGACAGGGGGAGGGAGGAAATGGACCTACACTAAAGAAACAGGTAGGGAAGGTCAAGTCTCATGTGCCGCCACGATATGAGAGAGACCTATGCGGAGACCGAGCCGCCAACGCCCGAGTTGTAACTCTTAAAGAGAAAAAAGGATTTCATGAAACGGGGGGGGAAAAGGATGGGCGCAAAATCGGACTGGCGAAATGGTCGACTTGATTCGCGAAGCCATGCCTACCCCGAGCGCGAGGAAGTGAGGGAAAAGAAAACAACGGAGGAAAGGGAACTAGGAACCGTGCCTCGGGGGAAAGCCTGCACCTCTTGGAACGGCGGCCGCGTAGCGGGCGGTCCGCTGATGCCCTTGCCTGTGTTGAATAAGGAAAAAAGGAAAGAAAGGGAAGGCGGGCGGAAAGGAAGCGAGCGGGGGAGTGATCAGGGGCAGGCGGCCAGTTGGAAGCGGTCTACAAAAAAGGCAACTGGCCAAACGGCTTGAACTACTGGCCGCATCGACCATCCGATGGGGGGGCAGGATTGGGAATTCGGAGGAAAAGAAAAAGGACGCATCCGCCTTATCGTCGTCTAGACCTTTCCGCCCGAGATACGCCGTCGGCGAAGAAAGATCGTATCACAAACGTCGGACGCACGCTTCCCCCGAGCCGAACATGTCGATGATTTACAAAAGAAGAGGGGAAGGGGGGGGGAAGGACATATGAGGGTCACGAGAAAAAAGATATCTCGAAACAAAAGGATATGAAAAGGAGATTCTCCGCGCGAGATGGGCAAAAAAGGATAGCTCTGAAATCGCGACAGGTGCCGCATGAGGAGGACTTTCGGCGTATACGATCAACGACTCGGACGACGCAGGAGAGAGACCCGGCAGGGAGAAGAAGGGAAACGCGATAGGCGCGACGTGGTCTTGCCGCATCCCGAAGGTCCCAGAGACACCAAGCGGCATTGTGTCCAGCGAAGGTCGACCGGACCCGGAGTGGGGGGGAAAAAAGAGAATTCTGACTCAATACCTTAGCCACGACTGAGGAAGAAAAACCAAGCCGGACCTGTCCGTCCTTTAAGGGCCTGAACCACCAACCGCAATTTCATCCGCCCACTGCCCCGTCTACGTCGGCCGCCGGAAAGTGAAGCGGGAAGGAAAAAGAGGAAGGTTCGACTCAAGGTGAACGCAGGGGTGCGCTTTTCCATGGCGCGCGGGGCAGTCGGTAATGGCTCCGATCAAGCTCAGTGAGAGGAATCTGCGGGCAGGAGGAGAGGGGAAGAGGTCCGGACATGACCTCGTCGATGTAATTGTCTTCATATGGTCGCGGCTCGTTGGCGCGATACGCCGCCATAGGTTCTTCGTGATATCCGCTGTCGGCACGATGCGGGGGGACCAGTAATCACCGCGGACGGGAGGGAGGGATGTGACCGGAGAAGTGACGGCTCCTTGGAAAAAGACATCGTCAATACACTTGGCGCCAAATAAAAAGCCCATCAAATAGCTTGCCGAAGAGGGGGAAAAAAAGGGGGTAAAAACGAGATGAAGGGAGATGAGAAAAACACTCCGCCATCCCGGACGCCAGAATAATGCAGTAGACATTTATAAGGGGGAAAAAGAGGGTATGAGTGGGGGGGGGAAAATTCGTAGAAAACAGATTTCCAACGCCACTGGGCGTTTAGAACATGGTGGTGGCGGAATGTCTACACGTTCGCTCTAGAAAGGGGGGAAAATCTGCAACCGAACAAGCGGCGTTTTTAGCAGGCTCCAGAAACGACGCGCCACTCCGGGGGACTTGGCAAGCCCTCTATTCGTCGCTGGGGTCACATAAGAGAGGAAAACAACTGAGGTTGTGGGACGTGAAGGGATTGTGGACGATCAGAGACGACCGGACTCACGGCTCGAAGGCAGCTTCGGAGCTCGCAAGGAGGGGGTCCTGCTGTGTCATCAAGAGATTCGGGGGACCTCCGGCTCCATCAGACCGCATTGGCCCTCAAGCGGCCAATCTGAATCGAGGCCAAAGCCCGGACACTGGTCGGACAGTGGAGAGGGGAAGATCTCCGGAGGCAGGGGGGGAGGGGGAAAGAAAAGCAGCTCAGTCGTGACGACAGACTCCGAAACGGTTGCCAACCATAGAAATCTCGCATTGGGGCTTCGCGACGCTTTGAGTTGCGCGACCTGCGAAGAGGGAAAAAGAAACTGGGCGAGAGAGATCGGAAGGGGAACGGAAGCCCCGCTTCGTGAGGGGAAATCGAGCCAATCGCTCTTTAGCCATGATCTGGAAGGTATCAGATGGGCAGTGGCGCGCGTCTAGAGTGAGGGAGCAGAGGGGCAGCTCTTGCATAGCCGCTGGCGGATCCTCGACGGCGCCTGGCAGAAGCTCCCAATCTTCGGGCCCGAAGGAGAAGGTGAGTGGCAAAAAATCGGGAAAATTCCAGGTTACACTCCGTAGTGATTCCCCCTGGGTAATGAGGTAGCATGGCCCGGAACCCAAGCGCCCGCTCTCTAAATGGGAATCTAGCATTAGGAATAGGGCGTCCGAAAGCGGGGGAACCCATGGGAAAAGGATTGCCGCAATCAAAAAAGCAGCCCCTTATTCACACTACGGCGGAAAGAAAGACAATACATTCCCGGGCGGACGGAGGAGGCCCGGACCGGGCCCTTCCGGGCAACCCGGTGATAGACTCAACAACTATGAAAAAAAAAACGGGAGAAGGGTACAAGAGAAGGAGATGGGGGGGTTTAGGAGAAAACAGGTTGCCCGAGCCCGGGTCCGTCGGAACATCCCGATTGAGCCACGCCGTTTTCTGGGAGTCATGGGGAAGGGGGGGCTAGTAGCTAGAAGAAAAAGAGGGGACCAATGTTTCCCCTCAAAAGTGGTGCAAGACAATGTCATGATCACGTTTCCAGAACGCCACAAGCGGATTTCCGGCCAGCAAAGTAAAAAAAAATAATAAGACGCGCATAAAGAAAAAAAAGATGGGGTAAAGGACTTCCGGGGTCCACATAAAAGGAAAGCCATCTCGGGCCGAAAGAGGTTGACAGCTTCTGCAGGTGTCTCCCGAGACGCCGGCCTCTAAAAGGGGAAACGATGGGGGGTCCAGAGAAAGAAGGGGGGGGGGAAAAAAAAACAAAAAAAAAAAAAAAAAATCGCTAAAATAACAAAGGAAGAAGAATAGAAAAAACATTAAAAAGCAGGGGAGATCTCCGATTTTATGATGCACAAAGACAACTAAGAGAGGGAGCGAGGCACGATCTAGTCGATCGAAAATACTTCCGATCCGCGTTGCATTTTGCACATCGCAAGTTCGAGCCTATGTCATAAAATAAGGGGTGAACACCGTCGGAGGTAGAGGAATAATATCATGACTCGACGCCTCCATACGGGAAAACGGACTAAGTGCAGGGAGTGGGGGGCGGCCGAGTCACCAGCGATTGGTGCAAGGCCAATGCGGTCTGATCATGCAGAAAGGAAAGGAAGATATGAGACAAATATACCCGATGACATCTCCTACAATATGATTTCAAAGACCTATGGCAGGAGGCTACGTTCTTCATCCCTAACTAAAAAAAGACGGGGGGGGGACCAAGAGAAAAGATGTTGACAGAGAGAAAGCTAAAATTGATCGAGGGGGCGCGAAAGGGATCCAACGCGCGTCGTGTGTGAGACCGGTCCAGGCTCGGTGGGGGGGACGAGGGCGAAAAATCAGGAAAAGGGAGGAGAGGGTGCATCGAACTTCTAACCAAGGGAAAAAGCCGCCTGGGCGGCCGGCTGGGCATGCCCAACTACCGAACAGGGACTTAGAGGGGGAGGGACGGGGAGGGAGGAGGGAGCGGCTTTTTTAAATATCTGCGCATGACGTAGGACAATCGAGCTTTTTTCGTGCAGCGCCAAGCTCGTGCATGGCTAGGGTGTTTGGCGGAACGAATCGACTTAGAAAAAAGGGTCGGTCCAAAACTTTGCCAAGGGATTGTGACTGCCCATTCGAGAGGGAAAAAGGAGAAAGGCCGGGAGGGAAGGGGGAAGTGTCAAAGACGCATCGGAGGAAAAATTACGTAAGAACAGAGGAGAGAATCGCCGACAAGGCCGCTGAACAGAGTCCGCCAGTACAAGCCAACGATGCAAATTAAAGGCAAGAATCAGGGGGAGGAAAATCGACAATGTTCTAGCAGTGATTCGCGAGCCCGGACTGCAGCCGAAGGCGAAAAAAAGAAAAAGACCTTCATGGAAAAAAAACCTGCGGTTCACAGGAAAGGGCGAACCGCAGGGGGGGGGGCAAGGACAGGCCTCTTTTCTCGTGCCTACTAGACGAAAGGGGTCGCGTGCCCTGCGCCGTTTGGGTGTCTGGCCCGGAAACCGTACGACCGGGCATTCACAGTGGAGGGGTGAGGGGATCAGGGTGAAGGGGAGGGGGAAGGTCGGAAAAAACAACGGGACAGGCGGTCGAACGACGTTGGCGATGGGACAATAGACCATGGCCGCGGTGTGCCTGCGGGACGGCTTGATTGGCAGACCGACCCCGGGTGTCGTCAAAAGGAAGAATGCCAGACCGGGGAAAGGACTTAAAAAAAAGGAAGGGAAAGCTGCTTCCAAATCTCCCTCAAGAACAGCAATGATTGGAAAGAGCTTGCCTGGGCCGCATATGCGGTCGACGGAGAAATCTTCAAAACGGATTATTACAACGAGAGAGTTCTCCGGAGCCGGAAGAATGAGGAAAAAAGGGAAAGGATGGAAAGCAGAAGACAGTTGAACTGTAAAGGCTGGAGTCGTGCATGGAGGAAAGGATACGATCCGCTCGCCGGCGAATCTAAGAAGGCTGACGAAGAAGCGAGACTGCGCGTCGTTTTCGCCCGGGACAAAGAAGAAAAAAAATTTTCGATTGTCCTACAAGGAGGAGAAAAGCGTGCGACCCGTACGTGGTCATACCGCGCAATTCAAACTACGCCCAGACCATGACTCAAAAGAGACTGAGCCGAAGGGAAAAAAGGGGAACAGACCTGAGGTGAAAAGGCCATTGAACCCCACCAAGCACGGGCATCCACGCCCCACTGAGCTAGGCCAAGAGGATGAGGGGAAGAAACAAAGGCGTTGGAGGGGGGACTAAGGTGCCAGTTGAAAACTCAGTTTGAACTGTTTCCAGGAAAAAGCGGCCTTCGTGTACCTGGCTGAGCACTGCTCGCGACATTCGTCGGAGCGCAATTGAGAGGGGGAGGGAGAATCCTTCAAGGGAAAAGAGGGGGGGAGGAAGGTGACTTGGCGGCTTCACTGGGGAAAGCCGTTGGCTTCGATCGTAGCAGCGAGGTTTGCTCGTAATAGCTCCTCTGGCGGCACGATGGAAAGGGATTCACCCTCTCTCCTAGGACGAGTAGAAGTGACCGAGCCAGGTGAAAAGCGAAAGTGAAAAGGCCGGACCGCCATGATCAGGCGCTTTAGCGCCACTGAATTCCCAGCTCTTGACTGGCAAACAGCAAAAGAGAGAATTGTCCACAGAGATGAAGCAGATGGAAAAACACGACAGGGAACCCGAGCCGACTAGAACGGGATCATGGATGGTCGTCTTGGGAAAAGATGCCCACAGATTGGCCAAAAGACTAAAAGGGGGGAGGGTGGTAACCTGGAGAAGGCAGGGCACGTGCGATTGAAGGGGGACATGACCCGACACAAGGATTGAGCCGGAGCCCAGGATCCAACACCAGCGGATCTTGGAAAGCCGGAATTTCGATGTGTAGCCAAACATAGGAGCGACCAACGTTTGCTTTGGATGTTGAAGATCACGGAAAGAAAAGTGGGGGAACTAAAAGCGCGAAAGCCTCTGGTCGGAATATTCAGACGGGGGGTCCCTCTGGTCGAAAAGAAAAACAGAGATATTTCGGGACGCCCCGGCTGCCGATGTCAGAAAGCATTGCCCGGCGTCAGGCGGCAAGTCGCGGAAGCGCAGAAAATTCCCTAGCACTTCGTCCGTGGAGCGCGATCAACGGCGCGGCCGCTCCGCGAAGAGAAAGCATCGACAGGGGGGGCAAAAAAAACCAAAGGGAAAAGCAAGGATCAGGGGCCAGTAGGGGACTTAGACCTTTTGAGAGGAAGGGAGCTAACGACTTCGGATCGGAAAGAACGGGTCGAACGAATAGAATCGGAACGACACAACCCTCTGGAGGTTGCATCCAATCGGAGCGATGAAAAAATGGGGGAAAAATGTGAGAGGGGAAGGCGAAGGCTTCTCGCGATTCTTCGAAAAGCGGGAACGCTGTAGTACCCGTGAAGAGACTCGTCCGTCGCGGCATATCGTTTCAAAGAGAGGGAAAGCTCAGGAGAAGGTTTGAATTGGCAACGGAAAGGGGGTACAGCATTTCGAAAGATGGTCGGATCTTGTTTCCGGCCGCCAGAACCGCCTTGACCAGCGCGCAGAAGAGAATCGAGCATGAAATAGGAAAAAAAAGACTGCAACAGCGGACTGGACACATTGGCAACTAAGAAGGGTGACGGGGGACTCGAGCAGCACACCTATGCCATCTGCAATCAACGACTTGAAGATCGTCAATAGGGGGAAGGCCGACCCGATGGCCCTGAAAGCACCCGGGATACGACATGAACCTCC
>Ga0179593_1421429_pt1 | contig 14612 bp, 23 predicted proteins | sample CZODoug2_1_08_16_FD_185931 | JGI IMG/M metagenome (GOLD analysis project Ga0179593, IMG submission 185931) | Vadose zone soil fungal communities from Angelo Coast Range Reserve, California, USA - CZODoug2_1_08_16fungal (PacBio error correction) | ecosystem: Environmental > Terrestrial > Soil >...
TGGTGGACGAAAAAAGTAACAAAAAAAAATACCGGACCAATAGGAGGGGGGGCAAGGTGTGGTACCAACAAGCGATCCAAATATGGAGATGCGGGAACACAAAAAAAAGCACTCCGCATTTGTTCACGGGGATGGCTTGAGAAAACGGGAAGGCGAAGATTCAAAAACAAATCTGGGGAAAAGGGGAATACCGTTTCTGCTCTGAAAGTCCATCACGGATAACGGAAAAATGGGAAAGTCCCCCGAAGGTAGTCATCCTTGGGACTATTGTTGGATAGGAACCCTGAAGGGCCATCTGATGGGGGAGAACCAGAAAGGGATGCTAAAAGGCGGTGGCAGCACAGAACAAGGTCATGCGTTTGACCAAAAAAAACCACGCGGAGAGAAAATTGAAAGAAAAAAAAAGGTAAAAACACACCTCTAGAACGCATGTGCTGGGGAAACCTTTTGGGGGGTGGGTGACCTGGGGGAGGCCAACCGCGAAACGAACAAACTCTTAGATGAGTTCGTTGCTTGGGGGGGGAAAAAAAAAAAAAGAGTTGGACTAGAGACAAAAAAGATAGGACAGATCATGGGATAAAAATCTGGTGTGCAATTGAGGAAAGGGCATACACCGCAATTATGGTGAGAAACTTTACACTTCACAAGAATTGGGGTTTTTTCTTTGGGGGTGGGGAAAAAAGAAAGGACAAATGGCCGTCCGTACTTAACCCACAAGGGAGCAAAGGCGCGGGCAGCTTTTCCCATATTCCACCAAGGAGGGAGACTCAACAAAAGCGCGAGTGGGGGGGGGGGTCACCGAAGGGGCGGCCCAGTTGGGGGTGAAAGAAGCTGGAACTTCGGGAGAAAAAAGGGGCCAATCATCAAAGCCAAGACAAACACGAAAAAATGCGGCAGCGGTAAACGGCAGAGGTCAAAAAAAAGAGAACGCCGGCAACCCAAAAAGGTGGCAATGTCAGTAACGTCGCAAAAGAGGGGGATAGGAAAAAAAAACGCTTAAGTGCGTGTTGATCTTGATGAAGGGGGGAACGGCAAAGGCAGTCCGGTAAGGTTCCAAAACGTGCCCAATCTGGCGGTTTATTTTCTACCGGTTGTAGGGAAAGGGGGTGGGCTACCGTACATGTCACACACCGGTGAAACAAAGGTGACAGGTGGAGGGCGAAATTGGGAGAAAAAATAGCCTTGGGAAAAAAACCGAAAACAACTTGGCGGTGGAGGGGGAGGGGGCGGTACGACATGGGTGGATAAAGGGAAGTCAATTCCAATGCAGATGAGGGGAAGGAGACCGAAAAAAATGGGAGCACCCGGAAAAAAGAAAACGCCTTCGAAATGGGAAACAAAACTCGGGGCGGTGTCGATCGGAATTAACAAAAAAATTGCAAATGAAAGGGCCAAAGCCGTCCACGAAGCCCAGGCCACAGTCATCGCCACTGTTAAGCCAAACGATGGAAAAGCCAGGGAAAAAAGGTCAGTGTGCAGACAAGAAGGGGCTTGTCACCGATAAATTGGGAGAAAATATAAGTCAGAATAGCGGAGCTGTCGGGGCAGGATCACGGTGGAGCGGAGGAAAAAATGTGAAAGCTTCCATTCGGCGGAACAGCTATCAGCGGAGGACCGGGCAAAAAAAAAGAGGTCATCATCTTGGGATGGGGGATCGTTAGTGAGACATGGGCAACTATTTGCGCCGTAACCATTCAGCGTTCTCAACGCGGGAGGACGAGGGAATTCAGCCTGAGGGTCCCACGGTGTGAACCACGGGTGCAGGAAAAGTAAAAAAGATTCCAGAATGCCGAAACATTGGCAGGGAACCAGTGCACCGCGAGTATTGGTTAAAAAAGACAACGGGGCGCCCTACAGGGAGAAGGTCGGGTACTGCGATCAAAAAAAACCATTCAAGGTTAAAAAAAACGCCGAAGGGGGCGCATCACTCAAAAAGATACGTATTGGACCAGGATGGATTTCCAAGGAAAAAAAGGAAACTGGAGGTGCCCGCGGAACGGTCAAAGAAGGACCCGCTGCAACGTCCTCATTGTCAAAAACGCAAGGCGCAGCCGAGGTGGAGGTGAGAGGACCTTGCTTAAAAAGGGTGGGTGGGATGACAAATAGGACAGACCACTGACCGTGGTATCCCCCAAAAGGGTGAACTTAAAGCAAAAAAAAGCAGACTGTTTTTAGTGAGGAAAAGAAGAAAACCGGGCAAGGAGTCGCGGGGAAGGCCGTGTTCAGGTTTGTGAATTGCAATAAGGAATGTGGGGAAGACTTTTGTAAGAAAGTCCAGAAGAGAAAGACTGCCGGTCCTACCCGAGTCAAGGGGGAGGAGGCAACACAACGTGTAACACGAAAACAATGAAGTGAAACCTCCAGCACCGGACATCTGACCGATTAACGGAGACCAGGAGCCGGCACTGGCATGTTTTATCAGGTCAAGCGTGAAAAGTAAAAAGAAAGGTTGACTTCTGGGGTTAAAGGGGAATTCCAAAACGTGGGCGCTTCTGGGGGATCAAGAAACTGGGGAAAGATTTGCGTCGGTTGGGGGGTTGGAAAAGCATTTCTTCCCATCAGGGAAGAAAAAACTATAAGGTGACGTACATTCAAATTGAAGCTAGGGAAACCGAGGCGAGCCACGGCGAAAAACATGCTGAGACTCCTCCGCGTAATAAAGAAGGAGGAAAGGAAGTCCTTATTAGGAAAAATGGGTTGAACTCCAGATCATGCGATCGTATCAGCCGCAAACAGCCCTCAACACAACAAGTAAAGAAGGGGGAGATGAGGCGGATCGGTCCTCAAGGCAACGCAAAAAGAGAAAAATGACTCCCGGGCAGTGGCAAGACACGCTATCGCATCGAAGGATAGAGGCGTTTCGCGTCTCTGCCAACAAACGAGGCAAATTGCTGGAACGTGGAACAAGCTCTAGGTCCGAAAAATCGGAAGGGTTGGTTTCCCACGCCGGAGCCTAACTGTCTAGACGCTACCGGTCGCCAACCCCTCACAAACCGTGGAAGCCGTCGAAAAGAATCATTTGGATAAAAAAACTCGCGAAGCCTGAGGTGGAAGATCAACTAACAAAGGGGGGTCACCTACCAGCGCCCGACCCAGTTACTACTCGGAGGAATGTGACCCGAGAAGGGAAAAAAAACGGGGAAAAAAATGGCGCGACCGATAGTCCGTGAAAGTGGGGAAAAAAGTGGGATCGACACCGGGCAAGGGATGTACGGTGTAAGCTAAGAATGGGAGAAGGAGGAGTCACAGAATGGCTTCCTTCCACAATTCGGGGCGCACAAAGGGAAGGAAGTGCACGACAAAAATAGAAGGCCGGTTGACGCACAGGAATCTTGCAACTTGAAAAGGGAAAGAGGGGAACCACCTCCGAATCAGTGGGGAAAACCGTGGTGAACAATGGGCGGCCAACGGGGGGGGGAAAAAGAACAAAAGTTGGCCGCTTAACGGAAAGCATAGCCAAAACAAGCTCCGAAAAACAAGCAGTTGGAGTAGCCTGAAAAAAAAGGACTTGGGGGGTGGGAGGGAAAGGTCAAAGCGAACAGGACATCCTTAATGGACCAGCAAAACGAGTTGGCAAAAAACGGATGAAGGAAAGTAACTGTGGCACGTGGTGAAAACCCGATCGCAAGAAAGGACGTGGGCAAGACCTGGCGTAGTCAACCGACAAATTTGTCGGTAGGTCAAGGCGCCCACGTCAGCGAAGTAACCAACTTTAAATACGAGGGGAGGCACTTTTGCAAGGCTGCCAAAATTGTACGGAATAGTGAAGGGGCCGGTGAAATGGGCCGAAACCGGCACATGGAAAAAACGGTGGTCCACAAACCGGTGTATTATGACAGGAGGGAAGGCAAAAGGACTGGAGGGGAAGTTCCTGTTTGAGACGAGGGATCCTTGAATTAAAGTGAAGAAAATCTTGTATCGTCCACCCAGTCAAGCATACCAAAACATAATGAAAACAGGAAAAACACAGGAGGGGGGGGCAGGGGATCGCACCCTTTTCAGCCACAACAGCGCAAGATTCCCACTGATAAGGGGGGGGCCCAAAAGGTAGCCCCTCATCTCATAGGGAGAAAAGGAAAGGGAAAAAAAAAGGTCCGTGGGGTGAGACGAACATCTCTGCCGAATTCTCCATGAATGAGGGGAGGGACGGGCCAAATTGATGGGGGTAGTGAGGAAAAAAGACGAATCGATCCGACCACGAGGACAGGCCCGATCGGCTCCAGGGGGGGTGAGGGGTGGGGGGGCTTTGGTAAAGAAAGAAACGGCAAAGTCGGGGCGGAGAAAGAACGAAGGTATGGGACAAAGCAACTCCGTCAGAACTCCAATGCTGCGACAGTCGTTGGGGAGATTCGAAATATGTAAAGGGCGGCAATGGGGAATTGAACCAAGGGAAAACGGTCCCCTCATAAGGTAATGAGAGGCTTGGCTGAACGTTGGGTATTAAAAAGAAACCCATTTCCACCAAAAAACACAACCAGCACGGGAAAACAAACCAAATGAAAGGGGTGACCGCGGGCAAAAACGGACGATCAATCCTCCCAAAACCCAACCACGAATAAGAGTTCCGCCGTGTGGGAAAAAAGTGCGAACGGTTAAAACGTAAAAAGTTACCGAAAATCACACAAGACCAAAGATGATGTGGGCCTCTTAACAATCGGTCCTACACTCACGACGGGGGGGAAGGGGAAAAGGGCATGCAAAGCAAATCGCAATCAGTAGTCACGCAACAAGTACAAAACAAAAAGAAACGGAAGGTCAGGTTCAGGACGGGGACCGGCGGCAGGGGGGAGGCGGGGGGGGGGGACCAAACAACCTGCCCCGTTAGCGGAACAGGGCCTCTGGGAAGGAGGGGGAGAGAGGGGGGACCCTCTTTTGGAGAGAATTCCCTAAAATTACGCAGGCACGAGGAGACTCAAAACAATCCTCAGACTGGGAGCCAACATAGCTGTGAGTGAACGATACTTGTTTGGGGAGAATGGGGGGGGGAGAAAACTTGCGCGGGAACACAGGGGCGAGAGTGGGGGAAACCCACTGGGAGAGACTTAATCTGACTGGGAGCAAAACACCAGATGAACCAAATCGGATGAGTTCATCCCACGATCCCGGGGGGGGTATTTCCAGTAAATCGGAAGAAATTTCCCCCCATTTTAGATTCCTGGGGGAAGGGGGAAAAAAACGTTTTTCCGTTGATAGGAAAAGCGGGGGAAAAACTAACACTGACCACAGGGGAGAACAAAAATGCGAGCCTTATGGGAACTGGAGGGGGAAAAAAAAAAAAAGGGGACCGCCCACAGTTGGAAAAACCGGGGGACAAACGGAAAAAAACACGTGAGGTTTCTCGGGAAGAACCTCGAAGGGGTCAGGAAGGAAGACTATACCAAAAAAAACGGTTTGGCAACGAAAAAAAGGGATGGTCGTGGCAGCCAACGACAATGGCGGGTATAACTTTCAGAAGAAAAAAAAAAGAGAAAGGGGGCACAAAACAGGTCCCCAGATCCACAACAAAAACCATCCGAGGATCCTCGTGTGACCGACAAGCCAACTTGAATTCACTAGAGGGAAAGGGGGGAAAGGGTTCGGTTGGCCGGGGGGGGGAGCGACAGCAATTAGGGAATAAAAGGGGAAAGTCCGAGGGAATTGCGGCCAGGGGGGTTAGAAAAAAGCAGCCAAATACTGGAGGAAAAAAACCTTGATAGGGGTACGGGTCGGGGGGACCGAATAGAAAAAGGGGAGGGGGGGAGAAAAGGGGTGGGCACAAAGTGACTATGGAGTGGCCGTGGTAGGGGGGGGGTTTCGCAACAAAAGGAAAAAAAACTTCTAAAAAAACAATATTGAGTAAAAGATAGAGATATGTGGCTAACAACAAGAATAACAACCTTCCATAGAAAAACCCGGGGGTTGGGGGGGAAAACCAGAAAATAGAAAAACCCGGGGAGCGGATTCGGGGAGAGGGGAAAGTCACCTAGTTAACACTTATCTTGATTGGGGGCCGGGCCTATCACGCATTGCTGGGGAAATAAAGCCTGATGCTGCTCAAAGTAAGGAAAATACATTCGTACCGGAGAAATTCTGAAAAAAAAAATCGGTAGTAAAAAGCAACGGGTGTCCACCTAATGCTATGGGATCGGTGAAAAAAATCGGGGTTCCTGAGGCCAAAAGAAAGACCGCGGGGTAAAAGCAATTCCCGTCACGGACAAAGCTGGTGAACAGACTAGGAGGCAGAACGACACTTGTGGTGAAACGGCAGAAACTGGTTGTTGTGGGGGGAAACACTGGCCGACAAACCGCAAGAGCCCAAAGCAACGCACCGGTTAGCCAAAGGGGAAAAGCGGGACCGTTCCCGAAAAGAAAAAGGGGCAGAATCCACGGAAAAAATAAATTGGCCGAAAATGAACTGGGGCAAAAACTGGTACCTACACGCACAAAAGGGAGGAGAGGAAAGGAGGGAACGATGGGGGTGATGGGGTGAAAAAGGACGACCGATGAAGAGTATCTAACCCCGCGGGGGGCAGCCGAGGGGGTAAGGACGCATCGTGTTACGAAAAAATAGAAAACAAGGAGGAGCTCATGTCCAAAAGAGAGGGGCCCACCGAATGAAGGAGTGGGGGGGGCGTGCCGACGGGGAAAGTCGAAAAAAGATGGGGCCATAATTCGTGAACCAGCAGGGACCCGGAGAGGATGATAACGTGCAAGAAACCCCGCCACCGAAAAAGCAACGCCGCAAGTACAAAAAAGTACTGAATTCACCAGGGTCAAGGGGAAAGTGGGGGATTTATCAAAAAGGGAAAAAACGAGGAGTTCTGCGATGAAAAGTCAAATGAAGGGTGAAGGGGAGGAGTTCTTCGGCAGAGGGGAAGAACAAGGGCAAAACCCTCCCAAAAAAAAAAATATGAGTGAAAGTCGCGCAGGCCAGGTTTTGGTGGATTCCAGACGGAACTGACAACAAAAAAAGCGGGGGGAAATTATTGCCTGGGTGAAAAGCGAAGGGTTCCCGAGAAGACCGTGCCAAAAACTCAACACTGCAGTGGGGGGGGGATGGAGGGGGGGGGTTGGTGCTAAGAAAAAGTGGGAAAACAAAAACAATGACGCTAAGACGAAGACCATTGGATTAAGGATAAAAAAGCAACGGCCAAGGGAAAAAAATCACCACGCTAAACTGCGACCCAATCAGCGGTTTTGAGAAGAGAAAAAAAAAAGGTTTCCGGGTCCGAAAAAGAAGTGATCGGGATTGCCCATGGGTCCAAACAAAGGGTCACGGGAAAAGCCGAGGCACCGGAGAAACCGTTCCCAACAACTCCAAGGGGAAAGAAGGGACAAAAGAAAGGGGCACTCTAGTGCGAACGTGTCCCAAAAAAAGAAGAAAGCAAGACGAGAAAAACAGCCACAGAAAGAAAGCGCCTGTCGACACCAGAAGAAAAGTGGAGTCTATGGTTCTGGTCCAAACGCCGCTAGTGGTACTCGCGGGAGAATGAAAGGGAGAGGTCAGCAGCGGTGTAAAGGGTGGGTGATGGGTAAAATAAACACGATGACTACGCTTAAGGCAGCGTCTCAACAAAGCAGGGCGGACCGCGTCAAGGGAAGCCCGGGGCAGAAAGGTGGTGACAAACGGAAGGCAGAGGGAAAACTGTGGGAACACCATCACGCATCCACCAAAAAAGGGGGGAGGGGACCCTGCCCAAGGTAAGGGAGGGGGGGGGGGGGGGGGGGGGGGGGGGGGGGGGGGGGGGGGGGGGGGGGGGGGGGGGGGGGGGGGGGGGGGGGGGGGGGGGGGGGGGGGGGGGGGGGGGGGGGGGGGGGGGGGGGGGGGGGGGGGGGGGGGGGGGGGGGGGGGGGGGGGGGGGGGGGGGGGGGGGGGGGGGGGGGGGGGGGGGGGGGGGGGGGGGGGGGGGGGGGGGGGGGGGGGGGGGGGGGGGGGGTTGATTGTTACGTACTGGGGAAAAATACGCAACCAGGAAAAGGGGAAATTGAAGAAAGACCATTCAATCATGGCACCCTGCGGCTGGCTACGCGACGGACCTAGTACTTGGGGGAAATTTCTTCATAGGACGGGGAAAAGAAAAAAAAAAACAGACAAGAAACACAAGAAGGAAAAAGTTATAGAAAGGGGAAAGAATAACTTTCAGAACACATTCACCACAGCGTCAGACTGAGACAAGCCCTGCGCCGAGAAGGGGAAAAAGGGGGTTGGGCCTATGCCTAGTAAAAAAAAAAAAAAAACGAAAGGGGTTCGGAAAATTGCAAACGCAGGGTGAACGGACCACCCAGAGAGCCAGGGGGAAAGACGCACGGTGCAACGGGAAAGAGACGGAGTTTGATTGTGAAGTGGAATAATGAAAAAAGGGGGGCTAAAAAAATGGGGGGGGTAAGATACACACGGTTTCAGGAAAGACTGAACCCAGGAAAAAACAGGGGAACGCGTAGGAGAAACTAAAAGACAGGGTTCTACAAGGAGGGTCAAAGGGAAAGAGTCAGACTGCGCATCCGAAAACCAGTCGATGTTCACATCGGGGCCCGGAAGAAAAGGGAAACGGGGGGACCCGAGCGGCAGGGAAAAGGGAAAAAAGATTGACGGTCCCTAGGGAAAACGAAAAAAAAAAGTCTATTGGGGTACATCTGGGTCAGAAGGCGGGGTGGACAGCCTTGGGGGGGGGGGGTCCACGACCGGGTGACCTTGGGCGGGGAAAAAAACAGGGTAGCAGGGGAAAAGCCGGGAAAAGGAAAAAAGACAGGGGAAAGTAACGGACAAGGAGAATTTTGTAGGTCCCCGAGCCACGACGAAACCTGGAAGCAGGGGAGGAGAAGCCGTGAGTTCGGGAGAAGGACAGTCATTCGCGGGGTGAAAAAAAAGGGGGAGATCTCAAAATCACGAATCAGAAAGAGAAAAACAAAAAGGAGGGAAAGAGGAGGGGAAAGATGAGGCGGATAAAAGAGATGCGCAAGGGGAACAAGGACGGGAAATGACTTAAAAACAGGTCAAAAAAGGGGGAAGGACAGAAGCCGGATCTCGGAGATCGGAAAGCTCCGAGGGGCCGACCCACCCGGAAGAAAAACCGAATTCAATTTGGATGTACGGGCGAAGGCAGAACAGGCCTATGTGGGGAAAGGGAAACAACGCCCGGGGAGAAAAAACAAGCGAAAGTAACCAAGGGCAAACGGACGAAAAGCCCTGTCGCGGGAAAAAAATAGCCAGGAACGCGGGGAACTCGAAAAAGGAAAAAAAAGGGGAAGGTTAACCGCCAGGAAATCCGGAAAAAAAAAAAAAAAGCGTTAGCTGCACGATGTAACACTCGATCCATGAAGGTCATGCGCCAGCAGATTTAGGAACGTAGGTGAGAACCGTCCGTCAACTGAAAACGGGGGGGGGGAGAGCGAAAGGGAAACGCTGTGTTCCATTCCGGGGGTGGAGCAGGAACCAATTGAACAAAAGTCGGGAAGTGGGGCAAAAACACCGACGGCCGTGACAAGAAGAAAAGCAAGTGGAACGTCCCAGTTAACAAAATCAAAAAATCGGGTGGGAAAAGGGGGCCTTGTCACGGGACCGGCTGATAACCCAAAGGAAGGGCCAGGGGCCCCCTGAAAAAAATCATATACACCCGCCGTGTTGACCCACGCCCAACGCGCACAGCCTTTGCTACAAGAGACATCATTTAAAGAGGGGGAGGAAAAAAATAGGCGAGGATACAATAAAACAGGGTCATTCACTCAGGAAAAATGCCAGTATCAAGACGGCAAATACGTATAGGACAGGGGGGAAAGTAGAGGAAAAAACCCCATGTAAAAAGACCGATGAGGGGATTCACAACCTAACAAGTCGGGGTCTATTTCGAAACTGGAAAAAAAAAAAAAAAAAGCCGTCAAAAAAAATCAACGGCTAACGTGCGGGGACTGGTGGGTCTCCTTAATTAAAAGAAGGGTGTAGTGTAACAGGTAGAGGACACTGAAAATGGGTGAGTCCAAAAACCCTGGGGCCAAACGGGCCTGCCAACCGGCAGTAAAAATCCCCCCCTCTGTGAAGCGGGGGGTTGGGAAGTAAAAAAAGGTAAATCTTTTTGGTCGAACGAACAACAGCATTAACAGAAGGACCTAAAATGTCGACTTCAATGAATGAAGGAAAGGGAAAAAAAAGAAAGGTCCCCACTTTAAGAGCGTCGAAAAAAAAGCAAGCCATCGAAGAACCTGGGGACTGTCCTTGGGGAACCCCGAAACTAGCTGTCAATGAAATGGTCTCGTCTGTAAGGGAAGGGACGGGCCGAAAAAAGAATCAGCAATCGAAGTTACAAAGACGCGGCACGGGTACGCATGTAAGGTCAGGAGAAAATCGAGGGGACAGGGGGTAATTGGAAAAAAAACATGCCTCAGGCGTGGACGGGCGGGTAAGGGGATTTAGGGGAAAAAAAAAGAAAAGAAGACGAAGCGTAAGCGGTGGGGCGGGAAAAAAAGCTTTGGGTCACAGCCTAGGGGGACGCAGCGGTACTGGCAGAAAAAAAATCACATTTGAAATCCCAACTGAAATGCCTTGAGCCGCTGGGATGTGGGGGTATGGGGGGGGGGGAAACCAAGGGTCGACTCAGCACCAGCGAAAACCCAAAGACCATGGGGTGGTGGGAGGAGAAAGGGCGAAGATGCATCGGGCAAAAACCCAAAGACCAATATATTGGAAAACGCCCGTGAAAGGGGTTAGCCAAAGAAACCGTCCACGAAAAACAAGCACAATCACCGAAAAAAGAGAGGAGGACCAAAATGGGGGATCGAAGCAAGCAAGGGGGAAAGGGGTCACCTTCTTGACGGACGAAGAAGACAGAAGGAAAATAACAAAAGAAAACTGACTGACTGGGCTTAAGGGGAAAAAAATGACGTCTTGGGCGGGCCGCGGCACCAGCAAGAGCATAAGGTCGCCGGGGGCAAAAAGGGGGGGGGGGAATGAAATTTATTGCCGCAGGGGGCTAAAGGGGGGAAACCGCATGCCCAGGCAAAAACAACGACAAAAAAAAAAAAAAGCCCGCGCCCTTAAAAAAAACAAACAGAGAACCTGACTCCTACAAAACTTGGGAAAGAACTTTGCCGCGACACCTTCGCGGGGGGTGAACAATACCAGTGTGAAAATGAGGCGGTTGACTGGTGTCCCAAAAACGATTAAACCAATCGCGAGTTAAAGGAGAACCAGGCATTAGAAGGTGTGGGTATAAAAAAAAAAGGAGTAACTTTCCGGAGTCAAGGTTGTGGTCAGGTCTCGGACAGGAGGGGGGAAATAGTTGTAAAAGTAGTGGGAGAAGCAAGCAACGTTTCGGGAAAAAACGCCTGAACCGAGACAAAAAATGGGCGCGGGGCCATGGAAAGACCCCAACACCAGTGGAACCGGAAGAAAAAACACGTGGCAGGGGGTTATCACTAGGAAACAAAAAGGGGGGCGGTTTCAAGAAGCTTCTACTCAGGGGGTGGTGGGGACGCGTACTGGGGATGGTCGGGGTTGCAGGATCGAGCACAAGGGGGAGGGAGGGAGGAAAAAAGAAAGGAAAAATGGGGCCAGAGGGTCACGAAAGTCCGCAAAACAGAGAAAAAAAAAACAGGCCCTGGACTAGATTTCGACGAGTCGGTAGTGAGAAAAAAAGGGAGATGTAGCGGACCAAAATGGAGTTCTCCCACCGGAGGGGGAGACCTAGGATTACAAAAAAAAAAGTCAGAAGCAGCTACGCGAAACAAGGAGAGGGACGGTCGGTGTGGCCGAATCGGGAGGGAGGGTCGCGGGTGGTAAAAGATGAAGAAGAGGTTGGCATGGGGGGCCGTGGGGTCCTGTTTTGGTAAAACCCAAGCTCAGGTACTCAAACAAAACAAAAGGGAAGGGGGATTATTAAAGAGATGATAGAGGGGTGGGGGGGGAAACACATTAACGAAGACACCATTCCTCATAGTAAGGAAAAAGGGTTTGGCCAAAAAAAATCAAACCACTCCTGGGCAGTGCTTTCCAAACAGCCGTAACCATCCCAGTGGAGCGTAGAGGCTGGAGGGGGCAAACCTGGCGCAATGGAGGGGAAAGTTCCAAAGGGCCCACATGAGCCTAGAATCACATCACGATACACCGAAGGAAACCGAATCGATAGTACAGGAAAGGGTGCTAAGTGGGCGAAGAACGGGGGAAAAGGGGAAGGTATGTCACTGAAAAAAAACCACCGAGGGCTAGGGGACGAACCGCAGCAAGTCTTCAGGCGGTGCAAAAAACGCCGGAAAAGCAACCAAACAGAACGAATAGTCATAAAAGCAGTGGTGGGCCCTTTGGGGGGGGGGTGGGGGAACTGGCCAGAACGGGCAGAGCACCCCATCCGCGGTAGCAAGAGAAAGATGGGTTTCGGAGGGGGGGACGCGTCGACGATCAGAGGAAGGGGGAAAACATACTGGCCGAGACCGGAAAAGAGGGGACACCTTTAAAGTAAAACCTGACAAGGTCTGGGAACTCGGGACTGGGGGGGGGGTGCAAATCTTGTTAAAAGAGACGATTACCAGGGGGGGAGCAAGGTTTGATTCACCCCCGAAAATTTGCAGCACCACGGTACTGCCCATAAGTTGCTCCCAGATGAGGGGACAATAAGTCGCGTAGGGAACGAAAATGTTTAGCACCACCGTAAAGGGCGAGTGTGGGGCGTGCCGAAAGCAGGGACGGCAAAGAGGGGGGCATCAAGGCGGGAGAAAAAGAGGCGACTGAGAGACGTGGAAGGGATGGTAAAAGCAGGAAAGCACCTCACCAAAAGCCGGGAACAGGCAATGGTACCAGGAAGGGAATCAGTGTTAGGGATGCGTCGACGGGGCAAAAAAGGGAGAAAAAGGTCTTGCCACAGGGAGGGGGGGAAAAACCGGCAAAGCAGGCCGGGACGGAGGTCCCGGAAATGAAACCAATGCCAAACGGGGGAGGGGTAAGAGAGGAAGTCAGGGAGGGGGGGAGGCCCCGACGCCGGATCAAAAAAAGGGCGGACGGGGAGTCTATTGCAGGGGGGGAACGGGGGTTAACGAAATCAAAATTGCAAAAGCAATCCCAAAAACTGGGGTGTCCCGCCGTGGTGGAAAAGGCGACATGGTGGGGTCAGAAAAAAAAAGCAAACTAAAAAAGATGAACGGATGGGAAAAATCCCCGGCACCGCTGCCGCCCTACGGAAAAAGGGCAAAAACAGCACTCTTGGGGACAAAAAAAAGAGGGGGGTGTTACAGAAAGGGGGTGGGCACATATCCATAAGGGGACCCGTCACGAACTCTCAGGGGAAGGAAAAAACAATTCAAGAAACAGGCAAAAAAGAAAAACAGAAAATAAAAATGTTCAGCGGGAAGGGGAATACACTGGTCGCCGACTCAATTGGGTGGCAACAAAGAGGTATCAACTATAAAGAAAGGGGGAAAACACAAGGAAGAACGGTGCAAAGAGCCAGTTGACGGGTCTTGGTCCTTAAACATGACAGGTGTACCTACCGAGGTCAAAAAAGTGAGCAAGTGGAGCAGCAGGGGAGCGTTGGTGGGAAAACGGAGGAAAAGAAAAAGATGGGGGAAAGAAAAAGAACAAGAAAAAGCAGCTTCTCAAAGCTGTGAAGAAAAAAGTCCGGGGGGGGTGACGTGATAAAAAAAACCCGTTTGGGGGACGAAAAAAGGTGCCTTGTCAGCTAACGGCACCGCCTACAACGGGGGGCGAAAGTTGCAGGACCCTGCACGGTACCCCGAAGGGGTACTGCGCGAAGTGGGGGGGAGAAAAAGACATCCACGGTGTTCCGGGGGTACGGCAAAAGAAACGGTCGGACACGAAACTGGGGGCGCGACTCAGCGTCCTATATGTAGGGGGGAAAGAGGGCTGCAAACGGAAACGCACACGCGTAAAAAGGGAACAGGGGACGTTTATCTCCTCGAAAGACTGTGACAGAGAATCCCCATGGACGGCGAGGAAAGGAAGAAAGAAAAGGCAGGGAGGCCTGGCGGACTTACGTTGGGGGGGGGGGACCGATTGAGCCAGGCAAGGGGGGGGTTACGGGGGGAAGGGGGGACGAAAAAATGGTAAGAAACCCAATCGCGAGGGGGTTTGTAGAAAACGGGAAACGTGGGGGCAGTCGTTCACGTCACGGAAGTAGGGGGGGTGGGGGGAAAAAAATAAGTCAAAGGGTGCAAGGGGGGGGAAGCCCAGACAATGCAACTGCCTGACGGCGGGAAAATCAAAAGGACGGGAGGGTCGAACAAAAAAAAAGGGGGGAAGAAAAACGATGAAGGAAAACAGACGGGAGAAAGAGCCAGGGTTCCATCGTGCAGAACTGAAACAGGGGGAAAGAGGACGGAGGGAGGAAAGAGTGGGTATGGGGTGTTTGGGGAAAGGGGTCGCAGAAAATGAAGGGTGGGGGAAAGGACGGCGTGCGGTGAACTCCTGAAAAAGAAAAAGAAAAGGACTGGTTGCAACGGCAAAAGAGGGGATCGCTAGGACGATACGAGGGGGGCAATTGGACGCTGGTGTGGGGTAAGGGCCACTTCCCGAACGCTGAAAAAATCGGGGGAAAAACAGGAGAAAGGCTGTTGAAAGGTCGGCAATGAGGAAGGAACGGGGTTCGCGTGGGGGGGGGAAAAAGGGGGGACCATCGTCTCGGTCCGGAGAG
>Ga0179593_1498281_pt1 | contig 14612 bp, 20 predicted proteins | sample CZODoug2_1_08_16_FD_185931 | JGI IMG/M metagenome (GOLD analysis project Ga0179593, IMG submission 185931) | Vadose zone soil fungal communities from Angelo Coast Range Reserve, California, USA - CZODoug2_1_08_16fungal (PacBio error correction) | ecosystem: Environmental > Terrestrial > Soil >...
ACCACATACGGGAAAAAGCGACCATGAATGTGATCAAAAACCTCGAAAAAAAATGAAAGAAGGAGGGAAAAACCTAAATGACCAAATATGGGATAGCCTGAGGGCTTTTCAAGGAACTTTGAAAAACAAAAAAAGGGAAAGTCAACGCCCTCAGAAATTAAAGGAAAAAGCATAGGCCAGGAAGCAGCCCTACCGAAAAGCCTGAGGGAACCAAGATAGGGGTTGAGGAGGTCCGTGGGGCGAAAAAGCAAGAGTCAATTTCCTCACGGGAAGTCAGCGGATCGAAAAAAGGCGGCAAGAGGCATCATCCAGTAAAGAGAGGTCGAGGGAAGCTAACACCGAAAGAAAAAAATAAGATGTAGCTGCTTAAGAGGGAGTCCCAGGGTCGTCATACCAAAAGTATCTTGAACGAAGGATCACTGTGACGTAACTCAAGAACCATGGACGGAAAAAAGAAAAAAAGGGAGCACTATGAAGGGAAGGAGGGGCAGGGTCACGGCCTTCGCAAGAGGCTTTTCAGAAGGAAAGGGGGAAGAAGGCACCAGAGAAAGTAATAAGAAGGAGAGTCTCAAGAGAAGGGAAAAAACCTTTCCTGGGAGAAAAGAAGAAGGGGGGGACTCAGTTATCTCGGGTCTCAAAAAAAAAGATCGAGACACTAAAAAAACAGCGAAGAGCGACCGGGAACCGGGGGTAAGAGGGGGGGGCAGAAACTTTTTTAAAAAAAAAAAGAGATCCATGCTTTCATCTCTTCAACCGTAAGCCGAACCAGTTGCCACTGGACTGGGACACCCTGAAACAGGTGCGTCATGTAAAATTGGAGAAGGAGGAAGGTGGAAAAAATTGGAAAAGGAGGAAGGAGCTCGGAATAGCCCCTCCCATACAAAAGAATGGCGCGCAAGGGAGGACAGGTCCATCAGCCGACAGGTTTAAAAGCCCGTCGGACAATCCGAAACCCTTAAAGACCACGAAAAGGAGGGAGGGGAAAAAAGAAGTCAAAAAATTAAACGTAGAAGATTTCGATGGTCATCCGACCCCTGCAAGTCGTAAGAAAAAGGTCGCAGGCAAGCCACTAATCTTGTTCAAGAGCGAAAGAAGGTCAGAAAGGAAAAACGGCGGAAGACCGAAAACGATCCACGCATGAAAATAGCGTCGTACAGGGAAGGAGAAGGGAGAGACAATCAACCCATGGAGAATACATAAAGAAGGAAAGGGGAATCATGAAGGAGGAGATCGATCACAACCTGAGCACCTAGTCTAAAAGCGTAATAAAGTGTCAATCTCTCTAAGAGAACAAAAAAAAAACTGGGGGGTTTGGAAGCGGCGAACGACTAAAAACGATCCGTTCACTCAGACGTAAAAGTCGGAAAACCCTGGTGTAAGAGCAGAAGGCCATCCGTCAGAAAGGGGGGAAAGGCTATGGGGGTAGGAAATAAAAAGAAAATGCCTACAGAGGGAAGCCCAAATTCTTTCTCATGGGGGGTCCGAAAGAGCCATCAGAGGGGGGCTTGAGAAGCTCAAAGTTCCTCTTTTCAAAGAGTTTCAGGGGGGGAAACTCCACGGGGCTATGTTTGTCGTGGGGGGAGTGTGAAGAGGAAATGTCAAAAAAAAAAAGGGGGGGAAACAAAAGAATAATCGTCAGGGGGAAAAGATCATTCAAAAAGATAGGGGGGGGGGGGACAAAGGGTTATCTGTTTGGAAAAAACCCAATAGGGGAGGAAAAGTGTTCTTAGAGGGATTGGGGTTAAATGACTTTCGAAGGGGGAGAAAAAAAAAAAAAAGGAAATACAGGAACGGGGGGGAGGAAAAACGTAATGTATGAAGGGGGGGACGTCGAAGGGGGGACCACTAAAAAAATTCGACCTTCCATCAGGTAAGCGAAAGGAAAGATGGTGACATGAGGCCAGGGGTGGGGGAGGTCGCAGTTACCAAGGGGAATTGCGAGAAGGGGAGGGTAAGACCCAACAGTGTGTGGAAGGGGGGGGGGGGGGCAAGGCGTCACGGTGGCGAAACGGAAAAAAGCAGCGGGAAACAGGAAGGCATACGACCGCGGCAAAAAGGAGGAGGGGAAGTTCATCAAAGTTGACTAAAAATATAAAAAAAGAAGCTACAAATTCGAGAAAAAGGCCGGAAAAAACGCTATCCATAAACAAAAAAATACTCTCTCAGAACAAAAAAAAAAGAGGAGAAAGAGGTAATAGAAGATATCGGTTGAAAGAAGGGACTCGCAGGGGGAAGGCCAAAAATCTCTTGGGGGTGAATATGAGGAAGACGTCCTCAAACGCGACGACAGTTTTTGAGAGGAGAGGAAAAGGCAACGGTGTAAAAAGCATGAGCGGTTTTCAGAAAATTGAAGGACAAACGGGTTAATCCAGAAACTTTGGGTCGAAAGGAAGGCGCGCTCACTCCACCGGGGAGAAGAACGTCAACAACTGGGAAGAAGGATAAACGCAAGAGGTGGGGCCACAGACGGGGGGAGAAAAGGGACTGGGCCTCGCTTAGACTCGTGTAACGCGCGCAGAAAACGGCTCCAACCGTCGGGGGAAAAAAAGAAAGACATAAAGCGGACACAAGGGGGCAACACAAATAGAAATCATAAACTATACACACAAACACCAAAGAACGACCAAACACAAATAATACAGTTATTGACACGCTCCACTGGGGGGACAAACCAGGTCAACATTGGAATAGACAAACCGTCTCAAAAAACAAGGACAAAGGGGGACGCAAGGAAGATTTCAGAGACAAAAACAAGGAAAAGACGAAACCGGGTGGGATGGGGAAAAGGCATGAAAGAGCAAGTTGCAAAAACCGGGGGGGATTCGAGGCTCCATGAAGGCGAACTATGTGGGCGTTATGTTCGTCAGGAATGGGGAAAAAGGGGCGCGGAGGGGAAAATCTGCCGCAAAGCAGAAGCAACTGCTCGCAAAGATTGGAGCGGGGAAACTGGGGAAGTGACGGAGTGAAGGAGGTAAGGGAGGGAAAACCAACTCATTTTTTTTGGGCGTGAGAGCGAAAAAATACATGCTTGAACGATTAACAGCGGTGAGGGAAAGATCCTCGAATAAGAATGACTGAGGGGCCTGAGCGATCAAAGAAATATTTGTCGGGGGGGGGGCGAGGCATCAAGAAAAAAAGAAACGAGTTTTGAAGGAGGGATTGAAGGGTTGGCGGGCGAGGGATCCTTCTTCAAGCGCGGGACGGATGATGGACCTATCTACTGGAGAAAGGAAGGCGCGGGAATCCATCGCAAGTCCAAGACAAGACGTGGGAAAAAGGTACATTTCTCTCTACTGGTTCGAAAAGATTGCACTACGTTCTTTCCAACCTGGAAGGGGGGAGGCGCTGGAACATGCCCAACAGAAGGTGGTACGGGGGGCCGTGGAAGCGCAATAAGCGCGGCAGCAGTTGGGGAAGGGAAAAGGAAAATTAATCCGGTTTCTACGGCAAGTCCGGGGGGGGAAAAGGGGGTTGAACCTATCTCCTTGTTTAATCTCTGAACGCCATCGGGGTGAGAGACGCATGGAGGTCCCCAAGGCTTTCAAAGCTGAAAAGGGAAAGAAACGGGGATGCAAAAGGGCGCATTGGATGGAAGCGGCAGGCACTTACTCTATATTCCGATGCGCAAAAGGACGGTGAAAATGTAGTGGCACACGATAAAGCTTATACTGCGGAACGGCGGAACAATAAGGGGGAGGAGGTGAACCTCGGCGAGGGAGAGGTGTCCTGTGCAAAGTCAATAAGGCAAACTTAAGTAGAGGGTTTGGAAACATGGCGGTATGTTCCTTTTCCTTATGAAGATACGCAAGGGTAAAAGAAAGGGGGGGAAGGGGTTGGCTCAAGGAAAATTCAATAGAAAAATAGGGGGGGAGGAGGCTTTAGGGATGATGAAAAAAGAGAAAAATCAGGGGAAAGTCTGTAACCTAGTTGGATCGCTGTGGGCGGAGATCAAAAGAAAAGGAAAGAATCTCCGGAGGGTGGGGATGCAGGGTCTCAAGGAAACGAGCTGCATAGCTTTGCAAAGAGCATCGGGAAGAAGAATAGGGCGAAAGGTGAAAAAAAAAAGCTTACGGAAGACGGGCGGTTTGCTAAAAATAAGGAAAGGTGCAGCATTGACTATCAGTTTGAGAAAAGAGAAAAATCGAAAAGATTTTTTGCGGGGTGGTCTGATCAAAAAAGGGTCAATAGGGGGGGGAGCTGGGAAAGCTGTGAACGAGGAGGAAACAACAAAAACGGGGAAGGAAGAAAAGAATACCAGAACACAGCACGTACAAAAAAGATCAAACAACAAGAAAAAAAAAAAATATACAAGGAAAGGCCAGATTAGAAAATGACGGAACAGGGGAATTAGGGTGTTAAAAAAAAGGGGCAGAGCGATTTGGCAAAAACGAGGAGGAAGACGAACCAGTGGTAAAACTCGCGCCGGAGGTCCATGAAAGAGGAAAGAGGAAAACCCGAAACTCTCTTAGGTGAGGACCAGCTAAGGGGAAATTGAGCCATTGAATACCCAGAGCTACAAGGGGAGAAAAGTACCGCGGGACCCGCCACAGCAGAGAAAACTGAGGAAGAAAAACTCAAATCGATAACATCCCGAAAAAGAGGGGGAAGGGAAAAACAGATCCGACATCTCATCCTCTCAGAGGTCGCTGCGGGACCTTCAAAGAGGCGACATCAACAGGAAAAAATTCGCGGGGACACTGTGCGAATCGGGAGACAGGGGGAAACAAGGCAGGACCGCAATGGACGGTCACAAAAGAGGGAGGCGCCTGGATCTAAGGGTGCATTCATTCAGGAAGAAAGAGCGCGGTCAACTGGAAGTCCGGAGGTGTCAAGAAAGGCCGAAAAGCGCCGTAAGAAGCCGTAGAGCAAAAATAAAATTTCAAGGGCGGTGGGGACGAGACGCGAGAAGGAAGACCTATTTGATCTCTGGGAAGGGCGTGAAGATCGAATCAATCCCAGGAAGGAGAAAGAGAAGAAAGATGGCCGGGGGGTAACGAGTGGAACGAACTTTTTGGACTTTGTGGACTGAACATCCTGAAACCATCACATGGGCTTTCAGAGAGGAAAGTAAGCGTCAAAGAAAAAGAAGACCAGGGTTCCTGCTTGGGAACAAGCTGACCGTGAGACATGGAAAAACAGTGGAATCCAGGAAGGAAAGGCTCCCAATGCTGCCGCGAATTCCGCTCTACACAGGCCAGAAAAAAAAAAAAAAGAAAAACCTTTGCATGGAAAGGGTACGGGAAAAAATACCCTTAAGTTTGGGTCAAAAAGACGAATCAGCCCAAGCGTCAGACAAAGAAAAGGAGCGAAAGTCAACTCCAAACGAGGGGAGGGGAAGTTCGGGTTACCATCAACCGAAGCCGGTGAAAAAGCGCAACTAAAAGAATGTTCAAACAAAAACTCAGTGCCCGCCATACTTGGGAACAAGATACGGGAGCAACAAAAAAAAGCCTTCAAAAAGGAGAACGGAGGAAAGGAAACCTTCGCCATATCCAGAACACAAGAAAATAGGAGTGTGGCTCATAGAGAAACAGCAGACCGGAAAATGAGAGGATCTATCCTGTTCGTAATCCAACCTGGAATCAAGAAACCTAAAGGAAGCACTTTGGAAATGCGATCTCCAGCTGGCAAAGAATGAAGGGTGGGAAGTGAAAATACAGAGACGGGTCCGAAGCGTCAACAGCGAAAGATGTGAGCCCCAAAGAGCGCCTGCGAAGGTAAAGAGTGGGAGACGCAGAAATAAAATGGGCAGGCCGAAAATGTCAGCAAAATAAGGGGCTTTCAATCCTGTCTGCTAAAAAACAGGAATTCTAGGTTTCGATTGCCGAAAGGAGAGGTCGCTTTGGCAAGAAAGGATTGGGGCAAGACAAGGGAGCGGGCTTGTTCAGTGGACCGGGGGTGCTAGATTGACACAACCCAAACGTGGGGGGACAAAAACCAGAACCTTGGCATTTTATCAAAAGATTAAAAAGATAATGGGAATAACTTTTTTAGCATAAAAAACCAGGGGGGGAGCATTGTTTCACGGGCGATGGGCTGGGGGGAAAAGTTACTTGAGGAGCAAGGGGGCCGGAGCAAAAAAAGGGGTGCATCAGCGAACTGGGGCAAGAAAAGGAACGGGTTTCCGGAGAGGGGAAGGAAAAAAAGCACATACTCTCATTTACCACACAGGAGCAGGAATTCACGGAAAGGTGGTTGGAAGGGGTCGACTGGGCGGGGAAAGGAGCGCAAGGGTGGGGCACACCAAGTTTCCTGGGAGTCAAAGTGTGGCAATTAGACGGCGCATATTGAAGCGGGAAGGGAACGACGCGCACAAGGATAGGAGTGGGAAGCCCGTTATCTTCAAAAAAAAAGCAGATGGAAAAAGGACGAGAAGACGGACGAGAACAGAACAACAACCCGTCTGAATCTCGAATCAAAGAAAAACAACTTAGGGGAGGGGGGATAGAGAATCATCATGGTTGTGGTAGAGGGTAACTAAGGAATACGCAGGGAAATCAGGTGGGGGGTCTCTGACACTCGGAAGTGACAAGACTGGGCTGAGATAAACCGGAAAGTGGGGGAAGAAGAGCGGTGTAGCAAAAACCGACAAAGGAAAGGGGGGGGGGGGTGGTCATTCCAGGGGGAAACATCAAGGGGGAAACTTCGAAAAGGCAAAAACTTGTCCTTAGAGAAGGGACAGAATAGTACTATCTTAAAATTCTTTAAGGCGCGGAAAGGGGAAGTTGGTAAAAAGGAGCAAACCAGAACCACGGCTCCACGAATCGGAAAACAAATGGAACCTGATGAAGCGGGAAAAGGGAAATTTCTCTAGGACAGAACCAGTAAACCAATGCGAATACTCGGGGGGGGTGAAAAAAGAGAACCAAAGGGGTTAAGGAAGTGGGCGAAGAGTCTTCCCCTGCAAGAGATTTAGAGGGACAAGTGTGGGGGTCCTTTCTATCCAAACGCAATCGAAAAACGGGCGTGTTTTGAAAGAAGGGATCCTGGGGACCAAAAAAAATTTTGCGTCAAGAAAAGGAGGGCAGGAAGGGGGGCGAAAACAGGTCAGCCAGAGAGATTGGGGAAATTGGACGTTCGGCATGGTGGACTGGGGGGAAAGGGCGGAAGGACGAAGAATGCAGGGGGACCAGTGAAGGGCAGAAAGGAAAAAAGTGACGCTTATTGGCAGGCGGGGTGGACTAAAAAAAACCTCATGGTTGTGAGACGGAAGCAGGGGGGGTGAAACTTGAGCAGAAGATTCAGCGGGAACACTGGGAGGGGGAAGAGAGAGGAAGGAGAAATCCTGCCGGGATGATGAAGGAGGACGAAAAATGGCTAGGATAAATAATTGAGTTTACTAAGAAAGATTTGGAGGAGAATGCTTCTCTCGGGATCGATGAGGCACGGCGCGGGGAATTGAAGTGGGAAGGCTCAAAAGGAAAGAAGGGGGTACGGCGGATCGTAATCAAAGAAAGGAAGGTTTACTATGTAATGGGCAGGAGGAGGCGAAATTCGCTAGTAGAGAGCTGTTGACACAAATTGAAGGTGGATCAAAATGCCGAAAGGGGGGCGCGGAAGGGGGGAGGTGGCCGTTTTGAAAGACGGAGGAAGATCCGGCATCAATGGGGAGAAAAATAATTGAGGAAAGTTACATTACGAACGGCGCGGGGGACAGCGGGGGCCTGTTTCGCCGAACCTTTCAAGAAGAAAAGCCAGGTAGGGGGCGCCTGGATTTATAAAAAGTTTGCGGTCAAAAGGAAAAACGGAATCGGATAAAATTTCGCTGGAGGGGGTGTGAGTCGAAAAAATGTGGAGCGAGAGGGGACAATTTTCTCAGATCATCGAAGAAAAGGCAAGGGACTGGGGGTGCCCGGAAGAGGAAGTCTTTATTAAATCTAGGGGGGGCGCCGGCGGCAAAAAGAAACTAAGGAAAGCGTGTACGCGCAAAAGGAAGTCATAAAGACTTTCCATACATGGAGATGCAGCGGGGATGGGGGGGTTAACTTTTGGAGGAAGGGGACGGGGGACCGATAAAAAAAAGGACAGATAATTGGTAACCATGGGGAGGGGGAGCAGGGGAGCGATTAAAAAAGAAAGAAGACCGACTATCAGGCTGAAAAAGAGAGAGAAAGGTAAAAAGGGGCGAATCGGGGATCTCTTCCTGGAGTTGCCGGAGGTAAAATAGCAAACGCTTAAGACGTGGAGAGTGAGCCGAAGTTGTTGGTGGGGAACAAAAATTCTCAGTGGGAAGAGGGGAAAAAGAAGCAGGATTGGGGAGGGGGGGAAGGGCGCACGAATGTCATAGGAATCAGGCGCGATGAAAAAGAGGAGTTCGATCTTTTTTGACTAAACGGAGAAAGCACTGGAAGCATTTTTACACAGGAAGGGTGGGTGATTAGGCATTTTTTTGAGGGGGGTGGTTTTTCTGAGGGGAAGGTGAAGGTGACCGTGGGAAGAGGGGGGAAGACTCAATCAAAAAAAAAAGGATTAGTAAGAGAAGGACAACTTCAACACAAAGGTACAACAAAAGAAAGGGACAGAAACCTTCAGAAAAAAGTACAGACAAACCTTCCATTAGGGCTCAAGGTCTGAAAAAAACAAAGGGGGGTTAGAAGTTTGAAGGATCTGGGATAAACCTCAGTCGTCAAGGGACCTAAAAAAGGGAAAAGAGAAGATTCTCTTCACGAGACGCATCACCAAAAAAAACAATTATTTCCGATTTGTTGACAATTAAAACATTGTGCATCAAAGGAACGCAGCGAAAAAGAAAAAAAGTCATTGAAGGAGATCCCAAAAGAAAAATAGGAAAACAAGACTGCAGCGATCACGAAACCCTTGAGAAGGGAAAAGCATCGAATCCATCGCGGGAAGGGCTGGATTGGGGTGCCATAAGAGAAATCAAGGGGGGAAAAAGATCATTAACTCACATGTTGCCGATAATCAAGTCAAAAAGAATAAACCAATGTAAACCTCAAAAACCAAAGGGCAAGTGCGCCGCACTAATTCTGGGAGTTTCCATGCACGGTCCTAGGACAGAAGAGGTCACTTCCGGTCCGTATGGGGGCCGAAAGAAATCTCAGTATAAGGTCAATCGGCAGGGCGAACCAGGAAAAAGACCCTGATCGGAAAGGGAGAAGCGAGGTAAGACGCCGAGCCGTGAGAAAACGAATAGAAAAAACATCAAAGACGAGGAAAAAGCAATTAAAAAAGTTTTACTCTTGGAAAGACCTTTTTTCGAAAGGGGTACTGATCATGGCGTACTCATCCAGAGGGGGGCTGAAAAAAGTCCATACGGCGTCGGCAAGAAAAATCAAATGCTTGGGTAAAAACTCATCGACGGGAGTCAGGGGAACAGTTGGATAAAGGAACGGAAAAGGAAGTCACCAATGTGGAGACAAAAAAGGACGGGCAATCCAAGGAACATAAACAAGAGGAACTTATTCACAGTGGAGGACCCAGGGCAGGAACCTCAAAGTCGTCCGAAGCCCGATGTCTCCGAAATTTACAGAGTAAAAGGATCGTACAGGCAAACTTGGGGGGAGGGAGGGTCCGGGGGGATTCGCCGGCCAAAAAAATAAAGGTCTACCAGGGACAAAGCAACTAATCCTTTTTTCGAGCCCGAATCAAGGGAAAACCCTCTCCTACCTAAAAGATCGCCGGAAAAGATGCCCGCGGTAACCCCACCTTAGCGTATCATAGAAGAAAAGGAGTTTTCGCAATCGAGAACACCGGCAGGGGAAACTTCACATTCAATATATTCGTAGAAAAGGAGAAAACGCTGTCGTCGAAGAATACTGATGAAGTTTTCGGAAAGGCGAAGAAAAAAAAAAAGGAGCCCCATGGGGGGGCAAAAAATGCGCCTCCTCAAGATTCATCATCTGGACCCCCGAGCCACTTGGGGGGAAAAAAATCGCCGCAGGCGGGACAAGCAATGTTGCCTATGGTCGGCCGCCAGCCCTCACAATGCAAGTCAAATGGTGGAACATACCAAAGAGAGATTTCAAATCGAAGGGGGTGAGCAATCCGAATGCGGGAGGGGGGTGGTCGGCCGCAAATCTAAGGCGCTTTTAAAGTTAGCAGTATTGGGCAAATCCAGCAGACTTTCGCGAGGAAAGTAAGAAAACCAGACCACTTCCTCTCGGGGCAGGGGGGAGAAAAAGTTACCGAGGGGGGGGGGGACGAAGAAAAGGGGGGGGATAATTGTTCAAAAAAAACCAGCTAGGGATAATGGGGACGAGGGACTGTCGCAAGAGAAGGAGAGCAAAGGAGGGATCGGAAAGTTGATCGGAGGACAGTGGGTTTTCCGGAGCAAGAAGGTCATCAAAGCGAAGCAGGGAAGGCCACCATATAAGCAAAAACTAAAAACTATTCTGCCGGGAGGACTAGAAGGAAAGGACCGTGGAAACGGTGAAGTGGAGAGAGCCGGATGTGGGAGAAAAAAAGTGGCCTGGTGAATAACGTTCATCACGGGAGAAAAAAAAATTCCTTTCCGGAGTCATCCTCGAAAAAAGGGGGGAAGGCGGAAGGATCTACGATCAACAACAAGCAGAGCAGTACACAGAAAAAATAAAACGGCGTCATTCGGTAGCAAGAAATGATCTCCAGAAAACAAAAAAGGGGGGGGGGAAGGAAAACATTTGGAGCGTGGACCGCGTCCGGAACGAGTGGCGGGGGCATTGCGGTTTAGAAGAGGGAAACTCCGCTGTGGAAAAAAACTCTTGGGGTCGGATTAGGAGCCTTCAAGCAGGCAAGGTGGACTCGGTTGTCTCCGGGGCACCGTAAGAACTTGGTGAAAAGCGAGAGACACTTAAAGTGGCTAGGAAATGAAAAGGCAAAACAAACGTTGTGTCCAGCGGAGTCAGAAGGCAGAGAACGCTTAGCGGGGGAATTTGAAAGGCGCTCCGGAAAACTTCGAACGCGAGGGCACGTGGAAGACGGAAGTGCGCCGGTGGCTAGGACCAGGAGAGAAAGAGCAGAAACCCAAAGAAAATAAAACCCTCGTCCTCAATACGTGGGGGTAAAAGCTCCAAAATTTGGGGAGGACAATTAAAAAAATTTGAATGACATAGGAGCCGAAGAAGGAGGGGGGCCCAAGGGGGGGGTACTTTTCTAGCAAAACCACACTTCAACGCGAACCTTTTGTATTTGGATGACGGGAACGAAAAAGAAACGATATTTGGAGAGCTACAGCGCATGACGGAGTCGAAAGCTATTTGGGCACTGACCTGTGAAGGAACATGTGGTGGGCGGGGCTTCGAAGAGGCAAAACATTCCACTCCATGCGAAGGAGGAACGATCTCGCTTGGTACTCTTATACGGCGGAGAATGCTCCGCTGAAAACTCAGCGCATTTGGGCGGAAGAGCGAAAGGGGGGAAAAAGGGAAGGGAATTCAGCAGACGGAACTGGTACGAAGGGGATCGATATTCATCAAAGCCCTCCGGTTCTTATCTAATTCGAACACTCATGCTTGGTAAGATCCGAGAAGGGAGGGTGACCGACGAGTGTAAGGCGGGTGCGGGTTGAAACGGGGAGGGAAAGGGCTACGAAGCAAAAAACAGTGGAGGGGGAAAAAAAGTGACAAGGGAGGCGGGGTTGCGACTTTATACACTTAGAGCGGGGGAAAACATCATCAAAGCGCTTAAGAGGGAAGTTCCAAAGGGCCGCGAATTACTTTTCAGACGCAAGGGTCGAAGAAAGTACAACATGGAAGGGTTCGGAAGACATGGGAATGCCCCAAGGCGCTCATCAGGGAAGGTGTAAGAACTTAAGTGCCTCTCTTCCAAGTGGAGACGGCGCGAAATCAAGGTACTCATCAGGGAGAGGGGGAAAGAAGGGAGTTAAGGAAGACCGATTTGTTAGGACATCGTGGGGGGGGAGAAAAAAAAAAAAGAGGGGGCAAGTGTTGAGTGAAAAGCTGAAAAATTAAACGGTATAAACTTCGCTTGATGGGTGGGGGATGATTAGATGAAAAAAAACTATATTACCGATGGCAGGAAAATACATCGGAAAGGAAGTGTATTTCCCGACTGAGTACGGCTTATCGGCGATTGGGGGTCTAAAATCGGACATCCGAAGGAAAGAGGAAAAAATCGGTGCACTGAAATCAATTGCAGAATGGCGGAAGGGAAAAGGGTGGAAATTGTTGGGGCGGACATGGTCAGAATTCAGGGGAAAGGAAGGGGAGGGGACACAAAAAATGGTTGCCCGGGGGAGCGAAGGTGGGGGGAGGGAAAATCGATTCTTAGATGCTTTAGATGAGAAGGCGAAACTAGCGTCTGATCTTTGCAGAGTGGGAGGGGAGGAAGAAATCCGCTGAAGGGTTTGGGGGGGAACGGGTTCGTGGGGGGATCAACGGAAGGGGGGAAAAACTATCTAAATAAGCGAGTAACGGAGAGATAAATCGGCTAGAGGGGGAACGGGGCAGGGAGGCTAAAATCACATCTTAAAATTGGGAAAATCAAGGAAATGGGGGGGATTTTTAAAAGCATTTGGTTGGGAGGTGCCCGGGGTTTTGTAATGGGGAAGTGGTCGGCTTGAAACGGCAGTGAGCTGGGGGAAAACGGGAAGACACACACCAGAGGTCGAGGATGAAAATGGTAGAAAACCAAATCCAAGGTCAGAGAAATAAAATGATCATAAAAAAAAAACCCAAAAAAATGATAAGAATGGCCACAAAACCTTCCATGAGATAAAAATAGAGCAACATTGCTGTTCAAGTTCCAGGTTGTCAGATAGTTTAGCATAAAAAAACCTGCAAAAAGCCAGTGTACCACTCGCGCAATAGAAAGGCCTACTAGCAACCCTCAAAAGAAAGAAGCTTATCGACCGACCTCGTTGGGGGTTGTGGAAAAAATGAAGCAATTGGAATCACAAACCGAAAAAGCGAATCAGTTAAACCTTCAGCTGAGGACTACACCATAACCGGAGAAGAAGAGGAACAGTTCGCCTTCAGACAGACAAAAAAACCACTAGAACCCCCACAACAATAAGAAGGGTCTCTTAGGGGTCGCGTCCATGAACGCCAGCCCCGGGGGATCTCTTTAACTCCTGAGATCGGAGGAGAACACTTATCCACGACAATTCTTCCCAAAAAAAGAAAGTGCGAATAAATCGCCGGCTTGGAAAAGTGATGGTGGGGAAAGCCAAAGGGAGCGGCAAAGTCGGGGGGACCGAGGAACGGATAAAACTTAATAATCCTAACACCCAAACAAGTCGAAAAAAATACAAATGTCGCAGGGAGAGAAAAATCTCTGAATCGTTAATCAGAGAACGGTGCTCCTATCGAATTATCCCCAGGCGCGAAAACCGGTACGTTTGGCAGCGTGGCAAAACTTTTTTTCTACCATGAGGCAGAACATAATAAAGGTCACTCTTCCACACACGTCGGGATGGGAACCATGTACCCTGAGGAGGGGACCAAACTCGACCGGTGCGTCATGTACAAAAGGGAAAAAATGCCGAGCAGATCGGCAACCAGGGGGGGGTCGCGCTTGAAAAAGCCAGAAAACTATCAAGTGAAAAAGTTCCGGCGAATCAATTGCAGGGGGGAAACCGGCCAAAATACGGAAAGCGTCGCCCCAAAATTCGCCCGGCCCATAGGAACCTCTGCCATCAGTGAGGGTGGGCGGGGAAAAACCCAAGAGCGGGCCGTCCTAAGTCGCAATCGAAACGAATAACTGGTTGCAAGAGCACTCACCTCCTAGTAGGCCCTCGACGCCAAGAGAAATAACTCAGGCAAAATATGGGGGAAGGCGTAAAGCCTTTGAAGACTGAGCCCAAAAAGAAAAATAGAAAAATGGGGGAGGGGAGAAAAGAGAAAGCCCCGCAGGAAACGTAAAACAACGTCGGCCAACGCGGGAATCGGGGCAAGGGACACGGTCCCTGGGCAATGAGACGCACTCGCACAAAAAGGAAGTGTACGTAGCAGCATAGAGACGCCTTCTAAGCGGGAACGACCTAATCAAGTTGAGCGAATCTGCGACAGGTGAAAGGGCGGCGTTTCGACCGAAAGTTAAAAAAAATGAAGTACCGAAAATTGTAAAACAGCCAAAAGAGATTCAAAAAGGATCCTGAATGAAAAGTTGAATTGAAGAATCGAGGAAAACAAGGGGTCAGAGGGACAAAAAAAGGGAAGACGATGGGGAGTTGGGGGGATGGGATTTGGAACCAACAAATTGGGGGGAACAACTGGAAAAAGGGGTCAGAAGTCAAAAAAAAAGGTGGAAAAAAACGGGTATTGAAACCCATCAATGTATTCGTACAGTTGTTCTGAGCGAAACATAAACTTTGCGCGCAGGGAGGAAAAAGAACAAATCAGCGGAAGTGCAGCCTCTTCTGGAAAATGTTTCAAAGGAGGTAAAAAGGACAAAAGCGAAGCAAACTAAAAAAAGGGACGTCGAGATAACCCACCTGGGGGAGGAAACTAGGCAAACGACTTGTGGGAGGTCGGAAGTTGACACGGGGGAATTGAGCTCTCCTTAAAAAACCAATTGCAAAGTAGGGGTCACACGAGACAACAGAGGCTTTCAACGAAAGTCGAGAAGGCAAAGGAGTAGGGGAATTGCAGTCCTTAGCCTTCAACCCAGCAGATCCACCGAGGAAAGGCTGAAGGAGACTAACCAGGCATGAG